>RCUF01000078.1_pt1 | contig 63903 bp, 67 predicted proteins | sample 2166311 | NCBI WGS metagenome assembly RCUF01 (sample SAMN09932608, study PRJNA488358) | compost metagenome | feature: garden; material: soil; isolation source: compost soil in 4-hydroxybenzonitrile-enriched culture | place: Germany: Experimental Botanical Garden Goettingen | collected 2016-01-27
GACCTTATAAATTGTAATAAACAGACTTTCATTTTTATATCATACCTTTGAATACAAATCATGGAGGTAATCATAATGAACAAAGAACAAGAAAGACTAGTGTCACTGCTAGAATCAACCTTCAACCCCGAAGGCGACATTCACTTCCTAGCAATAGCAGAAAAACAAATTCAAATCCACGAAAAAGAGCGGCCCGTACACCAAGTACGAGTCGCTCTTACTTTTAAGGAAGGAGAAACGGTAAACCCTTACTATGATGGAACAGATTTGTTTGTAACGATGGACGACAAGGATAATATCCAGTTCACTCTGGAAAAAGAGTGGGCAGATGGCCCTCCAGCTATTGAAGGAAGTCCCATTGAATTCGCGCTAAGTTGGGTATCAGAATTGACCGAACCATTCTACATTTCGCCCGAGGCTCTTGCAGCAGCAATCAACAGCGACAATGTCCTACGTTGTAGACAAGAAGATCTCAGATAATTTATTGAGTTCACACTCAATAGATATAGATTACTGACTCAATAATCTTATCCAAATCATAACCAATAACCCTTAATAATTGAAGGTGACTCTCATTGAATCGTTCCATTAATTCAAACACTAGTGATGAATTGCTTCAGCTTATTGAACAAAGCATAGAGCTTATTCACCGTCTATCTATGTATGCTAAGGACTATAAACAGATGAAACATACCGAGCATTTTATAGAAACCTGCCTACTCGCCCATAGAGTACTTTCACGTCTAAACAAAATTTCTCTATTAATAAAACTTAACTTCAAATCAAAAACCTAAGGCTGAGAAAACTTCTTCCTCAGCCTTAAAACGATTATTTACTCTGGTTTTGCTCATCAATTGTATTAAAAAGATCGTCCACTATCCGCTGCACTAGCATCACTTCTGACATTGAGCGTTCTTGTAATTTACTTTGTATTATAGCAATAATCAGATGCTTTTCATTAAGACCTTCTAATTGACGAATATGCCCAAATTGAAATACCTCTTCGATTGTTATACCTAATGAATCCGTAATTCGCTCTAAAGTATTTAAAGAGATATTCCGTTCACCTCGTTCTACCCCACCGATATATGTGTCCTGAGTTCCAGCCATCTCTGCTAGATCCGCTTGTGACAGGTTCTTTTGCTTACGAACTTCCCTTAGCCTGGCACCTACCAATTTCAAAAAATCTGACACAAACATCACTCCTCTACCATTGATGGTAGTTGAGGAAAATAGTCGCACGGAAGAATACCAAATCATCGGAAATTGTTGTAATAGTACTTATAAGTTTGTATAATAAATTTGTCGAATTTATTGGTATTATTTCCAGTCCTTATTGGACTAATAATCTATTTACGGGGTGGATCTAAAACTGTCAAAGTAATTGGGCTTAGGAAAAACAAAATAAAAGCACTAATCTTGAGGAGGTTCAAAATGGACGTTATAGCGTTATTTATTATTGCTGGAATCCTATTTCTAGTGATAAATAAAATCTTTCACATTACCTACTATGGTTTTAAAGGAATCTTTACCCTTTTGCTCGCTTGTTTACTAGTAGCTGCACCAATTGTAAATTGGGCTTTTATCTTTATCAAAAACTATTACGGATGGATCATTGGGGCTGTTATTATAATTTTCATTCTGGTATCTATAGGTAAAAGCAAATCACACTCCACGACATCGGAGTCTTCTGAGGAAGCAAAGTAAATGTATCAGCTATTCATTTATCATTCACGAAAGATATTAATAACTACTATTAATTAATAATATTGAGTCGGAGGATTAATATGGGTTTAATTAATGATTTCAACCGAACAAGGCTCTATTACGCTGCCCATAAAGCTACAAAGAAAGGAAACTACCATAAAACAATTGAGCGTTATACTGAACTTATAGAAAATGTCACTAATAACAACGAACAACTTTCAGATGCATATATGTGCCGTGCAATTACCTATTATAAAGATCTAAAAGACTATAAAAGTGCCATTTTAGATCTCAATAAAGCAATTGAACTTTCCCCAAAAAATGATGAACACTTAGCAAAACGAGCTTTAGTTTTTACAATCTGTGGTGAGAAACAATCAGCTCTCAATGATATCAAAAAGTCCCTAGAAATTAATCCTAACAATACTATTGCTCAGAACTTACTGAAACAAGTAAAGGATTAAGTTAGTTATCCTCTCAAAGTATATTAATCACATACATATAAAATATGCTGAATATGTTTATCTATCTGTTATATATCTAAAAGAACGCACCTTTTTAGTTTTTAGGTGCTTTCTTTTTTATAACTACTATAACTTTTTGTATTAATAATTTTTTTCTAAAATTCAATTTAGAGCTACAACTTATACAGCCATACATAATACGGTCTAAGCCCGAAATAAAACTCTATTTTTCTAGTCTTTCATCCTTCTAAATATTCCATTAGAATAGGATTAATTAGGATTGTGAGAAGAGGAATCGATTTGGAAGCCAACGAAATTAATCCCCGAATTAAACGTACAGAAAAAAACAGCAGAGGCAAAAATGTAACCACTATTCTAACAAAGGCTCATACCCTTTATCGACACCATGTTGACGTCATGGATCGTGATGTAGCCCTCGAGGTATTCAGAGATGATGAGGAAGTAACTAACACTGCTTTAAGAATTCTCTCCACTAACGACCCACTAAAGGTTATTTTCCCTATGAAGGAATACGAATCAGAGCTCAGACGTTGTAGAGAAGCAGCTAGCTATCTAACTAATTATTTAGCTTCTATACGTAGAAAGAACAAGAACAAAAATAATGCTGAATTACAGCTAAAAAAACAAGAATACGCTGAAAAACTATCCATTCTGACTAAAAAGACCCTAGCAGAAGAGCTGATCGATCATATTTCAGATAAACGGTTAAAGGCCTTACTTAAGAGAGCTGATAAAAAAATTGAAAGAAAAGCCCAAAAACTTACTAAAAATAGCCCACTAGTTTATGACCGAGAGGATGCTGAATAAAGCATCTTTTTTTATTTTTTTAGAAAATGAAAGAATATATCCAAAAAAGATAGATTTATCAAGATTTACATCGATTAATGCAGAAAAACAAGAACTGTGGATTATCAATGCTCTTTATTAGTCAGGACCTCCTCCCCAATAGCCTTTCAGCTTAAAATTCCTCCAAACTGCAATTATCTTATGTCAAAAAAAAATATTGTATTGTTAATGACAGATGTCGAATGCCTCACGATATCACAAATCTTAAGTACTCTTGCTCTTTGAAAATTTTATAGCGCCCGGTTCTATACGCTTTGAACAAGTAGTCTTTCCGGGGCAGTAAAAAAATTTAAAGTCAGTACAAAATTAAATTATTCGAACGGAGTGAATTAACTTTGAAAACCATCATTGATGCAATGTATTTCTATGCCAAGCAAGGCCTTCCTGTCTTTCCCCTCTGCTCTCATGATCATTCAGGAATGACAGAAAAGCATAAAGAAACTTGCCGAAGACCAGGTAAATGCCCGCTTATTAAGGGTTGGCAAAATTTTGGTGTCCCTTCAGATAAACAAATAGAAACATGGGAAAAGGAATGGTCCAACTTCAACATAGGCCTCGCACTCGGCAGTGTTAGTGGGATTGTGGGAATTGATGTTGACGGTGAAGGTGGTAAAGCCTTCCTCCAGCAACTTAGCAACAGTGACCTGCCTTCAACTCTGAAGTTTACAACACCAAACAACGGAATGCGGTATCTCTATCGCATCCCAGCAAACCAATCGCTTACAAAATATACAGAATCAGATCCTACACAAACTCATAATGAATGCTCGCTGCTTGGAAATGGAAATCAAACAGTACTCCCACCCTCTATTCATTCTAATGGAGGGCAATACACATGGATAACAGGACAAAATACAGACTTTAGTAAACTGCCTAATGCACCCAAATGGGTGATTAAACTAATGAATAATCATGAGATTATTTCTAACAATACAGATTACAAGGGTAATTCAACACTAGATACCCTAGCTTCTAACTGCGAAAAGTTCCACCAAGACTGGGAGATTCAAAAAACTACAGGACTTAGTGAAGATGAATGGTTCAGATGGAGTTCATTATTAGTCCGCTCTGCTGGAAGAAATGCAGCACAACGCTTTTCTATAGCCTCTACAAAACACGACCAACATAGTGAGAACCGCATCAGTGAACTCTCTCACTCCGAACTTAAAAAAATGGTTCGTTGTAAAACGTTTGGTTGTACTGAGGAAAAAATTGTCCAATGCTTTTCAGGAAAGCTTCGCAAAAATACAAGCGGAACAATAATTAATAGCCCTGGGAGCTTCATAAAGACACCCAAATTGGATTCTACCTCACCAACGGTTAATCTATGTGATATTGGATTTACAATTAATAAAAATTCAGGAACCGTCACTCATCTTAATGAGAATATATATGCCTGCCATCTTCTTAACAATAAAATCGACTTAATCTATACTACCGGAGATCGCTTCTATATGTATGAATCCAACGTGTGGAAGTACAAGGATGGGAATGCCCTTGATCGAATTCTTAGAGATCACCTCCATGAGTACGCACCTGACTTCTGGACCCCTAAAAAGGCAGAAATCATCAAGGATACCCTAAAAGTTGTGGCGCCACGAATCGACAATCTTGATACAAACCGTAAACTAATCAACTTGAAGAATGGTATGTTTGACCTCGATAATTTTACATTGATCGATCACAATAAAGAGTATTATTCAACCGTACAATTACCTATAATTTACGACAATTCCGCAGTATGCTCGACCTTTTTATCTTTTTTAGATCAGATTTTTGATGGGGATCAAGAGTTAATTGACCTAACTGGTGAAATAATTGGGTACTGCCTAACTGCTGAAGTAAAGGCACAAAAGGCCTTTATTTTTTACGGAAAAGGGGCTAATGGAAAAAGTGTGCTCGCAGACATCATAGCCATGTTAGTTGGAAAAGAAAATCTCTCTTCTATCTCATTAACTGAATTAGAAAAGCCTTTCGCACGATCCGAATTGGTCGATAAGCTCCTGAATTTAGCCACTGAGAATGAAGTTGGAAAAAGCGGACTTAATACAGAGAATTTTAAAAAAATTGTATCCGGGGATACGATCAGGGTTGAAAGAAAGCATGAACAAGGATTTTCATACAATCCTATTTGCAAATTAATCTTTGCTATGAATAATCTCCCCTATTCCAAGGATAGAAGCTATGGTTTCCAAAGGCGGTTAATCATTCTTCCATTTAATCGGACGTTTTCAAAAGAGGAGGCTGACGTCCATATAACAGACAAACTAAAAGTTGAACTTACCGGAATATTAAACTTTGCATTAGATGGGCTTAAAAGACTAAAGAGAAATAATTTTAGGTTTACTGAGTCAAAAGCTGCAAACAACATGCTTAAAGAATATACTGAGGAATTAAACCCTGTAGAAAACTTCGTAGATGAAATGATTACAAAGGGTTTACCAACCGATCGTGTCTTTAACTCAACTCTAGGAAATACATTCAGAACATGGTGCTATGGGGAAGGATACCCTAACCTGGCTCAGTACACTCCGATAAGGCTGATAAACAACATCACAGATATTCTAAAAAACAAACAAATTACTGTTGAGAAAGGTAAAAGCGGAGGTAGACGCTACCTTTCAGGAATAAAATTGAAGACTTCTACTATTAGACAGGTATCTGAATTCGAAGAGGTCGAAGATATTGATGATATTGCATAGCAAGTTAACAGGCAGTACACTCTTCGAAAAATGTCAACTCCGAGTCCTTATTAATTTAAATTGTACTTCATCGATCAAAGATTTTGGGGCAGTCGTGGCAGAAAGGGCCTTCCATCTCCCCCTCTGCCACCCTTGTGCTACAAGCCCTGTAAAGCTCCTCATGGTTTTGTGGCGTTTGTGTCAGTTCATTTTAAAAAAAGAGGTAGAAACAACCACCACACACACACTGCCGAAAGAACTTAACGAAAATAGTTCCACCCAAAACTGACACCATCGCCACAACATTTAAAAAAGCTAGCATTAATAAGGGAATTCTTAAGGGGCACATACTCCTTAGTGACACTCCCACGCCCCACACCTGCCACACTTCACAGTGTGTAACGGAAGAAATTTCAAGCAGATATTATCACTTTGTACCCCATGAGTAACAGCGGGGACAAATTATCTACTTGGAGGCGGTTGAACTATGTATCTAATTTATAATTCTTCACAGCTCGAAACCCTATGTGAAGATATCAACTTTACAAGTAACTTTACAAAACACATCAAACAAGAATTTCTATATCTGAGAGATCTTAATGATCATGACAATGAAGGCAAGTTATTTGATCTATCAAATCATGGATATACCATTGTAGTACTGGAACCAAATGAGCCATTAGAAGAACTTCATAAATTAGGGATCTGCTTACTAACCAATGGGCATGATTCGATTGAATACACAATGGCTACCCAAGTTGATGGTCTGACCATATTCAAAATTTGTCTTATGCTGGACAATGAACATTTCACAATGGTGTACTCTGAGTGTGACTCACAACTACCAATCGTTGAAGAATGGCTTGCTAAAAAGGCAGAGGTGAGCAGACTTTGAAGAAAAATAAGGTGAACATCCCTGCCAAGCGAGTCTCAATAATCAGCCTTCGAATGGTTCGTGAAAAATCCATACTATACTCTTCTCGGACCATTCGAAAACCTGAGGATGCTGCATTCATATTCCGCCAGTTTATCGGAGAGTGTGATAGAGAGTCGTTTTGTATCTTAACATTAAATTCTAAAAATGAGCCCACAGCCTTACATCAAGTATCCTGTGGTACGCTCAATGCTTCACTAGTACATCCTCGGGAGACATTCAAACTAGCCATACTAACTAACTCTGCATCCATCATGATCTGTCATAACCATCCTTCAGGAGAACCGACCCCAAGCTCTGAGGATTTGGAGATTACAAAACGTTTGAAGGAATGTGGAGAATTACTAGGAATTGATTTGCTTGATCATATCATACTTGGTGATGAGCAATTCGTAAGTTTTCGAGAAAAGGGTCTACTCTAATGTTATCTACAATAGCACGTTCTATAACTCAAAGAATCACCCAAATGTTGTGAAAGATTTCCAGATAAATTTTGAAGCTAGTTGATCGTGATCTATCTCTACTGGTATACGTTCATTCACGGGGAGCATTAGTTCATTAATCACATATACATTTATATAGTAATCCACTTAACTAAATTGGAGGTATAGACAATGGAATATTTAGTTGAAAACAAAGATCAAACCTTATTCATAGATTTACTTTCCGATATTATTTGTCAGTATCTCGAATCAGAACTTCCCAAAATGACAGAGATACCTTCTGATAATGTTTCTATTAACCATCAATCTAAAACAGAGGTAGCTTAGAATGCAGGTACCTCTGCAAAATCAAAAAACTGTTGCCCTATACATACGAGTCTCAACTGATAAACAAGTAGAGGGCTTCAGTATGGAAGCACAAAAATCCGCACTGTACGATTACTGCCAGAAAAGACATCTTGAAGTTTACAAGCTCTATGCCGATGCCGGACGCTCGGGCAAATCCATTTCCGGAAGGGCATCACTTACTGAATTACTGGAGGACGCTCATAAAGGGTACTTCTAGCAAGTAATCTGTCTTCGTCTGAACCGAATTTCCCGAAAGTTGACGGATATTCTGTTTATCACTGAACTCTTCGAAAAACTTGGCGTTACGCTCCATAGCCTTACAGAAGAGCTTCAAACAGACACGCCTATGGGAAAGTTCGCTCTCCAGATGCTCGGCTCCGTTGCCGAGCATGAACGGCGACAAACAACACAAAACGTCCGTCTCGGCATGCAACGCCGAAACAGGTTAGGCAAATGGAATAGCGGCAATCAGGTGCTAGGGTACCGCTGGGCCTCTCACTCCGTGAACCGCCACCTTTCCCACGTGGAGATTATTCCCGATGAAGCGAGGCTAGTTCAATATATTTTCAAATGGTATGCCAGCGGTCTCGGTCTGAGAGCTATCGCGAACTGTCTTAATAAAGATGGGCATCAAACCAAGAGGGGAAAAATGTTTCAAAGTGTGTCGGTGAAAGGAATCTTAACGAATGTCAATTATATTGGCAAAGTTGCTTACACCGATAGTACTACCCCAGAACACAAGATAATTGTTGAAGGTGAGCATGAGCCCATTATTTCAATAAATCTATGGAAGCAGGTTCAGCAGCAGTTAGCTCTCCGCTTCCGTCCACCCACAAGGCGCATTGCCCATACCTTTCTGTTGACTGGTTTGTTGAAATGTCCCACCTGCGGAAGTAGCATGGTTGCAGCCCATGTCTCCCGCAAGCGAAAAAGTGGGGCACGATCCGTAAGTCACTACTATATATGTGGCAGATACAACTCTGGAGGGCATTCAGCTTGTCTTCCTCATCATATTCCGGCAGATCAAGTCGAAGATTGGGTGAGCAAGCATGTACAACGGTTCCTTTCCCAGCCTAACGTTGCTGAACGGTTGGCGATAAAACTCAATCATAAACGAGACAAAAAAATGGAACCTTTCCTAAAACAAATGAAAGAAGTAAAAACACAGATTGACTCATTACAGAAACGTAGCCTCCGCTGCTATGAGCTTTTTGAGGACGGACACATAAACAGCCAAGAGTTGAAGCTGAAGCTAGGAAGAATCCAATCGGAGACAGCTTTATTAGAACAACAACGGCAAGAATTAGAACAAAAAATCGTTGAAGAGCCAGAACAACCTATCCCACTGAATAGCATTCACCGCGTGCTTGCCGATTTCAAACCAGTCCTGCAAAATGCAACACCAAATCAGCAAAAAGCACTGTTTCGAAGCATGCTTGCTAAAGTCATCCTCCCGACTGATGGAGACATTACCCAAATGATCATTCAAGGCTCGGAAGCACTGCTCAATATGGAGATTCCAAACAAGTGAAAAAGGAGAAGGTTCGAAATGAATCAAGGACAACCAAAAAAAATCGCTATTTACGCTCGCGTCAGTACAGAAGAACAAGCCGAACATGGCTATTCCATTGATGCCCAACTCGATACACTTCGTAAATACTGTGAGCTGTACGAAGGGGAAATTGTTGATGAATACGTGGATCGTGGGGTCAGTGGAAAAAGCATAAAAGGACGTTACGAGCTCCAGCGGCTTTTGAAGGATGCCGAGGAGACAAAGTTTAATGAAGTTATTGTATGGAAATTTAACCGCATGGCGAGAAAAAATATTGATCTTCTTCACATTGTAGATTTGCTGGAGAAGAACAACATCGCTTTCCGCTCCTTCTCAGAAAATTTTGACACTAGCACTGCAATGGGACGCTTCGCCCTTCAAATGATGGGTGCAGTAGGCGAACTGGAGCGAAATACAATTGTTGATAATGTGAAGATGGGCCATCGCCAACGTGCGAAAACAGGGCATCATAATGGCAAGGTACCGCTTGGCTACAAGATTGTTCAAGGAAAGGGTGATTCACGGGAAAGTAAATCCAAGGTTGTCGTGGTCGAAGAAGAAGCAGCTATCATTCGCTACATTTTTGAAAAATACGCTTCCGGGCATGGCCTCAAGACCATTGCCAATGAACTGAACCACCGAGGCCACAGAACCCAAAACAGTAAGCCCTTCTCCACTACCGCGATCCGTGACTTACTCGACAATCCGATGTTCCTAGGCAAGATCCGTTACAACCGCTACGAGAATTGGGCAGAAAAAAGACGTAAGGGTAGGAGTCCTGAACCTATTCTCGTTGATGGTCATCATCCCCCAATTATCAGTCAAGAGTTATGGGATAAGGTTCAATTGCTGCGAAATAAGAAAAGCTCTCTGCCGAAGAAGCGCTTTGAGGGAGAATACCTGTTAACTGGACTGATTCGCTGTCCTGAGTGCGGCTCGGCAATGACCGCTAGCCGAACGGTCAATCGGTCCAAGGATGGTAAAAAAATCACCCGCATGTACTACTCATGTGGACGGTTCAGAAGTCAGGGTAGCTCAGTATGCCACGCCAACAGCGTCCGCAAGCAAGAAGCAGAACAAGCGGTGACTGACCGCATCCGCGAAGCAGTAGTGAATCCTGAGATCCTACAACGAGTTGTCCATAGCGTCAATAAACAACGGTCTACGCGAATCAAGCCCCTCCGTGACGAATTGAATGCGATACAAACCCGAATCGCTAAACTGGAGGGGAAAAAACACAAGTATCTCGGATTGTATGAAATGGACGAGTTGGATCGCGATATATTCACTGATCGTCTAGGTTCACTAAACAAGGAACTAGAAACTGAGCTTTACCGCATATCAAAGCTAAAACTGGAACTGCGAGACGATCAGGCCGACCCTGTATCTTACGAGCTTGTGCGATTCCTGATGACGAAGTTCGATTCCCTGCTTCGGAATTCACCATTCCAGCAACGAAAGACACTCCTCCACTTGGTCGTGAAGAAGATTTCACTAGATAGCAAGCGCCGAGTAGAAAGCGTTGAGCTTGTGTTCAATAAAGACACAGAGAATCACATTTTAAATACAGCCCCTTCTGCTGAATCGACAGCGGAAGGGGCTTTTCCTTTGTCCGGAAGAGTCCCTAATCTGAGTAATCAATTATCATTCATAATTTGATTTAAAAGTCCTTTCATTCTTCATCAGATTGTTGTGCCTGCTTGTATTTATGGAAAAATTCCATAAGTTTTGCTACTGGCTCAAGTCCCTTCTGAAACTCTACAGAACCGAAATCAATATCATCATGCATGGTCATTCTCTTAGTTATTCTTTTGGCACCATTTATGACTCCCGCAACACCGAAGGCTACACGATTAAACGCCTTTCTTGGAGGTATCTGATCCTTAAATATATTGTAATGCAGCTCTCTACAGCGAGAAGCAATCGGTGGATGATTGAAGTCAATTATCTTCATTGAGTGTGCGAAATCATTTCTGATCTTTCTGATGATATGTAGGTCTCTGCGAAGACGAGGAGGGATTAATCCCAAAAGATAAGACAATTCAATTCTAGAAGAAAATGTCGCCAGCCCACCTGTACCGGTGAAAAGATCCTTATAACTATCCGGGTCATCCACAAATGTATTTTGTAATAGTTCCTTCAATAATTCATCTAAAAATGCTGCGGCCATTAATGCGCAGCCGCGATCAGTTTCCTTATCAAGATGGAGGCGAAATTCTAGTACTTCTTCCGTCCCCATCTCCTCAAATAGCTTAATAACATCTTCAGGGGTTCTTATTTCTTCTGGATTCATTACAATTTATCCCTCCACATAACTCAAAGTATTTACACAAAATTTCGCCCTACTTATGATACGGTTCACCCCGATTAATCTTCACCGCCCGATAAATCTGCTCCACGAGCACTAACCGCATGAGCTGATGGGGCAGCGTCATGCGCCCGAACGACAGCCGCTGCTGCGCGCGGCTGATTACATGATCGGCGAGCCCATGGCTCCCGCCGATCACAAACACGACATGGCTCGTCCCATAAGTGCCGAGCTTGTCCAATGCGGCAGCGAGCTCCTCCGAGCTCCATAGCTCGCCGCCCACCTCCAGGGCGATGACATAGGCATCGCCCTTCACATGCGCCAGAACGCGCTCACCTTCGCGCGCCCGCACCTGTGCTACCTCCGCCTCACTCATCGTCTCCGGCGCTTTCTCGTCGGGTACCTCCACGACTTGAAATTTCACGTATGGCGTAAGCCGCTTCGCATACTCAGCGATTCCCTGTACCAAATATTTTTCCTTCAGCTTGCCAACGGCAATAATTTGAACAAACATCTCTGCACATCCTTTTCATTGCAACTAATCATGATATAGACGAACGGTCAACATCCAACATCATGCTTGCTTCTTTGTTCCTATCCAGTGGACAAACCACAAAAATGTCCATCTAAAAGTGGACACAAGGATAATATCTACCCGCACATTAAATTATCAATATATTGCGCCATAATAAACTAACTCATACAATATGTAGGCCCTTAGTAATTTGATAAAGTCCACCCCCGACACTGTATTGTGTCCACTATTTGAAAGACATTATTTTAATTTTTCCACCACACAAGGACAATCACAACCTATAATCTACAATCACTCTTCAATCCATGTATAATTAGTCCTACTCCAATCCCCATTCAACGCAAAAGAGCTGCACTCCCCCCATAAGGTTGAAGGCGCAGCCCTAACTCACATAGACCCATCACAATCACACAATCAAAAATTTCGCCTCACACTGGCACTCCTCGCAGGTAATCGGCGGCTCCCAGTCGATAAACTTCGTATGCTCCAAATCTACAATATCCGGCGCTTCTTCAAATTCATCCACGAATTTATCAATCGCCAGTTCAACATGATCCTTACATACTACGTACATTGCTCCAAGCATCCTTTCTCTACCGCTCCTGTGACGGCGCGACTATGACATCACATGATGTTCTCAATGGTCTTGTTATGATCATTGTGTTCATAATCAGTTCTACCATACTCTTGAACAAAAATAAATCCATTGCATTATTTCTTTATTACATTATAGTTCTATTTATTTAGACCAGATTCAATTTCACTGTCTGAGGGCTTATCAGTCAAAGTAACAGTCACCGTCTCTAGATTACCATTTCGGTAAAGGGTGACTTCCATGCTATCGCCAATTTTCTTATGTCCATATAAATACCTGCGTAATTCCTTAGTCGAGTCGACAGGTTGCTTATCTAATTGCGTGATAACATCATTCAGACGCAGTCCTGCTTTCTTCGCCGGACCATGAGCTTCAAGCACAATCAAGCCTTCTTGCACATGATTCGGTAAATTCAGTTCCTTGCGTTGATCATCATCAATTTCAGCATAAGGATTATTCAGATCCAGCGTATACACACCTAGATATGGGCGAACAACTTTGCCATGAAGCATCAGATCATCCACCGTCTTCATAACATCGTTGACAGGGATAGCAAAGCCGAGTCCCTCAACTCCTGTATCTGAAATTTTCATCGTATTAATCCCGATTAAATCCCCGTTAAGATCAACAAGTGCACCGCCGCTATTCCCTTCGTTAATAGCTGCATCGGTCTGAATAACCTCTTGCTCCCAATCGTACACTCCGTCCTGATTCAATGAGATAGGGATTAACCGATTGGTATAGCTTACGATTCCTGAGGTTAGCGTTCCACCAAGACCTAGCGGATTGCCTATCGCAATTACAGTCTCTCCAGCCCGCAGCTTCGTAGAATCGCCCATATTGATCACAGAACTTATACCATTGTCATCCACTTCAAGTACAGCTATATCATTAATTGAATCCTGGCCCACTATATTAGCTTTGCGGGATTCACCATCATTCGTAACAACTTGCAAACTATCAGTACCGCTAATTACATGGGAGTTCGTAATAATGTATGCCTTACCTTTATCCTTCTTGAAAACGACGCCCGATCCTAACGCTTCACCCTGCTCCGATTCACTCTCAGATGCAGAGCTTTGATTCAAAATACTAACGACCGATGGCGCTACTTTATCAGCTGCAAGACTAATTCGTTCAAAAGGATTGCCACTAGCTGAGAGGTCTGATGATCCCGAACCATTCCGACTAGATGAAGCCGGCAGACCTGTAATCAAACTGAACAAGAGAACGGCTACTACTGCACTTAATATGGAGGAAAACATCGAAATTTGAAGAGTAGACCACCCCTTCTTGCCTCTGCGTTCCTTCCACTCTGGATTGTTTACTGAAGACATTCGTACGTGTCTTCTTGATAGCTTTGTTGAATAAAAATCGTCGTCAAACAATCCCATCCGAACTCTCTCCCTCCATGGCTCTGCCTCGGGTTTTCTATATGATTATCTACCTCTGTCCCTCAACACCCGCAAGCACGGTTTCCCTTCACTCTATGCCGATAAGGCAAAGCCATATTCCCGTTCGTGTTTCACTATAATTTTAACGTAAGGAATAGGCTCAATGTTGCCTTACCGTGGAGTTTTTTGATGTTTTTCATTCAATTAGGAATGTTTGGCAAATTTACGGACTACACTAATCTTAACAAGCGATAGATTGATAGATTTATTTTACCATATGCAGGCGAAATTGGAGCATTTCTAAAGAGGGAAATTGCGGTAAATTTTCATTCCAATTATTTCCCTTTTCATTACAAAATATGGGAGGATTACTCATGAATTCCTTTTTCTCTACACCGCAAAACGAAGTCAACATTCTTGCCAAACTTGCAGATATAAAAGAAGAGCATTACCATCAGTTGGTAACACTCAGCGCTATGATGGAGCTATGCATTGAAAAAGGGATCCTCACCCGGGAGGAGATCCAGAAAAAGGTCGAAGAACTTGATGCTATTATAGATCTGCCACCCTATCCCATGGCGTAGGTCGATCGTAATACGTATCGCACAGCTTAAACTCACTATCCTTGTAGAAGCAACCGCGATCTTCCATCGCACTGCGGACCGACATTCTCGCGAGATCAGGTATATTGTGCTCACGACTGAGATGCGCTAAATACGTTCGTTTCATTCGTCCGTTCATTAGCTCGCTCATCAGCTCACCAGTCGCTTCGTTGGACAAATGCCCTAAATCTCCGAGAATTCGGCGTTTGATATTCCATGGATATCTTCCCATGCGAAGCATCTCAATATCATGATTGGCTTCGAGCACAAGTACGTCTGAATCGGCAATCGCCATCTTCACCTTGTCACTTGCATACCCCAGGTCAGTGCAGACGCTAAGCTTGTCCTTTCCGTCATAGAAGGAATACGCGACCGGCTCAGCAGCATCGTGGGAAATTGCAAAAGACTCTACCCTCATTGAACCGAAATCTCGCGTCTCGCCTGTACCGAGCAGGCAACGATTCTCTTCCGATATTTTCCCGATGGATTTCTCCATTGCGCTCCATGTTTTCTCGTTGGCATATATCGGAAGATTGTATTTTCTCGCCACTGCTCCCAAACCCTTAATATGATCCGAATGCTCGTGCGTGATTAGAATACCATTAATGTCATTTCCGGTGACGCCCCGTTCCTGCAGCAGCTCGTCAATACGGCGGGCGCTAAAGCCTGCGTCGATCATTAACGTCACTTCACCGTTTGCAACAAGCGTCGCATTCCCCGTAGACCCACTCGACAGCACCGTAAATCGTAATCCCATTTCCCCATTACTCCTTTGTTTTCTCTGTGTTAGGACTAATAACGTCCCCACTGATGCCTTGTACATAATACTCTTTGCCGCTCTCCAGAAGAAATCTCCATGCCGGCGCCGCTGGCAAATGTGCATCCGAATTAAACACTTCGCCATAGTAGCCAAGCTCTATTTGTGTAACCACAGCGCCTTCAGGCAAGAAATTTTCTATCAGATTCCCTAGTGCCTTTGAGGCGGACAATACGCGCTGCGCTTTATCTTCATCACCACTGCTTATTTCAATCATCTGACGTTGATAGGACACAATTTTTTGATTGCTGGAATAAAGTTTCAGCTCGATTTTGAATAGAGGCCACTCCCCATTCACCAGCGGATGCAGTATGAATTCTTCCGCCCGGCTCGCTGGTTCATCATATCTGTAATCCCCTATTTCAGGAATGCTTGTTTTAAGTGCATTAGCTAGATCCCGTGGAGTGTAGATTAGCTTGCTGTCTATAGGCTGTTCCAGCTCAATCACCTTGTTATCCTGCTCGTCTTCTACTAAACGATATGAAATTTTCGAAAGCTGCGGCGTTTCCGTCGGGATTTTGGCAAGCACCTTAATCCGTTTATCGTCCATCGTTTGCTGAATATTGCTCTCCAAAGAGGTGAAGTCCAGATTGGAGTCGGCCTGTTCCTGCAAATCATTCCACAGCTGATATCCAAGCACCATATTTAGTAACAAAAAAGCATAGATCAGCACATTTTTGGCTCGGCCCCAATCCATCCTTCGGCCCCCTTTCTTATAGCGTAATCCTGGCTATTTATTGGAGAACTCGAGCAGCTCCATTTTCAAGCTCGGCCACCCACATCGGCTTCAATAATAATCCTTCCTTCGTCAGCGAAGGAACATATGCCGGATATAGTTGCACGATTCGAGACTCCTGCTTGAGCCCGGCAATCTGCTCTCTAAGCTTATCGCCGCCCTCCAGTTGAACGACCTTTTTCTTAAAAGCCTCGCCCTTCGGATAGATTAACGAACGCTCATATCCAGTAATCGTACCCTGCCGCATCTCTAGTGTAATTTCACCATAATGGAAAGTTGAGAGATCAATAATCGGAAAAGCTCCATACTGTCCAAGTCCGTAATACTGTTTAAAAACAACAGTATGCCTTTCAGTATCCACGCCCTCGGTTCGCTCCAAACGATACTGCCCGTTCCAGCCGCCATGCTGATTTACGAAATCAACAGCGGACAGTGCATTTCTGCCCGGATTGTTCTCGCCTGTCGCCGGAGCTGCCGGATCAGTATAATTGATCCAATTGCGATCCTGCTTCACCTGTAAGCTCCGTTTACTATCGGTGTATATTTCAGTACCATCTTTTTCTCGAATATATCTTGTGATACTTGCATCAGAGAACAGGCTTCGCTGCATTTGCTCTGTCGTATACAAACCGATAGTCATGCCTGTCTCGATCATATCAATCGGCTTTTCCGGAATATAGTATCCATTCTCAAGCGTATACGGGATCCAGTCCTTGCCGAAATCAACCTGCTGCCTAACGTCCTGAATCGTCAAATCCGCCTTTGTTGCCTCATAAACTACATCACCTTGGGAGCTGAAAAAGAAGACGCGCACCTGATCTTCATTCTCCGTATTATAGATAAGCAATCGGCTAATGCTCTCGCCTTCAAACAACGGGTCAGAAGCGATCTGCATTACCTTCTGCAGCAGCGCAACAGGTATCCCACGTCCAAAATCCAGCTCTACACCTATACGGCTGCGTATATCCTTCCAATCGACATTCTCTAGAGCATAACGTTGGAATCCGTCAAACTGACGTCCTTTCAGACGCGAATAAATCAAATTATAGAACGTGGATTCCGGATAAAATACCGTATGGCGATTGTCACCCAAATGAAGGGCAATTTGCGAAGGATAAAGCATTCCTTCAACCTGCAGCTCTTCACCCATATCCTCCGTCCGAATATAGTCATTCTCGGTTTTGACAACAGGGTCACTGCCCGGCAGCCGATAAATCATAAAATAACTCTGTATTAGACTGCACACAACCAGCAGAGCGAGCAACAGTGATTTTAAATTCTCTTTCACGGCGACTCGCCTCCTTGTCTCTGCTGAGGCAGTGTAAAGGTAACCTTCGTTCCCTTGCCCAGCTCCGATTGCAACGAAATCGTCCCGCCATGCGCCTTCACAATTTCCCGGGCAATGGACAAGCCAAGCCCCGTACCTCCCATATTTCGTGACCGCGCCTTATCAACACGATAGAATCGCTCAAAAATCCGGTCCAAATCCCTCTTTGGAATACCAATTCCGTTATCCTGTACTGAAATGGCAAGCAGCCCATCCTCCATATTGCGGGCTTCAATGGCAATCGTCCCGCCTTCAGGCGTATATTTCATCGCATTGGAAATCAAATTATCCAGCACCTGGTCGATCTGATCACGATCAATCCAGGCTGTACTTACTCCGCTGCTGATAAATAACGTGGGCTTGATTCCTTTTTCCTGCATTTGAAAAGAAAACCGATCCGTCACTTCCTCCAGCATCTCCATCACACCGGTTGGCTGCTTGCGAAGCATAGCCTCCTTGGAATCCAGCCGCGACAAATGCAGTAGATCCGTAACTAGACGGATCATCCGCTCGGTCTGGATCTGAATCACAGAGGTGAACTTCGGCCCAAGCTCCGGATCGCTAAGCGCTCCATCCTCCAGAGCCTCCGTATAGCTCTTGATCGTCGTCAGTGGTGTACGCAGCTCATGGGATACATTCGCTACAAATTCCCGCCGCGATTCTTCCAGCTTCTCCTGTTCAGTGACATCCTGGAGTACCGCAATCGTTCCGATGATGCCAAATTCCCGCCGATGAATCGGTGTAAAGGTGACTCGGATAACAAACGAATCACCCTCTTCGACCTCATCCTCCAGAAGCGTAGAATGCATCGTGCCCTGCTGAAGAATGTCCTGTTCCTCAGGTGTCAGATGAAGCAGCTCCGCGATATTCATATCGCCTACCTGATCCTCACCCACCTTGAGCATTTCACTAGCGCGACGATTCATCAAAATGACCGTGCCTGTCCCATCCGTCGCAATTACACCGTCGCTCATATTCGTCAAAATCGAAGCCAGCTTCTCTTTCTCTTCCTCGTTCTGTGCCAGTGCATTACGAAGCCGGCTAGTCATATAGTTAAATGCTTTGCTGAGCTGTCCGATCTCGTCATTTCCACGTACAGGCATCTTCTGATGGAACTCTCCTTCTGCCACGGCCGTTGCCCTGCGGGTCAATTCCTTAATCGGGGAAGTGATCGTATGGGCGAGAATCACGCCCAGCACTGCAGTTAAACCAAGCGCCAGCAAAATACCGGAAATAAAAATATTGTTAATCCGTTCCATCGTATCGTACAGATCATTCATTGAGGCCGCGATGTAGATTGCACCCACAATTTTACCCTCGCTCATGACAGGCTTCGCCACTACTTTTTTGCGGATATTATCATCATCGATAATGTATTCCTCGTTGTCGCGAATGCCTTGTAACGCCCTATTCACTACGGTTTGCGTATTTTTAGTGCCTACATAATCCGCATGAGAAGGCTTGGAGGTAGTCAGAACCTTACCGCTTGCATCAAGTACTTGAATTTCTGCGCCGTTGATATTGAACAGATTGTTCACCAGTACACGCAGATTTTCCAGCGACTCCTCCGCCGCTTCCCCGGTCACTCCCAGGTTTTGCGCTGCTAGTACAGAGAGCAATTCTGCACGTTCTTGCAATTCTTTAGTAAAATTGCTCGTAAGCGATGTCTTCATAGCACTCACAAAATAAACCCCGATGAGCTGCATCGCAATCAGAATCAGCAACACATAGACGATAATTAACTTAGCCTGGAGAGTACGGAAGAAAGAGGGCAGATTCATGCTAGAATCCACCCGCCTTGGAGCTGCGCATCATATAACCGAGTCCTCGACGCGTCAAAATATACTCCGGCTTGCTCGGGTCCTTCTCAATCTTCTCCCGAAGGCGCCGAATGGTCACATCCACCGTGCGCACATCCCCGAAATATTCAAATCCCCATACCGCTTGCAGCAGGTGCTCCCGAGTCATAACCTTTCCGGAGTTCTTCACCATATAATGTACAAGCTCAAACTCCCGATGAGTCAGATCGAGCGGCTCCTCATTCTTATACACGGTATATGTATCCGTATCGATGAATAGCTCAAACAGACTAATTCCTTGCCTGTCCTCAGCGTCCTCCAGCGTAGAGGCTGGCTTCTGTTGTCTCCGCATTTGCGCCTTCACTCTGGCAAGAAGCTCTCTGGTACTGAACGGCTTGGTCACATAATCATCTGCGCCAAGCTCCAGCCCCAACACCTTATCTATTTCTCCGTCTTTTGCCGTCAGCATAATAATCGGCGTCTGCAGCTTAGCACGTACTTCCCTGCATACGTCCATACCATCTTTTCCTGGCAGCATTAAATCAAGCAGAATCAAATCCGGCTGCTCCGAAAAAGCAAGCTCCACCGCTTCAATTCCATCAAAGGCGAGAACTACCTCATACCCCTCTTTTTCCAAATTAAACTTTAATATATCTGCAATCGGTCTTTCGTCATCTACCACTAATATTTTACCTTGCATCGTGCGACTTCACCCCAGACATTCAGGCCTTGGCCAATCTTACTCTATTTTAGCATACCTGAAGCGTCCCTTTCATTAGCGCAATGAAATCAAATCGATAGACCCACAACAAATTGTTATAGATAAACTTCTGAAATCACAGTAAAATAAATCAATTCGAGCACGGACATAAAAATCAACTTATTATGAGCTATGGAGGATATCATGGGATTTTCGATAATAGGAACTATAATAGCCGTAGTTATACTATTGCCCAGCATTATTTTCTTTATAAAATTCCCGCCCAAGCATGCTGCAGAAGAAAAGAGTAAACTTCCAAAAATCTTCGAAATCCTGGAAAAAACAGGACAACTGGGTTGCATAATATCCCTGGTTATTTCTAAAGACTTCTTCCTCATTGAAAAAGCAAACTACTTTACGATGTTAATGGTCATATGCATTGCCTTGTATTATGCCTTATGGATTGCTTATGCGATAAAAGGTGGAGAGTTCTCCGTTATGCTCAAGCCACTTCTATTCATCCCGATTCCGGGCGCAGTGCTGCCTATATGTGCATTTGTTTTAGCCTCCTTATGGGGCCAATGTATATGGTTGGGGGCATCAGCTATTATATTGGCCGTAGGACATTGTACAATTAGCTGGGAAAGCTATAGACGCATAAAGTAAAGCAACCACCAAAAAAACCTGGCAGTTAGCCAGGTTTTTTGATTTAGATCCTACTCTTTTATTTCTATATTTTTATCTCTACAGAATCTTATAAATATTTCATTGGATTTTGGATTGAACCGTTCTTATGAATTTCAAAATGAAGATGAGTGCCTGTGGACCGACCCGTACTACCCATAACTCCGATCTTCGAACCCTTTTCTATGACTTCTCCCTTTTCCACGCTAATCTTGCTCAAATGTCCATACAGTGTTTGGTACCCATTATTATGATCAATAATAATACAATTACCATAACCGGATTTCGTACCAGCAAAAGTAACTACGCCATCATCAGAAGCAAGGATACTGCGGTTAGAAGAGACAAGGTCAATACCTTTATGCGTTCTTCCCCAACGTTGCCCATAGCTGCTCGACATCGCAGCTCCCGATACCGGCCAAGCAAAATCACCTGAACCTTCACCAAGTACTACTTTTGTACCCTTAAGAACAATTTTCGGCCGCGATGCCTTCGTTACTTCCTGACCAAGCCATTCCTCGGCAACAACCTCACCGTTCTCTTTAGTTAAGCGATATTCCATCGTTTTAAGACCGCTTTGTCCTTGAGCAATAACTTTAGCCTCTCCGGCACGCATGGATTCACTTTTACGAATAATCACCTGCGGCTCTGTAACAATCTCTTCGGTTACACGTTCTACCGTTTTTACCGTAATTGACGGCTGCACTGCCTTAACACTGATTAAGGTTCCGATCTGCAGCGTTAGCTCCTTAACTTCGGGATTGTTCGCGTACAGCTCTTTCTGTGTAATGCTAAACCGCTTCGCAATCGAGGAGATCGTATCTCCCTCTCTAACCTCGTAAGTGATGGCCGCTTCATCTCCAGCCAGAATCCGTTCTACAGCAGCGTCAACATCCATCACCTTATTAGGATCCGTATCTACTCCAACCTTTGCAATCTCCTCGTTAAACTTCACAGATTCCAGTTCAACGTTATTTCCTGTTCCTGAGGTGCTTGGAGAATTTTTACCCAGGCCTCCGGTTCGCTTGATTTTGGATACAATGCCTTTTGATACCGTAGTGGCAGGCGTATATTTGTTTTTTAATTGCTCCAAAACAGCATCTGCAGTAGCCTGATCCTTCACAATTCCGATCACTTTGCCGTCTACATGCAGCTCAACGCCTTTGGCGTAACCCGTAAGCATGCTGTATACCTTATCCAAAGTTTCCTCAGAATTAACCTCTGCCTTGTATTTCTTTTCTTGAACAGTAGTAACGCCCTCAGTGTGTACTGCCATTTCTACGTCAGGATATTTTTGTTTATATTCCTGCTCTTTCTTGGTGTACAAGGCATTAAGATCATTTAAGTTCTTAATACTGCCTATTTCCTGATCACCTATGAACACCCGATAATAGGGCATCGTATTCGCATCCACATAATGACGCCCTGTCAAATACGCCGATCCCACAATAAATAGGCCTGCTATTGAACCGATTACGATCCTTTTCGTTCTAGTCAAGCTAGACCCGCTTATGCTCTCTCTAACCTTTTTCATTATGTTAAGCTTGGACACCTGTTGATCGTTCTCTGGACGGCCGTGGTTTTCCTGTGCTCGGTAGTACCCGCCCCTGCGCAACAGATTCCATCTCTCCTTGAAACCCTTCATGCTGATCTCCTTCACCCATACATCAATTCGACAAAAGGTTTCAAAATTTTAACCTTTTTCCGCTATTGATTACTTTACCATAGCCTATCCATAGATTTCAACTTACGCAAAAAACGGCATAAACCCAGTTGTGGTGCGGGTTTATGCCGTTTAGAAAACCTTTCTTGCACTAGTATTTTATTTACAAATATGTGAATGTTACCGCTATCATGCCTACCATTTCAACAAATATCATCATTCTTTTAACAATTTTATCATTTTGGCATACTCTGATTTATCGAGATATTTAGACAATATCTGCTCAATTTCTATCATTTCTGTCTCCGTTAACCCATCCTCCATCGCCTCGGTTAGCTTCTGCATCTCCTCCTGAGGCAATTTAGACATAAGGATCTTGAATACCTCTTCTTTATCCGTATCCGCCAATCCATCCTTTTTCGCAACCAGCTCGTCTGGTGTGACCAGTACCTGATCCTGCTGCCCTATCTGACCCTGCTGCTGATTCTGCTCATTTCCTGTCCCCGCCGCCCCTAAAGATGACCCTGAAGATATACCTCCCATCACTGGAAGGGCATCCTCCCCGGCGTTCTGCTCAGTCACACTCTGCCCCTGCTTTCCCTTGTCGGATTTCGTCTGATCTGCATCTGAAAATCCGAGCATACCTTTAACCATTCCACCAAGGCTTGGAGCCTGTCCACTTATGGGCAAATTATAACTGCCAAGCAATGACTGAATATACGAGTTTACTACGTAGCCCGTAGTCATAATTGTAAGTACGCTAACCATAACGATCGTTAATGACAGTCTCAGTAACCATCCAATCCATTTCATCTGTAAAATCCCCCTCTGCCTCCTACTCTTCTATTTTCAGTATGGACGGCAAAGAGAAAATTCAACCTTACCCACTCTAACAAGATGTTGAAAAAAATAAAACCTCCCCTGGGACAAATGTCCAGGAAAGGTTTTCTATCTTAGTGTTTATGCATTACGTTATTTTTAATAGATCGGCAATACTTGATTTGTTTGGCTACGGTTACGACCTACGGAGAAGATCGCAATCGGAATACCTGTCAGCTCGGATACACGTTTTACATAATTGCGAGTTGTCTCAGGCAAGTCCTCGAGCACCTTCACGCCGCTAATGTCCTCGCTCCAGCCAGGAAGCTCCTCATAAACCGCTTCGCATTCTGCCAACATTTTGAGGCTTGCTGGGTAGTAAGTGATGATTTCGCCGCGATATTTGTAACCGGTACAAATCTTAACTGTTTTAAGTCCAGTAAGTACATCCAATGAGTTCAACGAAAGACCTGTCAATCCGCTGACACGACGAGCATGACGGACAACAACGCTATCGAACCAGCCCACGCGGCGAGGACGGCCTGTTACTGTACCATACTCATGTCCAGTTTCACGGATGAAATCACCGATTTCATCATTAAGCTCCGTAGGGAATGGGCCATCACCAACACGAGTAGTGTAAGATTTAGCTACCCCAATGACTTGATTGATCTTGGAAGGGCCTACGCCAGAACCGATACAGACACCGCCTGCAGACGGGTTCGAAGACGTTACAAACGGATAAGTACCTTGGTCAATATCCAGCATAACGCCTTGTGCGCCTTCAAACAGCACTTTTCTATTTTCATCAATCGCATCGTTCAATACGACTGAAGTATCTGTTACATAAGGACGAATCAATTCTGCATATTCCAGATATTGTTTCAATACCTCTTCCACATCAAGCGGCTCTGCACCATATACCTGCTCAATGATGTGGTTCTTCTCTTTCATCAAATGACGCAGCTTAAGCTCGAATTCCTCAGCATCAAGCAAATCTGCAATCCGAATACCATTACGAGCTGCTTTATCCATATAAGCCGGGCCGATCCCTTTACGAGTCGTACCGATCTTGTTATCGCCTTTACGATCTTCTTCAAGTGCATCAAGAACTAAATGATAAGGCATAATGACATGTGCACGATCACTAATTACCAGATTCTTCGTACTGAAGCCATTCTCATGAATATAATTAATTTCCTCAAGTAAGGCTGCAGGGTTCACGACCATACCATTACCGATTACACACTTCTTATCTTCATAGAACACACCCGACGGAATCAGACTAAGTTTGTATTTCTTACCGTCGATGAGGATGGTATGACCGGCGTTGTTACCACCTTGATAACGGGCCACCACATCTGCGCTCTCTGCGAGATAATCCGTGATTTTACCTTTACCTTCGTCCCCCCATTGGGTCCCTACAACGACTACTGTTGACATGTTCATTCCTCCGCCTGGTGCTATCGCACCTGTATTTGCATTGTTAAATATAAGAACTCAATTAATAACATTACACGTCATTTTACTGCCTTAGGCAGCACTATTAGTTTAACAGTCTCCATTTTCAAAGTCAAATTAAAGACGAACAATTAAGGGCTCAATTCCTCAATTGTTCGTAAAAGGATCAAGTATAGGTCTTTATATGCACACTATCTTTTCTCATCCTCCCAGTTCGACGACGGTGGTCGCTAAATAATGCTAGAGGCCGCCCTAACATCAACAACTCCAGAGAATACAAAACGCACCTCATAAAAAAACGGGCTGACTTATTTCGTCAGCCCGCAAATGCATCTGTATGCGCTCGTTCATAATTTGCAAATTTATTAAAATTTTTCAAGAATACGAGCTCAACTGTTCCTACCGGACCATTCCGCTGTTTAGCGATAATAATCTCGATAATATTCTTCTTCTCCGTCTCTTGATTATAGTAATCATCCCGATAGAGGAACGCTACAATATCAGCATCCTGCTCTATAGAACCAGACTCCCGTAAGTCAGACATCATCGGACGCTTGTCCTGCCGTTGCTCTACACCCCGGCTAAGCTGCGATAACGCAATTACAGGCACTTCTAATTCCCGGGCAATCTGCTTGAGTGTACGGGAAATTTCCGATACTTCCTGTTGACGGTTCTCGCCCGGCTTGCCGCGGCCGTGAATAAGCTGCAAATAGTCGATGAGGATCATGCCGAGCCCCTTCTCTTTCTTCAGCCGCCGGCATTTCGCCCGAATATCGGCCACAGTAATACCTGGTGTATCATCGATATAAATCTCCGCTTCCGACAGGGCTGCAATTCCCATTGTCAGCTTGGACCAATCATCATCGCCCTTAAAATCACCTGTGCGCATCACACCTGCGTCAAGGTTCGCCTCCGCACAAATCATACGCTGAACGAGCTGAGGAGCTGACATTTCCAGACTAAAGATCGCAACCGTCTCTCTGGCCCGGACTGCCACATTCTGTGCGATATTAAGTGCAAATGCAGTTTTGCCTACGGAAGGTCGCGCCGCTACAATAATAAGATCGTTGCGCTGAAAACCGGAGGTCATCTTGTCCAAATCAACAAAACCCGACGGTATCCCCGTCGTATTTCCCCGGTTTTGATGCAATACTTCAACCCGCTCGAACACATCCATCAAGACATCGCGTATCGCAATAAATCCGCTGCCTGAACGGCGGTTGGAAATTTCCAGTATATTACGCTCGGCCTCGCTGAGCATTCCAGCAACATCTTCTCCACCTGTATAGCCGTCGCTGACTATTTGTGTCGCTGTACGGATCAATCTACGCAGCATCGATTTCTCTTCGATAATACGTGCGTAATAATCCACATTAGCTGCCGTTGGTACAGCATGAGCCAGCTTGGCCAAATAGCTTACACCGCCGACATCATCCAGCTCACCCCGGTCCTGAAGACGTGCTGTCAATGTAACGAGGTCGATCGGCTGACCATCCTCGCCAAGCTGCACCATCGCCTCGTAGATCAGCTGATGAGGCTTGTCATAGAAATCTTCCGTTCTTACCCGCTCCATCGCGGTAATGAGCGCCTCGGACTGGAGCAATATGGCTCCAAGCACCGCCTGTTCCGCCTCCAGATTTTGCGGGGGAATCCGGTCGTAAAACAGATCTCCGCTCATCCTGCTACTCCTCCGTAACTTGAACCTTCAGTGTTGCTTTCACTTCGTGGTGAAGCTTCACTGGCACCTGGGTTACACCCAAAGTACGAATTGGATCATGCATTTCTATTTTACGTTTATCAATTTTCACGCCGGCTTTCTCCAGTGCTTCAGCCACTTGCTTGCTTGTAATTGCACCGAACAGTCGTCCACCTTCACCAGCCTTTGCTTTCAGACTAATCGTCATTTCCTCCAGCTTCTTGCCCAGGTTAATAGCTTCTTGCTTCTCATTTTCCTTACGTTTTACCTCAGCAGCTGTCTGATTCTCCAATGTTTTTACATTACCATCTGTAGCCAGACGTACAAGACCACGCGGAATCAGAAAATTTTGTGCGTACCCTTCAGATACTTCTTTAATTTCACCTTTTTTACCTTGTCCTTTTACATCTTTCAAAAAGATTACCTTCATTCGAATAACCCCTCTTCCTTCTCTATTTGCTCCAGCACGGCCAGCAGCTTCTTCTCCGCTTCCGCCTGGGTTCCTTCAAGCTGTACTGCAGCATTGGTCAAATGACCGCCACCGCCCAAACGTTCCATCACAACCTGTACATTCATGCTGCCTAAAGAACGAGCACTAATTCCAATCAATCCGTCAGGCCGTTCACTAATTACAAACGAAGCTCTTACGTTGGTCATATTCAACAGCGTATCTGCCACCTGAGCAATCAATAGCTGCGGAATTTTACGATTAGGCTCCGTTACTGCGAGAGCAATATGTCCATGAATCATACGGGCATGCTTGATAATATCCGCTTTGGCGATGTACTCCTGCAGGTCTTCCTTCAGCAAGCGTTGTACCAGCACCGTATCCGCTCCAATTCGGCGGAGGAATGCCGCCGCTTCAAAGGTACGAGAGCCGGTATGCAGTGCAAAATGCTTCGTGTCAATCGTAATACCCGCAAGCAGTGTAGTTGCCTCTAACGAGCTAAGCTCTACCTTCTCATGAATGTACTGCAATAGCTCAGTCACGAGCTCGCATGCCGATGACGCATATGGCTCAAGGTAGACGAGTACCGCATCATTGACAAATTCCTCACCTCTACGGTGATGATCAACCACCACAACCCTGCTGGCCGCCTCAACCAGCCTAGGCTCCATCGTGATTGAGGCTTTATGCGTATCTACAAGGACAAGCAGCGTATGAGGCGTCATCATGGCCATCGCCTGATCCGGCGATACAAATCTCTTCACCAATGCCTCATCCTTCTCAACCCGCTCCATCAGTCTCTGGATGCCCGGATTCGGACCATCCAGCACGATATGGGCTTCTACCTTATACATATCTGCCGCCTTCAGCACACCGATGGAAGCACCTATTACATCAAGGTCAGGCATGCGGTGCCCCATAATGATCACCCGGTCGCTCTCCTGCATCAAATCGCGCAGAGCATGCGCGATAACCCGGGCGCGGACTCGCGTCCGCTTCTCTACGGCGCCTGTCTTACCGCCGTAGAATGAAAGTCGCTGACCAGCCTTCACAGCGGCTTGGTCACCGCCCCGCCCGAGCGCCATATCCAGACTCGACTGGGCCAATTCGCCCAGCTCGCTGAAGCGCTCGGTGCCAAACGCCAAGCCGATGCTCAGCGTCATCGGCACCTTGAGGTCCGCGGTCATCTCGCGGACCTCGTCCAGAATCACGAACCGGCTGTGCTCCAGTTCGTTCAGTGACTTCTGATTCAGCATCATCAGATACCGTTCCGATGACAAGCGTCTCAAGTATACCTGATAGTGCTTAGCCCACTCCGTTATAGCTGAAGCAACCCGGGCAATCAGAGCTGTACGCTGCTGATCATCCATTCCCTGTGATGCTTCATCCAAATTATCCAGCATTATAATTCCAAGCGCTGCCTTCTCATCCTCATACCGCTCACGCAGCACAGCCAGCTCTGTAACATCATGAGCATAAATGAGGCGCTCGTTGTTATCGACAATAAGCTCATAGTGACGCCCGCCCACAATAGCCTCTGTTGTTATTCTTGCGTTGGCTCCATCCTTGCCCGCAGCAGCATCCTTCTTATTATCCTTGACTGGCTGTGGCAAAGGAGGCAGTAGTTCGGACAGCGGTATACCTACAACAGTCTCCCGATTGAACATCCCACTAACAAATTGATTGTGCCATTCTACAACCCGATCCTCACTATATAGCAAAATGCCAAAAGGCAGGCGACTTACCGCCTCTCCTTCTACTCGCTTAATCCGGTACGTTAAATCGGATACATAATTAACCAGTTCCTTACGGAAACGCCGCTCCGACTGAAGCATGAAGTAAGTCAAAATAGCGACCAAACAGAGACTTACAAGCCCCAGAATCCAGTTGAAATACGAAACGAAAATAACGAGCACCAGCTCAAGCATAAATACCCATACAGTCTGGTATCCATGCCAACGTTTTTGCAGTAAATTAGGCATGCCTTCTCACCCTATCGTCCTGATCTTGTAATTCTCTCGCGCAGCGGATAGGCAATGTCCATGATTCCGATGATCCACAATGGCAATATTGGAATCAATACGACTGGTATCACAAGTAATATCGGAATAACCGGGTTCCATTTCCGGTGATAAGCTACGAAGAAGAAAAAGCTGACTGTCTGAATCATAAAGAAAAACTGCAAAAGCGGGATCATGTTCAGCAGTATCGTACCCAGAAAACCTTCCTGAGCAGACGGGCCTACAAACAATTGAATCAGAATGCCGATCAGGTAATACCAGATCAAGGAGCGCGGCAAGCGCCAATCTCGAAATGGCGGCAGCTTTGGAACTGCTTGCCCCATACTCGCCAATGTAGGCCGAACAATCGCATGTGCAATCAATGCAATAGTCAACGAGCTGACAATGATGGTGTATGGAATCAACTTTACCATAACAGAGAATTGTCGACTTAATTCCGGAGATAATATAGCTCCTTCAGACATAGATGTGTCCGACACATTTTGCAACAATGCAACTACTAAATTGGCTAAATCCTCAATACTTTCTGCCAGGTTAAAGTTAAAAAAGACGGTGCTAATCAATAAAATCAGCAGGAACTCTACTAAAATTGCTCCCGCTCCCGACATCACCGTTCGAAGTGCAGATACCCTTTTCTTGTACATATGCCCCATCACAATTGCGGGGATCAAAAAATACACGGCTTGCAAAAGAATCAACGGACCATACACCCATGCAGCTATTACCCAGACCGGTAAGATATGCAAACTAAATGATTTAGTCGATAAGGTTGCGTACAGTAATACGCCTGGTACGATGAGGAAAAAGGCCGTGACGACGGTAAGCGGAGTAGCAAGTGACAGCAGGAGCAGCAAATAGACGACGCTCCAAGCCACCGATGTCCAGCGCAATTTCAAATGAATTCACCTCTTACGCATATGTTCTTCAAGTGTTGAAATATCCTGATACCAATCCTCAAGCTGGTGACCTTCCTGTCTATGTTTTTTTAATTTGTCCAAAATAGTATCGTCCAGTTCCTGATATGAAACCCCTAGCCTTCTGCCCAAAATATAACTGCTTACGATCAAGCTGGCTAAGCTATCCGTTACCCTTGTCGTGCTGCCTTCCCATAATGCTTTGAATAAACGGGATATGTGATCGACTACTTCCGTTTTGAGCCATTCAATCACCTTGGCGCGTTTGGCCACATCCAATTCCCTTTGCATGGCAGACAGCTTCCATCCTCTCCATAAAAGCATTATTCTCCATTATAGCATAAAGTAATTGAGGCAAGGGATGCAAACCTATGGGCAGGTTGTTATCCGTTATCTCTTTGGAACTGATGCATCCCGCGTAACGAATTTCTCACAATATTCAATAATTTGGCTACGACGAACGATGCCAATAAATCTTCCTATATCATCTACCACGGGAACGAAGTTTTGAACCTTCGCCAAATTAATCAAATCTGCCATATCGGCGTCAATGGATACCGGCTTTATATTCATTTTTAGTGGAACATCGCTAAGTGGAAATTTTGAAGCGGTCTCAAAAGTTACCTTGCCTCCGGAATTTTTCATATACCATAACAAGTCACCCTCAGTTACCGTTCCTACATACTCGCCATCTTCACCGATTATCGGCACTGCCGTATACCTATGAAACTCCATTCTTTCTAGCGTCTGCCGCAAAGTTGAATCCAGCGTAACCGTTACTACATCATTTTTCGGCAGTAAAAAAAACGCAATATTCATATAAATGAATCCTCCTTCTAACTAAATAAACCAAATCAACACCATTGCCGTTGTTTAATTACGTTCCATAAATATTTGTTCCGCCACTTGAGTGAAATCGGCAGCCGGATCACCGGACTGCCGAACTATCTACTTATCTCTTATCCTTAAGTTATGACGACTAATGAGTACTCATTCTTTACTTACTGCTTGATTATTTGATGACTCGGTCGTTGATGCCTTGGCATCCCGAGATTCCGGCATTAACAATTGGCTCGATTCCGTCTCAGCATCAGACCAGCTTTTGATCATTTCCTGAGCGTACTGGACATCCTCTTCATTTGCGGCATCATAAAATATTCCGTTTTTGCGGAAGCCTTCACCCATAATGGTAAATCCACTAATAGATGGACTATCTCCTAACAACACTTGCTTAGACAAATCAATAATATAACTTGGCAGCATATCTGTCTTGAAGTTCTCACCCAGCATATCCATTAATTCAGGAATTTTAGAGACCTGATCCAGCTTCAGCATCCGATGCACAATCGCATTCAAAAATATTTGATGTCGTTTGGTTCGATTAAAGTCACTATCCTCACGATAACGTACAAAGTTCAACGCTTCCTGGCCATCGTAAAGAGGCTTACCTGCCTTAATCGTAAATTTCTCATGATCCTTCTGCTTGTTCACAATATCTTTGGTGATCGGAAGCTCAACACCACCGAGCGCATCAACCACTTGCTTCAAGCCCTCAAAGTTAATGGCAGCATAATAATCAACCGGACTGCCTAAGAAGTTCTCTACAGTATCCTTAGCCATCTTCTCCCCGCCAAAAACATAAGCATGGTTAATCTTGTCTTCCTTGTCTCTGCCAACAATCTCGGTATACGTATCCCGTGGAATGGATATAAGTAGAACCTTAGATTCCTCTGGCCGAACTACTGCGTAAATCATCGTGTCAGAACGGGCTGGTTCGCTCTTCCTCTGGTCCACCCCTAATAAAAGTATACTAAATGGCTTCATTTTTTGCTCGGGTACCACACTCTTCTGTTCCTCGCCCTCAAGCGGGGAATATGATTTCTCCAACTTCTGTTCTACCTGACCTGAGAGAAATAGATCAAACGCCATGACTGCGAGAGATTTGCGAAAGGTATAAGCACCTGCACCAACGATTACTATAATTAAAAGCGTTATGAGCGCTACTTTACCGCGATTTCGTTTGTTTTTCTTGCTTTTATTTCGTTCTATCATTACATACCTCCACCTTATTTTTATTTCTTTGATAACTCTAGTCATTCTCTAATCATTAAGTGTAAACGTAAACTTTCGGAGAAAAGATACAATATCTTCATGTTTCTCTATCGATTCGTACTATAACATATAGGATAATTTCCATTCAACTCAAAGAAGCCCCCACTAATGTGGACTTCCAGAAAAATGACTATTTTTTTACAAATTTACTACGAAAATTTGAATTTATTTGTATTTATTCCCCCATTTTCGAATCTAACAAAAAATCCCCTTGTTTCAACAAGAGGATAATCTCTTGTCTACTACAAGGGGATTTATACCGGAATCGGTTAGATTACTCAGTAGTGTACGGAAGCAATGCGATTTGACGGGAGCGTTTGATTGCAATCGTCAAAAGGCGTTGATACTTCGCACTTGTACCAGTTACACGACGTGGCAAAATTTTACCGCGTTCGCTAATGAATTTCTTAAGGAGTTCAGTATCTTTATAATCAATGTGAGTAATTTTGTTCACAGTGAAGAAACATACTTTACGACGTTTGTTACGTCCGCCACGGCGAGCCGGTCTTTTGTCGTCTCCGCCTTCTCTTTGCTTGAAGCTCATACTGTTCAGTCCTTTCCCTTATTAAAATGGCAAATCGTCATCCGAAATATCGATCGGTTTCCCGTCATCGGAGAATGGATCATTCTGATTGCTACGAGGAGAATTACTGCGACTAGCATTGCCAGCGCCGCCTCCAAATGGAGCCTCTTCCCGTTGTCCGCCGCCACCTGATCCGCCTTCGCGGTTGGATTCCAAGAAACGAACATTATCAGCAATAACTTCAGTTACGTATACACGCTTACCTTCGTTATTCTCGTAATTCCGCACTTGAATTCGTCCTTCCACAGCCGTTAGACGACCTTTACGCAAATAATTTGCACAAGTCTCAGCAAGCTGTCTCCAGGTTACTACTGGAATAAAATCCGCTTCACGTTCTCCACCCTGCGATGTAAACGGTCTGTCCACAGCAATTGTGAACTGAGTAACTGCAACACCAGACGGCGTATAACGTAATTCCGGATCTTTGGTAAGACGTCCTATAAGAATGACACGGTTCAACAATCAAATCCCCTCCTTCGGGCTAATGCATACTAAACTTAATCTTAGGCAACGTCTTTAGTAATGAGATAACGGATAACCTCGTCGGAAATCTTCAGAATCCGCTCAAGCTCAGCAACAACTTCTGGAGTTGCAGTGAAGTTCACAAGTACGTAAACTCCATCACGGATTTTGTTAATCTCATACGCAAGCCGGCGTTTGCCCATCACGTCATGCTTAGTAATTTCACCGCCGTTTTGGATGATGCCTTGGAATTTTTCGACTACAGCTTGAACAGCTTCTTGCTCAAGATCAGGACGAACAATGTACATCACTTCATATTTGCGCATATATTTCACCTCCTCTTGGACTATGGCCCCCAATTTGTTAGCCTTGGGAGCAAGGAACGAGCATCAACTCGCACCATAATAATATACCAAATTGCCTTCATCACTGCAAGTACGACTATTCCAGTTTTACATGAAATATTGCCTGACAACACACAATATATATGTTTCCCGGACATATATGTCCGCGATCTTCCAATTAGATCGTCATCACGAAAGGAGAATCATTATGGGTGAAAAGACAGAATTTGAACCAGGCGACAAGGCGCCAAATCCCGGTGTATATACTGAGGTTGGAGAGGCGCGAAGCTTCCACACTCAAATTAAAGATCCCAAGCGCATAACCATGGAACGCGGTGAAACATTTCCTGATACATCTAATAAGGACCGCAAATGGAAAAAGGCCGAAAAAGCCCGTGTACACTAATTTAAATTTTTTTGAATAAAAAGATCCGGCCTGAGCATAATACACTTAGACGGCGATGCATTAGAGAGGTGTGGTTCCGTTGGAGCATTCCGCGAAACAAACCGTTCGGAGTTCTTATTCACTACCCTGTAGAAGCCAAGATCATGAATTAACGAAGACCCCTCTTCTTTAGTTCGTGTGCTGATGCACAAATCGAAAGTTTCTTAAAGTAGTAAGAAAAAATTCCAAATTTGCACGCCGTCAACCAAGGAAGAACCCTTTTGGGGTTCTTCCTTTTTCGTGTACACATCTGACATAAAAAACCTCCTACGCAACAAACGTAGAAGGTTATACATTTCAACTTATTATGGATTAATTTAAAGTGGCGGAGAGGGTGGGATTCGAACCCACGCACGCCTTGCGACGCCTAATTGATTTCGAGTCAACCCCCTTGGGCCTCTTGGGTACCTCTCCACAGTAAGAATGATTGTATCATGATTTTCATTGATTTGCAATAGTCTTGAAAATCGGAAACAATATCCTGCTGTACACTACTATTGAGTAGGATTCTTCCGTTTACTCCTCTGTATTACTAGGTCCACCTTCACTATCTAACGCACTCATGTTATTTGCTGAACGCAATACTTTTCTCATGTTTTTCTCAAACTTTGCCCGGGGTACAAGCACACTATGTTTGCAGCCTACACATTTTATTCGAATATCCATACCCATCCGGATAATTTCCATTTCATTGCTCCCACATGGATGATTCTTCTTCATTAATACAACATCACCCAATTGGAATACCTTTCGTTCCATGTCCTTCCCCCTCTTTCCTCTTAATTCTCCGTTACAGATGTCAGCCGTAAAGTTGCCATTTCCTCCAGAGCTTCCTTTGCGTACATCTGTATTTGACGTTCTACGCTCGTTCTTACACTTGGGGAGCACTCCACAGCAATCCGTATCACATATTCACTCGTTGTAAGCGATTGAACACCGAGTACATTAGGCGCCTGAGCAACTTCCTCACTATTCTCATTAAGCCTCATCATAGCCTTCTTTAACAGATCAAGACTATCCTCAAGCTTTTCTGTATTACTAAATGGCAAATCTACAACCGCCAATGCAGTGCCTATTGAAAAGTTGGTTACATTCGTGATCATTCCATTCGGAATGATATGCACCTCTCCTGTCCAGCTTACAAGCCGCGTGGAGCGCAGTCCGATAATTTCTACTGTACCCTTCAGATTTCCTGTCTGGATGACGTCACCAACTGCAAATTGATCCTCTAAAATAATGAAAAACCCTGTTATAACATCCTTTACTAAGCTTTGGGCGCCAAAACCAATCGCTAGACCTAGTACACCAGCCCCTGCCAGCAGTGGTGCAAGCTCAAATCCAACCTCACCCAAAATCAGCATCCCCATAATCAAATTACTTGCGATCCACGTTATATTTTTAAGTAACTCACCAACAGTAACTAACCTGCGGGGATTCATTTGAAGACGACTTTTTTCTCTCCGATCTAGAGATCGATCTATAACTTTATAAATCACTCGCACAAAAATACGCGTTATCAAAAAGATCAGAATAATTTTTATGCTTGCAAATAAAACATGCTGCCACATTTCTGCATCCGTAAACCAATTCCAGATTCGATCCTTCCAGGTTATAGCCTCTTCCAATACTTCACCTACTTTCTCAGTAACTTGTTCAGTAACCTGCTCCGTAAGTAATAATCCTGTTATCATTAAATCCCCTCATTTATATCGTGATGTTATCGTATCCTGTGTCGGTTAGGATGAATATCCCCCTAATTTCTACAGACTCGTTCTTGATGATCTCTTTTACGAGGGACAGAGAACTCTTCGAAAATTGTATAGACAATGCACATCCCGCAGTGATCTCCTTCGGTGTTGGAAATAAATCAATATCTACCTCTGCAAATTCAAGCAGCATTTCAGCACGTAAAGCCTGCTGAGTAGAATCAAACGCCATTACAAGCATCTCATGCATATTGTTCCCTCTTTCCCCTGAACGCTACTTCACCTTCACTTAAACACAACTTTAGTCGGAGTATACAATTCACTTATTTTCCATATACTATCTACTAATCTTTAAAGCACCTTCTGAAACTTTCAATGTATCCGTAAACATATCTAAGCTTACAACATTTCTAATTATAAAGGAAAGGAAGATAATATGTCACAGATGCAGCCGTCGACGTCAGGACAAGAAATTCCTTATTTAAAAATACCACATACCGAGCCAGGCATTCACTCTGCACTCATTCATCGTCTGCTCCTGCATTTTGCACAAGTCGTTCCCGGACAGGAAATGGTTATTGTATGTATCGGTACAGATCGATCAACTGGTGATTGTCTAGGCCCTCTTGTAGGTACTGCGCTTTCCAAATTCGGACTAGAACATTTCCATCTTTTCGGAACCTTGGAAGAGCCTGTACATGCCATGAATTTAAAAGACACTCTTCTTCACATCAATCAGACATTCCAAAATCCGTATGTTATAGGCATTGACGCCTGTCTAGGTCAAACATCAAGTGTAGGCTCTATTCAAGTCGTTCAAGGTCCTCTACGTCCCGGTGCAGGCGTAAATAAAGAATTACCGCCGGTTGGCGATATCCATGTTACAGGAATCGTCAATGTCGGCGGCTTTATGGAATACTTCGTATTGCAAAATACACGTCTCAGTCTAGTTGTGCGACTATCCGAAATTATAGCCAGCAGTATTTATTCTGCAATTAAAGAATGGAATAGGAATATCATTCCTCTTGCCCGGCGAGATCAATAGCTTCTCTCTCTTCTGGGGAGAGCACATGCGACGACTCTCCCTTGGTTAACGGTTTGGCATATACGTAGGAACCATCCCGGTTGTATAGTCCTGTAAGAACAACCCCATCTCTCTCATCATTTATAAAAGCGATTGAGAAGCTGAGGTCGTTCCCACGTTCTCCAAAAGCATTATATCTCGTTATACCGATTTTTGCCTTTTTCTTCGGCAACAGTTTATTTAACTTGTTAAGCTGCTGTTTCTGCTCTTCTTGAACTACCTCAATTTTTTCTTGCTGTATTTTTAAATCAATGAGTAAACTTTCCAAATCCTCAATACCTGTATCTTTCATCATCATTTGATACTTATTACGCATCTTCCGCAGCTTGCTACCTTGTGCTATATTCCAAATCAGCAGCCATAAACAAATTATGATTAGTCCACCCACGATCCAGACCAACTGATCCAGAATTAGCTCATTCCATTCCCGCATGTTATTTCTCCCCTATGTTGAATATCACTTTACAATCAACCGTACTGCTGTAATTAATGCTTCAATTTCCTCTTCTGTCGTAGTATGCCCCACACTTGCTCGAACTGCACCACCCGATGATGTACCCGCAGTCTTATGTCCTAGAGGAGTACAATGATACCCTGCTCTTACTGCAATTCCAAAATCCCTGTCTAGATTAAATGCCATTTCAGCCGCGTCATGCCCTTGAGCATTAAACGAAACGAGTCCCGTTCTTGGTTGTCCAATATTGGGACCTAACAATGATATGCCTGGTATCCCTTTCAATTCTCTCATTATCGTTTGAGTTAAATTCCATTCATGCTCATAAATCCGTTCAACACCTTGCTCCATCACATATTTTACTGCCGCCCCTAATCCTGCGACACCTACCGTATTCGATGTTCCTGCTTCATAACGATCAGGTCTAACTAACGGCTGTTCCGGTTCTTCTGACTGACTTCCAGTTCCCCCATGCAATAGCGGCTCCAAATCAAGCTTAGGACTAATATATAATCCCCCTGTCCCTTGAGGACCAAGTAAGCCTTTATGTCCAGGAAAGGCTAACATATCAATGCCCATACTTCCTACATCAATAGGATATAACCCTGCTGTTTGTGCTGCATCCAACAACACAACTGCTCCATGAGCATGTGCCAGCTTACTTATTTCAGCTATCGGAAGTATACTTCCCAATAAATTAGAGCTATGGCTGCAAACCACCAATTTGGTTTGTGGACGAAACGTCTTTTCCAGCTCCTCCAGACTTATATCACCCTGTTCACTTATGGGTAAATAATCGACGGATATTCCATTTGTTCGTTTCAGAAACTCTAACGGCCTTCTAACAGAATTATGCTCCACCATCGTTGCTATCACATGATCGCCAGGCTTCACATATCCTTTAATCGCCAAATTTAGAGCTTCTGTCGTATTCGAAGTGAACGCAATATCGTTTGGATTTGAAATTCGAAATAGTTTAGCTAACCTTGTTCGAGTAGTAAACATGGTTCTACCTGCCTGCAAGGCCATCCCATGATTTCCTCTCCCCGCACTAGCTGAAGGTCCATTTAGTATTTCCACCATAGCGTCTGCTACTCCAGGAGCTTTGGGCCACGACGTTGCTGCATGATCCAAATAAATCACGTCACGTTTCTCCAAACGATCACCCCACTTCAAGAAAATCTTACCATTTACACCAACAATGACATACTCTTCCCTCTTGCTGATCAATACTCGCAAAAGGGGGAATATGTCATCGTGTCGTCAACTTAACAAATCCAAAAGCCGTTGCAAGTCTTGCTGACTGTAATAATTAATTTCGATTTTCCCTTTATCTTTACTAGCTTTAATTTTGACAGTAGTTTTATAGCGCTCACGCAAACTTTCTTCTACTTCATCTATATATGGGTCCCGTTTTTTATTTGTTGGTTTCGCCTTCTCCAGCTTTTTACGATCGAGCTGTTGAACTGCATTTTCTAAATCACGTACACTCCATTCGTGATCTATACATTGTTTTGCTAACTGCTTGATTGTATCAGCATTTTTCAACCCAACAAGCGCTCTCGCATGTCCCATAGATAATGTTCCACGTGAAACATATTCCTTAACTTCTTCAGGTAATGATAATAGTCGTAAAAAGTTAGCAATATGAGAACGAGATTTACCAACCTTTAATGACAGTTCTTCTTGTGTTAATTGGAATTGATCCATTAAACCTTGGTATGCAACAGCTACTTCCATCGCATTCAAATTTTCCCGTTGCAGATTCTCAATAAGAGCAATTTCCATTACTTGTTGATCCGAAAAAGATCTTACCACCGCGGGAATAGATGAATTCCCACAATATTGAGATGCACGGAAACGCCGTTCACCAGCAATAATCTCATAACCTTTAAGAACACTACGTACAATGATTGGTTGAATAACACCATGCTGACGGATTGATTCAGCTAATTCTTTTATAGCTTCTTCATCAAAAGTTTTCCGTGGTTGATATGGATTCGCACGCAGCTGACTAAGTGGAATTTCAACCACTTTATCATCTTCCTGTACATCAAGTGATGTAAAAAGTGCATCCAATCCTTTGCCCAAGCGTTTACTCATAAGAGACCACTTCCTTCGCCAACTCTAAGTATACTTCCGCACCTTTAGATTTAGGATCATACGTAATAATAGATTGACCATGTGAAGGAGCTTCACTCAGTCGCACATTACGCGGAATAACTGTCTTGTATACTTTTTGTTGGAAATATTTCTTGACCTCTTCAATGACTTGAATACCTAGGTTCGTTCTTGCATCAAACATCGTTAACAACACACCTTCAATTTGAAGTGTTGTGTTCAAATGCTTCTGAACCAGCCGAACTGTATTTAGTAACTGACTCAATCCTTCCAGTGCGTAATACTCACACTGAATCGGTATAAGCACGGAATCTGCAGCAGTTAATGAGTTGATTGTCAATAATCCCAAGGATGGTGGACAATCAATGAGAATGTAATCATATAAGTGTTTAACTTGTTGAAGAGACTTTTTAAGACGCACCTCACGAGAAATTGTTGATACTAGTTCAATTTCAGCACCGGCCAATTGAATCGTAGCTGGAATAATATCCAAGCCTTCAATCTCGGTATGTGCAATAGCTTCACTTGGATGAACTTCATTTATAAGCACATCATAAATACAGTTCGGTACATCCGCTTTGTTAATACCTACACCACTTGTTGTATTCCCTTGCGGATCAATGTCAATGAGAAGTACTTTTTTACCAATAGAAGCCAGTCCTGCTCCCAAATTCACCGAAGTCGTCGTCTTTCCGACGCCACCTTTTTGGTTGGCAATTGCAATAATCTTAGACAATCCATTCACCTCATAATATAGAAGAATCTTTTTGTAGAATTGAACAATGTGAGTATGACGAAGCTGCAGCTACAAAAAGACCAAACACTGCTGGTGATTTTTAACGCTACGGCTTATCTTCTCCCCAAGTGCAGCGTATAAGGATTGGATAGGGATCAGTATCATTTCATGCCGAAAATTAGCTGACCTCTCTTACCTCGCGGTTATGGTCAACGAGTAGTAGCCGTAATTTCAGTTATCTCTTAGGAATCTGAATCACGATTTCATAATGATCATCAAGATCTTTCTCAGCTGTCTTAATATTAAGACCTGACCCTGAAACCATATCAATAGATTGGCGTATCGTATTCAGAGCTAATCGAACGTCCTTTGTAAACGAAATTCTTTTCGTTTTACTCTTGTTTTTAGATACTTCTTTGTAGAACGCAATTCTAGCTTCCGTCTGTTTAACATTTAATTCCTTACTGATAATCTCTTCCAACACTTTATATTGCAATTCTTCTGATTCAAGAGATAATAATGCACGAGCATGTCGTTCAGTTATTTTACGCTCCATTAATGCATTTTTGGCTTTCTCCGGAAGATTAAGCAATCTGATTTTGTTGGCAATAGTCGATTGACTCTTTCCTAATCTTTGAGCGAGACTTTCTTGAGTTAATTCATGAAGCTCAATTAAATTTTGATAAGCTATTGCTTCTTCAATAGCCGTTAAGCCTTCCCTTTGAAGGTTTTCAATTAGAGCGATAGAAGCAGCCTGAGAATCATTGAATTCGCGCAAAATGGCTGGAATTGTCTCCATACCAAGTTTTTTAACCGCGCGCCAACGTCTTTCACCAGCAATGATTTCATACTTATCATTACGGTAACGCACAACAATCGGTTGAATTACACCATGAGTACGAATCGTTTGGCATAATTCATCAATTTTTTCATCGTCAAAAATGGTCCGGGGCTGATATGGACTGCCGACGATTTCCCCTACCGGAATTTGTTTTACTTCGTCACCGCTGCTTCGCTCAGTTAAACCAAACAATTTGGAAAATTGTTCTCTCATCCCGTAGATTACCACCTAATTTCATAGTGACATAAGGACATACCTATGTATCAAATATAGGCTGATCCCCTATGTAAAAAATCGTTCCTGTGCATCCCATAATGGATGACGGACGAATAAGGTACAAACGCACGCCCCGTCAGTGATTAGCGATAACTCTATTCTACCACTTTTTTCACTATAATCCTATTCTCTTATTTAATGTATTTTAAAAGAATATCCCCCTTAACAACATGTTTCACGTGGAACAAATTGTTAAGAGGGATACTATAGAGTTGTTATTATAAGGAAATTAAACTAATGGAGACTTAAGAGGTGTTCCCGCTTTACGAGGATACTTCTTAGGAGTATTTCCTGTTTTACTAACAATAACAATATGCCGATCCGAATTTTCCAAAGGAAGAGAAAAATGATAAGTATCACGAAGTTTACCCTTAAGTTCATTCATACTCCGAACAGACTCCTTAATCTCTTCTCCAGGATCGCTTCCTTTCATTGCAGCGAAAATACCACCATTTTTCACAAAAGGAAGGCAAAATTCATTCAATACTGCCATACGTGCTACTGCTCTAGCAGTGACAAGATCAAATGCATCACGTAATTGATCCTTGCGAGCCATATCTTCAGCACGACCATGAAGCAGCTCTACATCACACAAACCAAGCTTATCCACTACATTTTGCAAAAAGCCTATTCTTTTGTTTAAAGAATCAATGATCGTTAACTTGAGCTCAGGAAAGCAAATTTTTAATGGTATGCCTGGAAAGCCTGCACCCGAACCTATATCTGCGACATTCAATATTTTCGACATATCAACGTAAAAAGAGAGAGACACGGAATCGTAAAAATGCTTAATATACACTTGCTCACGTTCCGTAATCCCTGTTAAATTCATTTTCTCATTCCAGGTGACCAGCTCTTCATAATAAGTTTCAAACTGCTCAAGTTGTGTAGAGGTCAGGTTGATTCCATGTTCCAATAACAATGCATGAAATTTAGATTGTATAGGGTCCAAACCATTATCCTCCCGCAGCCGTAACCCGATTATAGTGTTCCAAATAAACCAGTAAAATGGAAATATCAGCAGGCGTTACGCCAGATATACGAGAAGCCTGACCGATCGATAGTGGACGAATTTTATCCAGCTTTTGTCGAGCCTCAATCGCCAATCCATGAATGTCATCATACTTGATGCTTTCAGGAATTCTTTTCTTTTCCATTTTTTGTAATTTTTCAACATGCAGAAGTTGTTTCTCTATATAGCCCGCATACTTGATTTGAATTTCCACTTGCTCCTTCATTTCAGCATCAAGCTCTACTTCTGATGGATACAGTGATTCAATATGAGCATATTCTACTTCAGGACGGCGCAAAATAGTTAACAAATTGCTTCCGTCTTGAATTGTAGCTGAACCAATGGATTCCAACAATGAATTAATATCAGACGGTTTTACCTTTGTTTCACGAAGGCGTTCAATTTCTGCCTCCACCTTACTCTTCTTATCAAGGAACATGTCATATCGTTCTGGAGTGATCAAGCCGATCTCATGCCCAATCGGAGTAAGACGCAAATCTGCATTATCATGACGCAAAAGAAGACGATATTCAGCACGCGAAGTAAGCAAACGATAAGGCTCATTTGTTCCTTTAGTCACCAAATCATCAATCAATACTCCAATGTAGCCTTGGGAACGATCCAAAATGACCGGATCTTTACCTTGAACTTTGCGAGCAGCGTTAATACCGGCCATTATACCTTGTCCCGCCGCTTCCTCATAACCTGAAGTACCATTGATTTGCCCTGCTGTAAACAGACCGGGAACTGCTTTTGTTTCCAGTGATGGCCACAATTGAGTTGGAACCATCGCATCGTATTCAATAGCGTAACCATTGCGCATCATTTTTACATTTTGCAATCCAGGAACAGAACGCAGCATTTGTAGCTGTACGTCCTCTGGCATACTTGTAGAGAAGCCTTGGACATAATACTCCGAAGTATTTTTCCCCTCCGGCTCCAAAAAGATTTGATGCTTCGGCTTATCGCTAAACCGAACAATTTTATCTTCAATAGAAGGACAATAACGCGGACCCGTTCCTTCGATAATGCCTGAGAACATTGGCGCACGATCCAGGTTAGCATTAATAATCTCATGTGTCTCTGCAGACGTATAAGTTAACCAGCAGGGAAGCTGTTCATTGTCCGAGCTCTTTGTCTCATAAGAAAAAAACTTCGGATTCTCATCACCCGGTTGGATTTCCGTTTGTGTGAAATCAATCGTATCCTTATGCACACGCGGAGGTGTACCGGTCTTAAAACGAACCAGATCAAACCCGAGATCCTTCAGGTTTTGAGACAATTTAACGGCAGGCTGCTGATTGTTTGGTCCACTCTCATAAGTCAGCTCACCCATAATAATTTTTCCGCGCAAATACGTTCCTGTCGTCAAAACAATCGCTTTGGCACGATATTCCGCTCCAGTCATCGTTACGACACCAACACATTGCCCATCTTCCACGATCAGCTCTTCAACCAAGCCTTGACGCATCGTCAAGTTAGATTCTAGTTCCATCGTTTCTTTCATTGTATGTTGGTACAAGAACTTATCTGCTTGTGCACGGAGTGCATGAACCGCAGGGCCTTTTCCTGTGTTCAGCATCCGCATTTGAATAAACGTCTTATCAATGTTTCGGCCCATTTCACCGCCAAGCGCATCGATTTCACGTACCACGTGACCTTTTGCCGGACCACCGATTGACGGATTACATGGCATAAAAGCGACCATATCCAAATTGATCGTAATCATCAATGTGCTGCATCCCATACGCGCTGCTGCCAAAGCCGATTCACAGCCCGCATGACCTGCACCGACGACAATAACATCGTAATTTCCGGCTGCAAAACCCATTCTACTCTACCTCCTTATAAATAAATATCTATAGATAAATCTTAAATTCAAGTTAATTTAATAACTAATACATCATACCACGAACTAGACATCATGATATCATTCACCTTTATTTACCGAGACAAAATTGTGAAAAAATTTGATCAATCAATGCATCCGGCGCTGAATCACCGATCACTTCACCTAACTGTTCCCAAGCCAGACGTACATCAATTTGTAAAATATCGATCGGAATGCCGCTATCTGCCGCCTCATAAGCATCCGCTAACGATTGCTGTGCCTTCTTAAGAAGTGCAATATGCCGCACATTACTTACATATGTCAAATCCCCCGACTCCAGCTTCCCGCCAAAAAATAACGAGGAGATCGCATCTTCCAGATGATCCAGTCCTTCCTCCGTTTTAGCCGACAGCTCTACAATCGCACTTTCCGGAAAATATTGCGTTACCTTCTCCCTCGCTAATCGCTGTGGCAAATCAATCTTGTTAAGCAGCACGAGTACAGATCTCCCTTGTAACTGCTCCATCAAAATTATCTCATCCTCATGCAATTCCTCGGCGCTGTTAAGCACAAGCAGAATCAAATCTGCTTCATTTACTGCTGCCTTGGAGCGCTCTACCCCCATTTTCTCTACGATATCCATCGTTTCACGAATACCCGCCGTATCGAGCAGCTTAAGCGGTATATTGTTAATTGTCACATACTCCTCAATCACATCTCGTGTTGTCCCTGGAATATCAGTAACAATTGCTTTGTTCTCCCTCGCTAATGTATTCATCAACGATGATTTCCCTACATTCGGACGTCCAACAATCGCTGTCGTAATCCCTTCGCGCAAAATTTTCCCTTGACTCGCGTGCTTCAACAGCTCATCAATCCCACTCGACACTTCCGTACATTTACGCTTAATAAAGTCCATCGTCATCGACTCCACGTCATGCTCTGGATAATCAATATTAACCTCAATATGTGCCAGCGTCTCCACCAGCGAATGTCTAAGCTCATTAATCTTGCGAGACAGCTTCCCCTCCACTTGCTTCAACGCAAGCGAAAATGCCCGATCTGATTTCGATCGAATCAAATCAATTACCGCCTCTGCTTGAGACAAGTCGATCCGTCCATTCAGAAAAGCTCGCTTTGTGAACTCTCCCGGCTCCGCAAGACGAATGTTCGGCTGCAACAGCAGCAGATCCATTACCCGTTTAACCGAGATAATCCCCCCGTGAGTACTGATCTCTACCACATCCTCCGTTGTAAATGAACGTGGAGCACGGAATAGTGACACTAGAACCTCTTCTAATTTTTCGTCATTTTTGGGATCAATAATAAACCCGTAATGAACTGTATGACTATCGGCTTCCGTCAGCGTCGTCTTGGAGCGAAATACTCGCTCAACCTCTGTGATTGCATCCGGTCCGCTCACGCGGATCACCGCAATCCCGCTCTCCCCGACCGCTGTCGAAATAGCCGCTATTGTATCACTAAGCATTGTATCTTTCACCTCTTTAAGTTTACTGTCGGAGTTAGTTGTAAATCGAAGAAGTTTGTTTGTGAAGCTAGGACGCTCCGCATTCCATTTGATCTTCCGATCGCTGTTGCCATTGAATTGTCTTCATTTAATAACACCTGACTAGGTTACAATTCAATGGCAAAGGCGACCACTACCGTTTCTCCAGATTCAAATGGACTGCCTCCGCTACCGCTTCACAAAAAACTCTCCTCTTCCTCGCTAGCCTTCTTCGAGTCACCCTCGAATCACTGCTCCAGACGCAAGCGTATCCCGTCAGGGACAGCGCCCTCCTTGCACAATGTCCTGCAAATGTCCTGCAAAACCCGTGCCAAACTATCTCCTAATCAGCAGGAGCGCCAGCAGTAGAGCGTACCCCGCAGGGGTGACAAGCGCCTCTCATCGCAAGTAGTACCTCAGGTGCACCGAAAGCAGAAACGAATCCAGCCTGTTTTATCAGGTTGCCCGGGAGCACCAAAAGTAAGACGTACCCGAAGGGGGAAAAGCGTTCAATTGCACGCAGCCAAAGCGCATTCCCGAAGGGAACAGCGAGCAGGAGCGCCTCTATATCTCCCACGTTAGTTCAGTTTGCGGGAGTCCCGAGGGCAGCAGGCCCTTGGGGGCCCTCCCTTACGGTAAGGGAGGGTTTGGGAGGGTTGAGACAAAAAAGAACGCAACAACATCGCCATAATTCCATAGCAACGTCATTGCGTCTCATTCATTTGCTTTGCTTCAGTGTAATAACGACCCGCCGGTTAGGTTCTTCACCCTTACTATAAGTTTTAACCTCCGAATGATCCTGAAGTTTGGAATGAATCACTTTGCGCTCCTGCGGCGACATCGGTTCAAGAGCTACTTCCTTACGTGTACGAATGACACGACCAGCCAATCTCTCTGCCAAATCCTCCAGCGTTTTTCTCCGACGTTCACGGAAGTTCTCCGCATCAAGAACAATACGGATAAAGCTGTCTGAGTACCGGTTGGCAATAATGTTCGTCAAATATTGAAGCGCGTCGAGAGTTTGTCCTCTTCTTCCGATCAATAGGCCCAGATCGTTACCCGAAATGTTGAGCACGGTGTTATCCTTCTTATGGACAATATCCACTTCAACTTGAAGTCCCATATTAACACTGACGTCTCTAATAAATGACGCCGCCTCTTCATAAGGGTCTCGTTCATCATCTCCCTCGTTTTTCAAACGAGAAACGAGCATTTCTTCAGAACGATTCCCGATCGGCAGGGTTGAAGACGTATCTGTAGATAAAGCCAATTCAACCTTGGCTTCCTTAACGCCTATCAATCCCAGGAATCCTTTTGATGGCTGCTCTAACACTTTTATGGTGACTTGATCCTCGGTAGCGCCGAGCTTAGCCAATCCTTGTTTTACAGCTTCTTCAATGGTTTTTCCTGACGTCACAATTTTGTTCATTTCGACTTTTTGGCCTCCTTGGCACCCTTACCGGGATGACCAGCTTTTAAATTCGAACCGCCGCGCTTTTTGTTTGAAGAAGAACTGGAACTACTTCCTGTTCCTGCGTTAACTACTGCTGCAGCGGGTTGACCGTCTTTGTTGCGATATATAAAGAAGTTTTGAGCAATAGTGTAGAGATTACTAAATATCCAGTAAAGCGGAAGTGCAGCGGCAAAATTATAAGCCATGATGAAGATCAATACAGGATAAATAAACATCATGAACTTCATCGGCCCTTGCATACCACTTGGATTTATATTCGACATCATTTTAGTCTGAATAAAAGTTGTTAGAGCTGCAAGCAACGGTAAAATAAACAATTTATCCGGTTCACCAAGCTGCAACCACAAGAAAGAGTGATCCCGAATCGCTGAATTGTAATAAATCGAATTATACAAAGCGATGAACACTGGCATTTGAATGATCAATGGAAAACAGCCAGCCATCGGATTAACCTTATTTTCCTGGAACAGCTTCATTGTCTCCTGCTGCTGCTGCTCAGGGTTGTCCTTATACATTTCACGAATTTTTTGTATTTCGGGCTGAATCGCCTGCATGGCTTTTGAGCTCTTGACCTGCTTCAAAGTAAGCGGCAAAATCAATGTACGTACAATCAACACCATAATTAGAATTGCGATTCCGTAGGCTCCGTCGAACCACCTCGCAAACATATCCAAAGCTAACGAGAAATAGTAAACAACATTTGCTGTCCACCATGATCCACTTTCACGCATACTTTCAGTGGTAGTAGCTAAATTGACATTTTGTGTTCCACAACCCGCCAATATAGCAATGAGTCCGATTGCAAGGATGAGAAGAACCCATTTCCTCTTGTTAGTCATCATTCGTGACACTTCAAAACCCCTCTCTTAACCTGTCCATTCATCGTAAATCATACCATATTTAAAAGGACAAAGAAACAAGCATGCTTAACGTCTGGAAGGCTTGAGCAGCGTGGCTTTGCGCAGCACATGCAGCACACTTTTTTCGAGTTCCTTATACTCCAATCCAACGGCGCCATTACGGACAATAATAATGATGTCCACGTGATCACGAATTTCCGCTTCATGCAGTCTGACAATTTCCTTTAACATTCTACGCATACGATTGCGTACTACAGCATTGCCTATTTTTTTACTTGCGGATACACCAAGACGAAAACGATCAATATCGTATTTGTTTGACCAATAGACGACGAGTTGACGGTTGGCGAAAGACTTTCCATGCCGGTAGATCCGGCTAAAATCCGCCCGATTTCTTAATCTAAGCTTCCTATGCACGAGCTATCTCCTCATGGTCAATTCCAATTTCAACTGAAATTAATACTCATAAATCATACATACAAAAAAAGACCACCGCAGTGGTCTTCATGCACGCATTACGCACTCAATACTTTTCTGCCTTTTTGACGACGAGCAGCGAGAACCTTGCGGCCGTTTTTCGTGCTCATTCTTTTACGGAAACCATGAACCTTACTACGTTTGCTCACATTCGGTTTAAAAGTCGGTTTCATTTATTGCACCCCCTTAAAGAGATCAATCACTGTCATATTCACCATTTTCGTTACTCATACCCACAGAAAATGCCTTTTTCCATTTAATCATAAGCATTCTGAAAAGTCAACCGAGCCCCGCATTTCTTTTTCAATTTTTATATAAGTTGTCCACAATTCTATAATTATTTGTCGTTGAATAAAAGTTATACACATGTGGAAAAGTATTTTTACACGAAAAAAAGTTATTCTAACGTAATTTACAGAACAAAAAAGAGCGAGTATTATGTTATTGTTTAGAGTTGTATACAAGTATACCCTATTTGAAAGGTGTGGAATTTTATGAAACTTGGCATGATCGGACTTGGTAAAATGGGTTACAATCTTGCGCTAAATTTGCTGAAGCATAATCATGAAGTAGTTGCCTACGATATGGATCATCGTTCAATAGAAAAGGCAGCGGAAAAAGGAGCTCTCCCCGCTCCCAGCTTGGAAGAACTAGTGTCCTCTCTCAGCACGCCACGTATCATATGGATTATGGTACCAGCAGGCCGTGCTCTTCATTCGGTGATTGATACTTTATCTCCATTATTAGATGAGGGCGATATCATTATTGATGGTGGTAATTCTCACTATAAAGATTCGCTTTCTCTTGCTGATCAATTGAACAAGCAGGGAGTTTATTTCTTTGATATTGGAACTTCAGGAGGCATAGAAGGTGCTGGTCATGGAGGCTGCTTCATGATTGGCGGCGATGAAACTGTGTTTCGCAGCATTGAACCCATCTTTAAAGATATCGCGGTGGACAAAGGCTATCTATATGCCGGTAAAAATGGTAGCGGACATTTTCTGAAGATGGTCCATAACGGTATTGAATACGGGATGATGCAGGCTATTGCCGAAGGATTTGAAATTTTAGATAAAAGTCCATTTAATTTTGACTATGAAGAGGTTGCCAGGGTATGGTCCAATGGTTCAGTCATTCGTGGCTGGTTAATGGAATTGACTGAAAGTGCTTTTTCCAAAGATGCAAAATTAAATAACATTCGTGGTGTTATGAATTCATCAGGTGAGGGCAAATGGACAGTTGAAACAGCTCTTGATTTGCAGGCTAATGCTCCCATCATCGCAATGTCACTGTTTATGCGTTATCGCTCACTTGATACCGATACATTCCATGGGAAAGTCGTTGCAGCACTACGCAATGAATTTGGTGGGCATGCTGTAGAATCCACTAAATAAGCTTAGCTGGCTTACTAAGTTGAATGGATCATGTTATGATTTGATTAATTGTTATAATATGAAATCAAACTACCTTTTCTTTTAAAATAGGAGTCATTAATATGAAGTATCCAACAACTTGGTTACAGGGAAGTTCTCTTGGCGAAGCCATCGCCTGTGAGCTTCGTCTTCAAATTATCGATGGCAGCATTAAGCCTGGAGAGGTTCTGTCCGAGAATAGCATCGCTGCTAAATTCGGAACTAGCCGCTCCCCTGTACGTGAGGCATTAAAAACGTTATCCAGCGAAGGGCTAATTTCATTAAAACGGATGGGTGTCGAAGTTATAGGACTAAAGCTTAAAGATGTAGATGAATTGTACGATGTAAGATATCTTATCGAGAGCTTTGCCTGGAGACATCTGGCCCAGAATGACCCAGCGAAAATAATCTCCCTGCTTCATCAAATCGTCGACAAAATGCAGCTTGCTGCAAAACATCACGATGTTGTGGAGTTCGCATTTCAGGATATAGCCTTCCATGAGCTGATTATTGCCGAAGCTAAACATTCGAGAATTTGGCACTTGTGGAGCAGCATTCGCCAGATTGTCATGACGGTCTTGCTAATTACGACGAAAAAAATTTTTTCTCAAGGGGAAGATAAAATCAATCTCGTTATAAACAAGCATCGAACATTGCTGCACGGACTGGAGAGCCGCGATCCTGCTGTAATTTCTGCACGAATTGAGGAATATTTTGCGGACTCACATCAAACGATTCATTCAAGTATTCACTAAATGGTCAATTAATGAAAGGAAATTTATTTTCCTTCTTCTTTAATTGTAGTTGTCGACAAGTATACATTAATGATTTTTTTATTCTTGCTTCATACTAAAGATCAAAATTAGAAAAAAGGTGAGCTCGGATGGATAAACTATCGTACATGATCGGTATAGATATAGGAACAACAAGTACTAAAGCTGTATTATTTGAGGAAAACGGTAAAGTTACAGCTACTGCCAACGAGGGATATCCACTCTATACACCTACCGCAGATGTTGCTGAACAGGATCCGGAAGAAATTTTTGCTGCTGTTATCAGTTGTGTTAAACAAGTCATGAAAAAAAGTCAGGTTTCACCAAAAAATATTATTCTCGTCTCCTTCAGTACAGCTATGCATAGTGTTATTCCGGTTGATGTAGATGGCAAACCTTTAATGCGCTGCCTGACTTGGGCCGATAATCGCAGTGTTGAATGGTCTGAACGATTAAAGAATGATATGGGCGGACATGCTATTTATCTACGCACCGGAACACCAATTCATCCAATGTCCCCATTAACCAAAATGCTATGGCTCCGCCACGATCAACCGGATATTTTCAGTAAAACAAACAAGTTTATTTCTATTAAAGAATATGTATTTGCCAAGTTATTCGGTAAATATGTTATCGACTACTCCATCGCTTCCTGCACAGGATTAATGAATCTGGAGAAATTGGATTGGGATCAAGAAGCTCTGCAAATAGCTGGCTTATCCCCCGATCAATTGTCTACTCTTGTGCCAACAACCCATGTAATGAAAGGTTTATCGCAAGAGTATGCAGAGCAAATGGGACTGGACACCTCTACCCCATTTGTAATCGGTGCAAGTGACGGCGTTTTATCTAATCTGGGTGTGGACGCTATAAAACCAGGTGTTGTTGCCGTAACCATTGGAACAAGCGGTGCAATTCGAACGGTTGTCGATCGTCCAAAAACGGATCCAAAGGGGCGAATTTTTTGTTATGCTCTGACAGATAAACATTGGGTGATCGGAGGTCCGGTCAATAATGGCGGCGGCATATTCAGGTGGGTACGTGATGAAATCGCTGCTTCTGAGGTGGAAACTGCCAACCGACTCGGAATCAGTCCTTATGACGTACTTACGAAAATCGGCTCAAGAGTACGACCAGGCTCTGATGGATTGTTATTCCATCCTTATTTGGCTGGCGAACGTGCACCTCTTTGGAATCCAAATGCCAGAGGTTCCTTTTTTGGCCTTACATTGCAACATAAGAAAGAACATATGATTCGAGCTGTTCTTGAAGGCGTAATCTTTAACCTATACACTGTATTACTCGCTATGGAGGAGCAGATAGGACAGCCGCACAAAATTCAGGCTACCGGCGGCTTTGCCCGTTCCCCGCTATGGCGCCAAATGATGGCTGACATTTTTAATCAAAAGGTCGTTATTCCCGAGGATTTCGAGAGCTCTTGTCTTGGAGCGGTAGTATTAGGATTGTTAGCACTAGGAAAAATAGATTCCTTCGACGTTGTATCCAGCATGATTGGCAGTACGATCGAGCATAATCCAATCAAAGAAAACTCGGCGATTTATAATGAATTACTACCTATATACATTCGCATCTCCCGCCAACTGACAGAAGAGTACGACGCAATTGCCAAATTTCAGCGCAACATGAATAAAATCGATCACAAATAAAAAAAGACAATTTGCACATAATAAGGGCTGCTTTCCAAATGAGGAAGGCAGCTCTTATTTTTGTTCAAAAAATTATGCACAGGTCTTGCTAACATATTTTTTTTAGAATCGGAACAACCTGTGAATAATTAAAATTGGACTTTCACGTATTCTGTCGAATTTTAAACATGTTATAAACAATATCTAGTGGTGTTGATGAAAATTATGCACAAGTTATTGAATTTGTGGATAAAAGCCATCATTTCATTGAAAAATAAGGTCTCTTTTGCTATGATTATATTGCTTTTGTTGTGAATATCTATTTTTTACTACAATTTTATCAACAGCCTGTGGATAAAATTGTGAACAATTTTAAATTGTGCTTGTTTATAATCATTCCATTTTTCTGACTAATGGGGATACCTTTCCCCTTTATTTATGTTTTTCGACTCTTTTTGCATGGCTCATGCCACAATTGGAAGATTTAAAAGGAGTGACCGCCTGTGGATAGCCATACCTCCGATATATGGCAGCATATTTTATCCATCATCAATACAAAACTAAGTAAACCCAGCTTCGACACCTGGTTTAAAGCGACCAAAGTAGTCTCACTCTCTGATCGCTCTATTGTTATTTCTGCGCCGACTACATTTGCTGTGGAATGGCTGGAAAGCCGCTACACCAAACTCGTTGCCACTACTGTTCTCGAGTATCTTGGCAAACAGGTTGATGTATCCTTTGTTATCGAGGAATCGGCTGTTCCTGAGCAGACACAGGTATTTAAAGAGCCCCCTGTAGCCATCCAAGCGGAGGAAAGCGTTTCCAATATGCTTAATCCGAAATATACATTTGACACCTTCGTCATTGGATCCGGGAATCGTTTTGCTCATGCTGCGTCTTTGGCTGTAGCTGAAGCCCCTGCTCGTGCCTATAACCCGCTATTTTTGTATGGTGGCGTAGGACTAGGCAAGACACATTTAATGCATGCGATTGGACACTATATTCTGGAACATAGTCCGAGCAGTAAAGTCGTTTATATTTCCTCCGAGAAATTTACTAACGAATTTATTAACTCCATCCGTGACAATCGGGCTGAGAGTTTCCGTAACAAATACAGAAATATCGATATTCTGTTGATTGACGATATCCAGTTTATCGCTGGTAAAGAATCTACGCAGGAAGAATTTTTCCATACCTTCAATGCATTGCATGAAGAGCGTAAACAAATCATCATTTCAAGTGACCGGCCGCCAAAAGAAATTCCTACTCTGGAAGAACGGCTTAGATCCAGGTTTGAATGGGGTCTGATTACCGATATCCAACCTCCCGATCTGGAGACGCGGATTGCAATTCTTCGCAAAAAGGCCCGGGCCGAGAACCTTGATATACCAAACGAGGCCATGATGTATATTGCCAATCAAATCGATACGAACATTCGGGAACTTGAGGGAGCTCTTATCCGGGTCGTTGCCTATTCATCCTTGATCAATCAAGACATTACAACACATCTCGCAGCTGAGGCACTAAAGGACATTATCCCTTCCAGCAGACCGAAGATGATCACGATTCAGGACATTCAGCAAAGAGTTGGCGAATATTACAATCTCAAGCTGGAGGATTTCAAGGCACGCAAACGAACCAAGGCTATCGCTTTTCCTCGGCAAATCGCTATGTATTTATCAAGGGAGCTAACCGATTTCTCACTGCCTAAGATCGGGGATGCTTTTGGAGGGCGAGATCATACGACAGTCATACATGCCCATGAGAAAATATCGCAGCAGTTAAAAACCGATCAGGATCTGTTCAAAGTTATCAACAACATCACAGAAAAAATAAAAAATGCTACCTGAATAAGGCACAAGCCTATGCACATGATATTCACATGTGGATAGGCTTCATTTCATATAGTCTAGGTTAGTTATCCACATATTCAGGGCCCCTACTACTTCTTCTATTAATTAAAAGATATACTTCATCATATTTGGCGATGGTGTTAAATTAACACACGTCATAACGTTGTAGCTTACAATGAATCTAATTGCCAACTAATGAACAAAATGAATTTTAGGAGTTGAATTTATGAAAATCCGTGTTTTAAAGCATGAATTAAATGAATCTATCCAGCATGTAGCCAAGGCTATTTCTAGTCGAACTACTATTCCTATTTTGACTGGGATTAAACTTGAGGTTAATTTCCAGGGGATGACGTTAACTGCTAGCGACACGGATATTTCCATCCAGGCATTTATTCCTGCTGAGGACAATGAAAAGAAGATCGTGCAGGTAGAGCGTCCTGGTAGCGTCGTATTGCCAGCTAAATTTTTTGTAGAGATTATTAAAAAGCTGCCTTCACAAGAGGTAGAGATGGAAGTGAAAGAAGGCTTCCAGACGATGATTCGTTCCGGATCAACAGATATCCAAATGGTAGGTATGGACCCAGAGGAATTCCCTGTATTGCCTAATATCGAAGAGAATCAAGTCATCTCCATTCCAGGTGATCTACTTAAAAATATGGTTAAACAAACAGTATTTTCTATTTCCTCAAATGAAACTTCACCTATTTTAACTGGGGTATTATGGAACTTAAGCGATGATCAATTCAAATTTGTAGCGACAGACCGTCATCGTCTCGCATGCCGCACTGCGAAGCTAGATGATGCTGATGGCGTGCGCTTTAGCAATATCGTCATTTCAGGTAAAACGCTGAACGAGCTCAGCAAAATTATTCCTGAACAAAATACGCGTGTGGATATCGTCGTAGCAGACAATCAGGTGCTGTTCAAAATCGACAGAGTATTGTTCTATACCCGTATTCTGGATGGAACCTATCCTGATACTTCTAAGATTATTCCAACAAACTACAAAACAGAACTTGTATTGGATACAAAAAAATTAAGCGACTCTATCGACCGTGCATATTTGTTGTCTCGCGAAGAAAAAACAAATATCGTACGCTTGCAGACTCTTGAGGACGGAACGATTGAAATCTCTTCTAGTTCATCCGAGCTCGGAAAGGTTACCGAACAGCTTGAAGTGTCTCAATTTACCGGGGATGCGCTTCGGATTTCTTTTAACTCCAAATATATGCTCGATGTGTTGAAAGTAGTAGAGAGCGAGCAACTGCGTATCTGTTTTACAGGCGCTATGAGCCCGATTATTATTAAACCGATGGACGACAGCCAAAGCTTGTATCTGATTTTGCCATACCGGACTACGAATTAATCAGATCTGTAAGTGATGAAAGGAAGAACTAGGCAATGAAAACGATTAGTATTTCCAGTGAATATATTAAGCTTGATCAATTCTTGAAGCTTGCCGATTGTGTTTCGACTGGAGGCATGGCCAAGGCGCTGTTACAAGAAGGCGATGTAAAGGTGAATGGCGAGGTTGAAGAGCGCCGGGGACGGAAATTATATCCGAATGACATCGTTGAAGTGACGGATTGTGGTTCCTTCAAGGTAACTGGAGGCAATCAAGAGTAAGGCTCCCTGAACCTGAATGAGCGGAGGGGAAGTAAGGAGGGCCTGAGTAATCGTGTTTGTTAAAACATTATCTCTGCAGCATTATCGTAATTACGAGACACTGTCTCTTGATTCATTCGGGAATGTAAACTTAATGATTGGGCGCAATGCACAGGGCAAGACCAATCTGCTGGAAGCATTGCTCGTTCTGGCATTAACCAAATCGCATCGTACAGCAAAGGATAAGGAACTGATTTCTTTTGGCAGTAATAATGCTGCCGTTTCTGCTGAAATAGAGAAGAAATACGGGACCGTAAATTTGGAGCTGCAATTTTCGAACCAAGGTAAGAAGGCTAAGCTGAACGGTCTTGAGCAGCGGAAATTGAGTGATTTTGTAGGGGCGCTTAATGCGGTTATGTTTGCACCAGAGGATTTGGAAATCGTAAAGGGAACTCCTGGAATAAGGCGGCGTTTTCTTGATATGGAGATTGGGCAGGTTCAGCCTAGCTATCTGTTCCATTTACAGCAGTATCAGAAGGTGCTGTTACAGCGTAACAATTTACTTAAGCAAGCTTTCGGAAAAGGCCCGGAAATAACTGTAATGCTGGATGTCTGGAATGAACAGCTCGTAGAGCATGGTGTTAAAATCATTAAGAAAAGGAAACAATTTATAAGAAAACTGCAGAAATGGGCTCAGGGCATCCACGAAGGCATAACTGGAGGCGGAGAAAAGCTCCAATTATCTTACATTCCATCCTTTGGAGAAGCTGATGAGGAAGATGAAGCTGTCTTATTGCAGCAATTTATGATAAAGTTATCACAAATGAGAGATCAGGAAATTCGCCGCGGAATGACTCTCTGCGGACCACATCGAGACGATCTGGCTTTTCATATTAACGGTAATGAAGCCCAGGTGTATGGATCTCAGGGACAGCAGCGAACGACGGCGTTATCACTTAAATTGGCGGAAATCGAGCTCATTCACGAAGAGATTGGAGAGTATCCAATTCTACTGCTTGATGACGTATTGTCCGAGCTGGACCCATACCGACAAACTCAATTGATTGAGACATTTCAGAGCAAAGTGCAGACGTTCATAACGGCTACGGGAATCGAAAGCATTAACGCAAGCCGTCTTCAGGACGCCAGCATTTTTCATGTCCAAGAGGGACAAGTCATTAGGTAGTATGGAGGAGGCAGGCGATTGTACATTCATTTGGGTGGAGAAAAAGTAATCCAATCTTCAGAATTGATAGCGATTTTTGATATATCGATCGAGAAATCATCCAAGATTTCCAAGCAATTCGTAAGTCATGCTATTAAGGACAAGAACGTATTGAGGATCGGTGAGGAAGAAGCCAAGTCTATTGTTGTGACCAAAAACATGGTGTATTTTTCGCCAATTTCCTCTGCTACGCTCAAGAAGAAGACCAGCATTAATTTTCTATCATAATTCCATTGGCATATAAGTTGAATTTAGAGAAGTAGGTGAAGGCATGTCTATGAACGAACAACAATCGTATGATGAGAGTCAGATACAGGTACTGGAAGGGCTTGAGGCCGTTCGTAAGCGTCCTGGTATGTATATTGGATCTACCAGTGGACGCGGCTTGCACCATTTGGTCTGGGAAGTTGTCGACAATAGTATTGACGAAGCTTTAGCCGGTTTTGCGAATAAAATTGATGTCATTGTTCACCAGGATAACAGCGTAACGGTCGTTGATAACGGACGGGGTATCCCGGTAGGCGAACATCCGAAGCTCAAAAAATCAACACTTGAAGTCGTTATGACGGTTCTCCATGCCGGTGGTAAATTTGGTGGAGGCGGATATAAAGTTTCAGGCGGTCTTCATGGTGTAGGTGTATCCGTTGTGAATGCCCTATCTGAGAAGGTAGTTGTACAAGTAAGCCGTGACGGGGAAATATATCAGCAAGAATACCGCCGCGGTGTGCCCCAATATGATGTGAAGGTAGTTGGTAAATCAGATATCACTGGAACAAGAACTACGTTCCATCCGGATCCGGAAGTGTTTACTGAGACTACTGTTTATGATTACAATATTTTGCTGTCACGGATTCGTGAGCTAGCCTTTTTGAATAAGGGCATTAACATTTCTATAACTGATGAGCGCACAGGTGATTCTGATTCATTTCACTATGAAGGCGGCATCATGGAGTATGTTAAATTCCTGAATGGGAACAAGGAAGTTCTGCATGAACAGCCGATCTATGTTGAAGGCGCTCGTGATATGATTCAGGTTGAAGTTGCTCTGCAATACAATGAGAGCTATACAGAAAATATCCTTTCTTTTGCAAACAATATCCATACCCATGAAGGCGGGACTCATGAGTCTGGTTTCAAGAGTGCGCTGACCCGGATCATTAATGATTATGCTCGCAAGAACAATATCATTAAGGATAACAGCTCCAACTTGACCGGTGATGATGTACGTGAGGGATTAACGGCAATTATTTCTGTTAAAATCCCGGAGCCGCAATTCGAGGGTCAAACAAAGACAAAGCTTGGAAATAGTGAAGTTCGCGGTATTGTTGAATCTCTGTTTGCTGAGAAGCTGCAGGAATTTATGGAAGAGAACCCTGCGGTATCACGAAAGGTTCTTGAAAAATCACTTCAAGCTTCCCGTGCTCGTGAAGCAGCTCGTAAGGCGCGTGAACTGACACGTCGCAAGAGTGCGCTTGAGGTTAGTGCTCTTCCTGGCAAACTGGCGGACTGTTCTTCCAAAGATGCATCTATTTGTGAGCTGTATATCGTCGAAGGTGACTCTGCAGGTGGATCTGCTAAGCAAGGCCGGGATCGTCACTTTCAAGCGATTTTGCCTCTGCGTGGTAAAATTCTGAACGTTGAAAAAGCTCGCTTGGATCGTATTCTCGGAAATGCGGAAATTCGTACGATCATTACGGCCCTCGGTACTGGTATTGGTGATGAATTTGATATTGAAAAAGCTCGTTATCATAAAGTCATTATCATGACGGATGCCGATGTCGATGGAGCGCATATTCGTACTTTGCTGTTGACGTTCTTCTTTCGTTACATGCGTAAAATTATTGATGCTGGATATGTATATATCGCTCAACCACCACTCTTCAAAATTGAGCGTAACAAAGTAATACGTTACGCAGGCTCTGAGAAGGAACGCGATGAGATCATTGCTGAATTTGGTGATAACGCGAAATTTAATATTCAGCGATATAAAGGTCTCGGAGAGATGAATGCAGCACAGCTCTGGGAGACAACGATGGACCCTGAGAGCCGTACGATGCAGCAGGTATCTATCTCTGATGCAATCAAGGCAGATGCTATTTTTGATACGTTGATGGGTGATGACGTAGAACCACGCCGTGACTTTATTCACGAACATGCAAAATATGTTAAGAACCTTGATATTTAATTTATTAAGTGACATAACATGTAGATAAACCATTTCAAAAAATACCGTCATTCGATGACGGTATTTTTTGATGCTTTTGAATATAGACTAGGCTTTCAAACGTCCATAAGCAACAGCGTAGCGACGTATTTTTTTATAAATATCCTTGTTCTGCAAGGTTTTGAAAGGGAATAAGGCAGGGAGGGTATTTACTTCGAGAATCCAGATTTTGAATCCTTGATCGATTGCTATATCAAGTCCGATTTCTTTTAAATTGCGATACTTGCGGGCCAGAGTTGCTGCAGTATGGACACCTACGTTTTTCATTTCTTTGTACAGAGAGGCAAATTCTTTTGGTGTAAGGTAGGGACCCAGCAAATCCTCTATCGTCATAATTGAGCCACCGCCATGATGGTTGGTAATTATTTTTTGAGGTGCGGCAAGACGTCCAATAAATCCCGTGGTTTCCCAGGTACGTTGTGGAGTCAGTTGGACAAGTGCACGAAGATCAAATTTACGGCGCCTATAGGTAAGCATGTCGATTCCTTGTTGGATCAGGTTTAGCTTCTGCCCTATTTTTGCAGATATAGATGCATGAAGCTCTTCAAGGGTTGGAAATAGTTCACTCTCGATTCCATATCTAAGCTTATATTGTCTGATAAGTGAGGGATCTAGTTCATCAGTCCAGTATTCCGCACTCATTACTCCTATACCATAAGTCCCGAGATCCGGTTTAACATAAACGGTCCCATATAGTTCAAGCATCTCCTTTAGATGTTCTAAACTATATTTTCGAGTGTCGGGAATGTAGGGACGAAGGTATTCTCTATGCTTAAGGATTATTGTCTTTTTCCATTTGCTCGCAACTCTTTGAATTGGCAACTAAAGCTCCTTCCTTTCTGAACCCCCGGGTGCTTTCATCTGATGCTGAAAAACATAGGACAGAAGAGATAAACAATGGTATAATAAAAAGATATGGGGATTTTATAAGTTTTTTGAGAATTTCATACACAATTTTGTTTCTATTCAAGTTCAAGAACTCCAAAACGACTATAAAAATGCCTATATGGTAGTGTATGAAGGAATGCATGAATGGGAATGGACACATCCCCATTTTGTAAATGCTTTGGGATTAAATTAGGATAACGTCACGTTTAATTACACTAGTTTTGTGAAAGTAATATAATGACAAGTGGCGGTTTTCCTGCCCAAACAAGGGTTCATGGATAGATATTGAAGGAGGTCCAGCATGGCGGAAGAAAATTTCTCGCAAATTGTAGATCGGGACATTAATGTGGAAATGCGCGAGTCCTTTATGGATTATGCCATGAGCATTATTGTCAGCCGTGCTTTGCCGGATGTTAGGGATGGTCTGAAACCGGTACATCGACGCATTCTTTATGCAATGTCCGAGCTCGGTATGTATCCCGATAAGCCGTACAAAAAATCGGCTAGAATCGTCGGTGAAGTTATTGGTAAATATCATCCTCATGGGGATTCCGCGGTTTATGAAACAATGGTGCGGATGGCTCAGGATTTCTCTATGCGGTACATGCTTGTTGACGGTCACGGTAACTTTGGTTCAGTAGACGGTGACGGCGCAGCGGCAATGCGTTATACAGAGGCACGTCTTTCCAAGATAGCAATGGAAATGTTGCGTGATATTAATAAAGAGACGATCGACTTTATGCCGAACTATGACGGGGAAGAGCGAGAGCCTGTTGTACTTCCTGCTAGATACCCTAACCTGCTTGTTAACGGTGTGTCAGGGATAGCTGTTGGTATGGCGACTAACATTCCACCTCATAATTTGGGTGAAGTTATTGATGGTGTACAGGCCATCATTGAAAATCCTGAGATTGACTCACTTGATTTGATGGATTATATCAAAGGTCCTGATTTTCCTACTGGCGGTTATATTATTGGCAGAACAGGTGTCCGTCAAGCATATACAACTGGTCGCGGCTCGATTACAATGCGTGCGAAGACAACGATTGAAGAGAATAATAACAAAGCCCGCATTATAGTAGACGAGCTTCCTTATCAAGTTAACAAGGCACGACTCGTTGAGAAAATTGCCGAGTTGGTTAGAGAGAAAAAAATCGATGGTATTACCGATTTGCGTGATGAGTCAGACCGTAATGGTATGCGCGTTGTTATCGAACTGCGTAGAGATGTAAATCCAAATGTTGTCTTAAACAACCTGTACAAGCATACAGCGTTGCAAAGCACATTCGGAATTAACATGCTTGCTATCGTGAACAATGAGCCGAGGATCCTTACGCTGAAGGAAGTTCTACAACATTATTTAGACCATCAAATGGTAGTTATTCGTCGCCGGACGGAATTTGAATTGAAGAAAGCAGAAGCGCGCGCTCATATTCTGGAAGGCTTGCGTATTGCTCTGGATCATTTGGATGAAGTGATCGCACTCATTCGTGGTTCGCAGACCACAGAAATCGCCCGTAACGGGTTGATGGAACGTTTTGGACTTAGCCTTGAGCAAGCTCAGGCGATTCTGGATATGCGTCTGCAACGTCTGACAGGACTCGAACGTGAGAAGATCGAGAGCGAGTATCAGGAGCTGCTTCAAAAAATAGCAGAATACCGTGAAATTTTGGCTAATGAATCACTCATTCTTCAAATTATTAGCGATGAGCTAAATGAGATTCGTGAAAAATTCTCAGATGATCGTCTTACTGAAATTACAGTGGGTGAAGAGAGTATTTTGGACGAAGACTTGATTCCACAAGAAGAAGTTGTTATTACGATTACTCATACTGGTTATATCAAACGTCTGCCAGTTACTACTTACCGTAGTCAAAAGCGTGGTGGCCGTGGTGTAGTTGGTATGGATACCAAGGATAATGACTTTGTGGAGCATCTATTCGTGACGAACTCTCACCATTACCTAATGTTCTTTACGGATCGAGGCAAGGCTTATCGCCTGAAAGCATATGAGATCCCAGAACTCGGCAGAACGGCTAGGGGGACTCCGATTATTAATCTGATTCAAATCGAGCAAGGGGAAACCGTAAATGCGGTAATTCCAGTAGAACGGTTTGATGAAGATAAATACCTCTTCTTTGCAACACGTCATGGTATCGTGAAAAAGACACCTATCGAGGATTATATTAACATCCGTAAAGGCGGCCTTATCGCTGTAAATCTGCGTGAGGATGATACACTGATTGATGTGAAGCTCACAGATGGCCAGCAAGAGGTTATTTTGGGTACATCTCAAGGGATGTCGATCCGCTTCTCTGAGAGCGATGTACGCTCCATGGGAAGAGCAGCAACAGGAGTAAAAGGTATTACTTTAGATAAAAATGACCAGCTGATTGGAATGGATGTAGTCGTTCCTGAGCAGGATATTCTAATTGTAACTACTAAAGGTTACGGTAAACGGACGCCAGTATCTGATTACCGGATTCAAAGCCGTGGTGGTAAAGGGATCAAGACGATTAATGTAACAGATAAGAATGGTCCTGTTATTGGCCTTAAAGTTGTTAAAGACGATGAGGATCTGATGATTATTACAAGCAGCGGAACCTTGATTAGAACGAGCATGGAAGGTATTTCGACTATGGGTCGTTATACGCAGGGTGTGAAGCTGATTAATATTCGTGAGGAAGATTCAGTTGCTACAGTATGCCGGTCCGACAAGAGTGAAGAGGAGTCAGAGGATCAGGATTTATCAGATTTAACTGGTGAAGAAAAACTGTCAACTGATTCACTAAATAACGGAAATACGGATGAAGAGGACTCTGCAGAGGGTTCTGAAGGTACAGAAGAGTAATTTATGTGTTATAGTGATTGCGGGCTTCCTATACGGAAGTCCGTTTTACTATTTTTATACATAGGGTTTAAAAAAGAAGGATTGTTGGTCAATGGGTCTCGTAATATAATGGAAATAGTTAGTAGTGCTTTATCACTATTAGGGAGTTTACCCTAAAGTTGGACGATTGAGGAGAGAGTGAATATGGCAAGTATCTCAGTAATCGATGTGAAACCTGGAGTAACTATTGCAAACAATGTATATACCCTGATGGGTGGACTTTTGCTTAGAAAAGGAAAGGTACTGTTACCCAGAGATCTGGATATTTTGCGTGCCTTCATGGTTGAAGAAGTGGAAATAGAGGATTACCAGATACATAGTGAGAGTGAAGCGGCAGCCTCTCAGGAATCGGTTAATTCTTCTGCCACGGCTACAGCTGATCTTTCTCGAACGGGTCAATTTCAAAAGGAATATGACCGCATGCTCCATTTGATAAAGAGCGCTTTTCAATCTGTGCTTGCATCTGATTTGCCTATTTATGAATTACGGCATCAGTTGGAGAATCTAATCAAGCAATTGAAGCATTATAATGTCCTGACATTTGTACCACGCAATATGAATGAATACGATTATTTGTATCATCATGCCATTTTATCGTCATTAACCTCATATATCCTTGCTCAGTGGCATGGACTTCCTAAGCGGGACTGGATGCAGGTAGCTTTTGCCGGGCTGCTGCATGATATCGGAAATACAAAAATAGATCCTCAAATATTATACACACCAAGACCGTTAACTGAATCAGAAGTAGAAGAAATGCGCATGCATACTACTTACGGTTACCAGCAATTACGCAAGACTGCGGCAATTAACGAAGGAGTGCGTTTAGCGGCATTGCAGCATCATGAAAAAATGGATGGCTCGGGTTATCCTTTTCGTCTCACAGGTGAAAAAATACATATCTATGCAAGGATCGTTGCTATTGCAGATATCTTCCATGCAATGACTTTAAACCGTAGATATCGTAAAGCTCAATCTCCTTATTTGGTATTAGAACAAATAAAGCTTGAAGCATTCGGTAAGCTCGATCCAAACGTTGTACAGACGTTCGTCGATAAAGTTACTCAGTTCCATAATGGTATGAGAGTGCGTCTCAGCAATGATAAGATAGGAGAGATTGTATTCTCAGATCGAAATCATCCGACTCGGCCTATGGTGTCGATTCAAGGTGAGATTATCAACTTAATGCAGGAAACCCAGCTGCATATTGAGGAAGTTATTTCCTAAGGGTTGTATTATAAAGAGTATTGGGGTATAGTATTAATCACTGCTGCGGAGGCAAGTAAAGTGAAACAAAAGAGTTTTAAAAATAATTTTTAAAAACTCTTGCATTATACCGCAGTACGTGATATATTATAAGAGTTGCTGCTGAACACGGCGGTCAACGAAAAACGAAGTTGATCTTTGAAAACTGAACAACGAGTGAGTATTAAAAAGAGAATGAATAATTCTCGTCAGTTTTTCTAAATGAGCAAGTCAAACACTTTAATGGAGAGTTTGATCCTGGCTCAGGACGAACGCTGGCGGCGTGCCTAATACATGCA
>RCUF01000079.1_pt1 | contig 63375 bp, 60 predicted proteins | sample 2166311 | NCBI WGS metagenome assembly RCUF01 (sample SAMN09932608, study PRJNA488358) | compost metagenome | feature: garden; material: soil; isolation source: compost soil in 4-hydroxybenzonitrile-enriched culture | place: Germany: Experimental Botanical Garden Goettingen | collected 2016-01-27
GGGTTGTCCAGCTTCAGCCGCGATTCCGCAGGGTCCAAGTCCAATATTAAGTGCGATACGTTGATTTTGGACAATCTCTCAACATCAGATACAATTCCGTACAATGAAATTAAAAACGATCAGATTACTTTGGAGCACGAGGCAACAGTATCCAAAGTGTCCGAGGAGCAACTATTTTACTTAATGAGCCGCGGGCTTACGGAGCAAGATGCCACACAAATGATTGTAATGGGCTTTATTGAGCCGTTTACCAAAGAATTGCCGATGGAATATGCCGTTGAAATGAATCGGCTAATTCAATTTGAGATGGAAGGAAGCATCGGTTGATATATTAATTTAATCAAGCGTTTTACTTTTTAGGAGGCATGGGGAGTGTTTTAATGAAGAAAAATAACTCAGACATCTCAGAATTAGAGCAAATTACTCGAGAGAAAAAGAAAATTCAGTTCTATCTTAATATGCTCTTAGGACTGAGTGCAAGTTGTGGTGTGATGATACCTACGGTTCCAATTTATACGATTTTAATGGAACTTTCAGATCAAGAGGCCTCTCTAATAAAAAAGTCAAAGGATCAATCAGAACATCCAGAATGAAAAAAGCATGAATTGAATGTTGGTAAAACAATGAGAGGAGGGTGGCATAATGGAGGACAATGGAATTTTATTCGATGAAGTATCGGAAGTGCTTCTCAAACTACGTCCTTTCTTACTGCGTGACGGTGGAGATGCTGAACTGGTCGAGGTTGAGAACGGTATAGCAAAATTAAGATTTTTGGGAGCTTGCAATGGTTGCCCAAGTGCTACGATTACGTTAAAGGTTGCTATTGAGCGCGCAATTCTTGAGGAAATTGATGATATTAAAGAAGTTGTACAAGTATTCTAAATTCCTTGATACTGAGCAACTGAGTTAGTCCTGTCGCAGACCATAGCTACGGAAGTTGATACCGCTGCTCAATACCAAAGTACATCGACAGATTACCTTGCGGGTCGAAATCGACGAGCAACACTTTTTTTATTTCATCAAACAAGGTATTATCAAGATTGTATTCGGTATCGAGTGGGAAACCATGGAGGTTCGAGTCCTCTCGCCGGTATACACAAAGGATGATAAAATGCTTAAAAGCATTTTATCATCCTTTTTATTATATATTCATGATTTTGGCAACAAGGTTAACATGAATTTGACCAGCGCTTTGATCTTATAGTAAGATGGTGGTACTGAAAAAACATTTTTAGTTTATTAAGTACAAGAGAAATGAGGACGAATATGCAGGAAAGAATTTTGGAGGCTTTTGTAGATGAAGTTCATGAAAATGGATTGAAATTTACTATGGATGATCTTGCGAAAAGACTCGCTATTAGTAAGCGTACATTGTATGAAAATTTTTCGTCTAAGACGCTTATTTTAGAAACACTTATTGAGCGTACAAATGATGATATGATTCGAAAAACTGAGCAAATTATCGAAAATAATGAGTTATCTTTGTTAGACAAGATTAAGCAGTCGATTAGGGTCATGCCTCTGTATTATAAGTTTTACGATTTAAGAATATTGGACCAGATGAAAAAGTATTATCCTGAGCAATGGAAAAGGGTACATGCCGATTTAAATGACTGGTCTCCGATTAGAACATTAATTCAGGAAGGCATCCGAGAAGGAATTATTGTGAACAAAAATGAGGCTCTGATCATGAAGCTTATTATTGAATCTGTAAATTTAACGCTTGATCAGCGTTTCTTTCTGGATAACAGTGTGACGGTAGAGGAAGCAACTTATTCTATTGTAGATATTTTGTTGTTCGGATTGGTCGAAAAATAAAAAATAGCCTCATCAATATGCTGCATATTTGAAGAGGCCATTTTTTTATATGAAAACTAAGAAAACAATTTTAGTTTCAATTGTTTTTGAAAAAGAATAATGAAGTTTACCTAATGTTGAATAAAGAGATACGGAAAAGGAAGGGTGGAAATATGTCTATACTCACAAGAAATCGAGGAGCAATGCTGTTATTGATGCTTAACATTTTTTTGGCATTCATGGGGATTGGATTGGTTGTCCCTGTGTTACCTAAGTTTATAAGTGAGCTAGGGATGACTGGTTCCTCGATGGGACTGATGGTAGCAGCTTTTGCGTTGACACAGCTTTTGTTATCACCATTGTCAGGAAAGTTGTCTGATCGTTATGGACGTAAAAAGTTAATTGTTTCTGGGATGTTCATCTTCATGTTATCAGAGCTTGTTTTTGGACTGGCGAATTCCATTCCTACCCTGTTCATAGCACGAATCATGGGTGGAGCAGGGGCAGCGTTACTTACTCCTTCTATTATGGCCTATGTTGCTGACGTGACCTCGTTTGAGGAAAGAGGCAAGGGAATGGGAATGATCAATGCAGCGATCAACACAGGCTTCATAATCGGGCCAGGGATTGGCGGATTGCTTGCCACATATGGAATACGCATTCCCTTTTTTGCGGCAGCAGGAGCTGCGGGAATAGCAGCTATCTTGTCTCTGTTAGTACTGCCTGAGTCTTTAAGCAAGGAAAAGCAACAATATAATAGAGAGCTTCCACGTCAAAAAGAAAATCTTTTGCAGCAATTTGCCAAGTCACATCAATCTCCATATTTCATGGGTTTACTCATTGTATTTGTCGTTGCTTTTGGGTTAGCGAACTTTGAAACAGTATTTGGACTGTTTGTTGACCATAAATATGGTTTTACACCGATGGATATTGCCATCATCATAACGACAGGCTCCATTTTGGGAGCAGTTGTCCAAGCGACTATATTTGGATGGATCATTAATCGTTTTGGAGAGAAAAAAGTAATTCACCTCTGTTTGGCTATTGGGGGCCTGTTCATTTTTCTGACCCTATTTGCTGAACAGTACGTGATGATTATGCTGACGACCTTCATCATTTTTCTGGCTATGGATATCCTTCGTCCGGCAGTAAGCACTTCTCTATCGCGGCAGGCTGGAGATGAGCAAGGCTTTGTGGCAGGCATGAACTCGTCCTATACCAGCTTGGGTAATGTGATTGGACCGCTTGTTGCGGGATTGCTGTTCGATGTTCATATTAATCTGCCTTATATGGTTGCAGCTATAGCGTTACTGGCTTGTCTCGTCCTTTCACTACGTTCCAAGCAAGCGGGTGAGCAACACTCGATAGCCCGTGCAGCAGAACAGCATAGAGGAGGATAGCCGCAGGTCTATACTCATCCCCGACTTAGGTCTAGGTTCAAAAACCGTCTGGGGTCCGTTTTGTCAAACGCTTGTTCAGCGTACAATAAGGACATAAGCAAGACACAGTGAAAGGCGGTGAGAGATGATGAGAGTTAACAAAGGGAATGGGTTAGCCATTGTACTGATCGTGTTGGGTTCGATTATGCTGCTCGGTAAGTTTACTCCGTTTTTCGGTCACTTTTTAGGACATCTGATTGGTTACTTAATTCCGATAGCTATGGTCATGCTAGGCTACTACGGTGTGAAAAAAGGAAATGCGCTCTTCGGCTGGATCGTACTTGTACTTGGGGTACTGATTTTGCTTGGCAAACTGTCCTGGCTTCTGGGACCGCTACTGGCAATCGGGTTAATCATATTTGGTGTTTCCCTGCTGAGTGACCGCAGAAGACGTTACTGATTTTAGCAGTTTGGCGAATGAAGAAAGATTGCAGTAACGAAGTGTTGAATTATGGGATACGAATTGTGAAAGGAGCAGACGCAAATGAGTGTTTTTCGAAGAATGCGCGATATCACGGTAGCGACCTTTAATGAGCATTTGGAACAAAGTCAAGACCCAGTGCAACTGATTGACCAGTTCTTGTATAATACCCGCCAGGAAATTGCCGAAGCGGAAAAACTCCATCAACAGTATGCGATGCATACAAGACAGATGAAGCAGCAGTTGGATCATGCATTGTCCATGCAGACCAAACGGGAGGAACAGGCGCTACTGGCTTTGAAGGCTGATGAAGAACATATCGCGAAGCTGGCCCTTCAGGAGAAAATGCTATATGCAGAAAAAGAAGAGCAGTATAGAGAACTGTGGGAGCAGAGCCGTGAATCACTACGTGAGCTAGAACAACAGCTAGATACATTAAAGACAGAATATCAAACGGTACACAGCAAGCGTCAGTATTATGCGGCACGTGTACAGACGTTGAGACTCCAGCAGCAAATGAACGAACGGGCTGGTACATACGGTGGACGGAATGTTCCCCGAATGTTCAACCGCTTGGAAGACCGGGTAGCCGATATGGAAGCAGAGACGATGAGTCTGCGTGATTTACGTCGGGGTGAGGGCGACCATGCACAGGATGCCCAAGGCGGTGGATCGCTGCTCGAACAAGAGTGGGCGAGACTGAAAAGCAAGCTGAACAACAGCGGGAAGGAGTAATTTGATAATGACCCGAATTTACAGATCAAGCCGGGATAGAGTAATAACAGGTGTATGTGGCGGTCTTTCTGACGCAACAGGAATGGACTCAACATGGATTCGTATTCTGGTTGTGATCAGTTTCTTTATTACAGCAGGAACCACATTTATGATTTATGTGATTGCGGCCCTAGTTATCTCCAAGGAGCCGAGATCTCCTTTCGATGGAGGATTTGGCCCTGACAGCGGTCCCTACAATCAACAGGATCCACGCTATTATGGCAGTAACAATACAAGATCACAGTATGGGCAGGGAACTGGTTACAACCAGGGTGGTGCATATGGCAATTCGAATCCGTTTTTTGGTCAAGATGCCCGCAACTCATCTAAATTTAACACAGGTCAGAACAGTGACCTGGATTCCATGATGGAAGATATCGAAAAAAAGGCAATGAAAAAAGAATTGGCAGAGTTACGCAAAAAAGTAGAGCAATTTGAGAAGGGAGATCGTAAATAATGGGGATCTTTAAAAGAATGAAGGATATGACAAGAGCATCGGTGAATGAAGTGTTGGATAAAGTGGAAGATCCGATTATTATGTTGAATCAATATCTGCGCGATATGGAGGCGGAAATTCACGAGGCTGAGGTAACGGTTGCCAAGCAAATGGCGAATGAACGACGTATGAAACAGCGTTTGGAGGAAGCGGTACGTGTATCCAATGAGCGTGAGAAACAAGCTGAATCCGCATTGCGAAATGGTCAGGAAGAAGTAGCGCGCAAGTTGTTGGGAGAGAAGATTTATTTTGTGCAGAAGCAGGACGAATACCGCGACTTGCATACACAAGCTGAGCTTCAAGCAAAAGAATTGGTACAGCAGCTTCACGACATGAAAGATGAATTCTATAAAATGCGCAACAAGCGCAATGAGTTGGTATCACGTGCTCAAATGGCGAAAGCCAAAAAGCAAATGTCTCAAATCAATAGTTTGCACACGATTGAAAGTGGGTCTGCTTCACTGGGCTTCCACCGTATGGAAGAAAAAATCATGCAAATGGAAGCTGAAGCTGACGTACTGCGTGCTCCTTACCGTCAAGCTCCAGGAGAAGCATATGTTAATCCGGCTGAGGCTGAAAAACAGTTTAAAGTGGATGAGCAGCTTCAACAGCTTAAGTCCAAAATTCAGACAGGTGCTAAACCAGTCGATATGAAGAAGGACTGACTACTCGGAAACAAGACATTATGATATGCTGTATGGAATGGACATTGGTCGATGATCGTGCCTAATCTGTATGGTTCAGGAAAGCCATATGGCGGAATGTTGCGCCACTATGGCTTTTCCGTCCTGTATAAACAAAAAGGGGGTGCAGCATGGAGAGAAGAAAATCAGCCTTGGCACTGGCAGGGATTGGCATCGGGATTATCATTTTATTCGGTCAGTGGATTGGGTTCCTCTCCGTGGTTGCACTGATCCTAATGTTGGCCGGAATATATAAGATCCGCAATTCCAAAATCAAAAAGGGCTACACGATGCTCGCGATTGGTGCTGGACTATTAGTACTGGATCATTTGTTCCTGTTTGTTGTAGTTACACTAGCATCATTAGCTGTATTCTATTCACGTTCAAGGAAGCTGCATAAAGGTAAAAGCTCCATATTCAAGCACAATTTTATATCCAATCATAAATGGGATGAAGTGCCTTGGAGCCTGCGCAGCACAAGCATATGGCATGTGGTTGGGGACGTGGATGCCGACCTGACGTTGGCTCTCCCAGAGGAACGTGAGCCCGTCATATTTTTGCAGGGGATCTTCGGTGACATTGACATCACCCTACCGGATAATTACGGTGTAGAGGTGGAGATGTTCATATTGTTCGGACAGATTCAGTTTGACCGGGATCATGAGGCGGGGATGCTCAATCGACTGGTTTGGAAGTCTCCCCATTTTGAGCAGAGTGAGTATAAAGTGAAGTTTGTCGTTTCGTATTTGGCGGGCGATGTCCGCGTCCGATTTTATTGAATCAGGAGGAGCCGGGATGAATCATAAAAAAACGTCCAACATGGTAACCCGCAGTATGGGTGAAGGTATCCTCCTGTGTGTTGTTGTGGGCGTAGTTGTCTTTTATATGCTGTATACATATGGATATGTGAAGTCGTTCCCAACCTGGGGAATGATATTGAAAGTTGCAGGAGCCGTTATACTGGTGTTGATTGGTACAGGGGCAATGTACGGATTTTATGAAAGCTACCGCTTTAAAAGCAGACTGGAAATGTTGAGAGAGACGTTGCTGATGTGGGAAAAGGGAACGCCAGCACGTGAGTTGCCGTCCCTAGGGCATGATGAGCTTGGCAGGTTGGGAGAGCAGCTGGAACGGATTGGGCGTAAATGGCAGGAACAAGTTACGTCTTTACAACGCTTATCTACGGATAATGCTCAGCTGGCAGAACAGGCACGGATGACTGCGATTGTGGAGGAGCGGCAGCGGCTGGCCAGAGAGTTGCATGACGCCGTATCACAGCAATTATTTGCTATTTCAATGACGGCGACGGCTGTGGGGAGGACGCTGGATAAGGATTTTGATAAAGCGCAGCGGCAAGTTGCGCTAATTGAAGAAATGTCTTCCGTGGCACAATCCGAAATGCGGGCGTTACTACTTCATCTGCGGCCTGTCTATCTGGAAGGGAAACGGCTTGAGCAGGGTTTGCGTGATTTGGTACAAGAGTTGCAGGCAAAGGTACCGATGGAGATTGATTTTGAAATTGAAAGCGGAGTACAGTTGGTTAAAGGCATTGAGAACCACTTGTTTCGTATTGTTCAGGAAGCGATGTCTAATACATTGCGTCATGCCAAAGCAACCCGTATGGAAATTCGTATCGTGCAACGCCCGGATTCCATCAGGCTGACGATTCGGGATAACGGTATTGGTTTTGAACTGGATGAGAAAAAGCAGACTTCATATGGATTATCCACAATGCAGGAGCGGGTCAGTGAGATTGGGGGAGCTATTCAGTATATAACGGCTCCGGGAAAAGGAACACGGATCGAGGTGTCCGTTCCAGTTATTAATGATGAAAGCGGAAGGAACGATGATCATGGAAACGGAATTACCGATTAGCGTACTGCTGGTAGACGACCATGAAATGGTACGGATTGGTCTTGCGGCGGTGCTGGGGACGGAAGAAGGTATTGAAGTGGTCGGCGAGGCCGGAAGCGGAGAAGAAGGCATACGGTTGGCTTCTGAATACAAGCCAAATGTGATTTTGATGGATCTGGTCATGGATGGCATGGATGGCATCGAAACGACACGCCAAGTAACTCGCCTGCTTCCAGAGACCAAGGTGATTGTGCTGACGAGTTATTTGGACGATGAGAAAATGTATCCGGTCATTGAGGCAGGGGCATTCAGCTACTTGCTCAAAACGTCTCGTGCTTCGGAGATAGCGGATGCGATCCGTGCAGCTGCACGCGGACAGTCCGTACTAGAGTCACAGGTGGCCTCCAAGATGATGAATCGATTCCGCCAGCCACAGGCTGAGGCACCCGCGCATACGGAGCTGACTGATCGTGAGATGGAGGTGCTTCGCCTGTTGGCACAAGGGAAGTCTAACCAGGATATCGCAGATGAGCTGATTATCGGGATTAAGACGGTAAAATTCCATGTCACGAACCTTCTCGCTAAATTAGGAGTGGAAGACCGTACACAGGCGGCGATCTATGCCTATAAGAACGGATTAGCAGAGTAGAAGTAGAAGTAGAAGTAGAAGTAGAAGTAGAATAAACGAATACAAAGAACCGGAGACGACAATAGTCCTCCGGTTTTTTTGTGTTCTGTAGATGTTTAGATCAGGAGGAATAAAAAGGCGATTAAAGCCAGATCTAGTGCAAGCCCTGCCCCGTATCCATATCCGCCGCGATAGCCTGCTCTGCCATTTCCATAACCACTATAGCCATATCCAGCAAATCCGCCTACGTCATAAGGAAAGGATGGACTCAGAGGTTCGTTAGGCGGCTTAATTAAGGCATTTAGTTTGGCAGAGGTACGAGCTTTGTTTTTAGGATTCCTTTTTTTCTTTTTAGAGGAAATCTTTTTGGGGGATTGTTTTCCTTTGTTACTGTAGCTCCCGGCATAAAGACTGCCAGGAAAAGAAGGTGGATATCCGTTCAACATCAGCTTGCCTTTGCTACACCCACTTAAGATGCCGATGTGTCGTGTACCATCACGCATAACGGCACAGACCAGACGTCCACCATGAGGTGCCACATTGGCTTCATTTACAGGATAAATCGGAAACATGATTTCACCTCTTTTGGTGTAAGATGCATTGTGATCATAGTCTATTCTTACGGTGCCTACGATGTATGGTCGAACACCCAGTAGGCAGATGAATATTTTAGAAGGGCTTGGCCGTAGTGCTGTGTGTATAAAACCTCTGACAATGGGAATGCTATTGATAGATTCATAGATTTCAATCCAGCCGAAAAAGAAAGTATCCAGAGCGTAAGTGTGGGAATCGGATGGTTGTGGAGCGGGGGGAACGATAATGTTAAAAGCAGAGCTGATTAAAAAGGGGATTATTGCAATTTTGGTATTAGGAACGGTGCTGGTACTAGCTGGCTGGCGTTACGGAACCCTTCAGACAAACCGAAATGACTCCCGCGAGGCAGAAACGGCTTTACGCTCATTGTTAATCATCTCGGATCAGACCCCGGGTACGTTGGATAAGCTGGTTGTGAAGTGGCAAGGCGATTGGATTTCTAACCATGAAGAGCCAGCAGATGTGGCGGCACAGATAGCTGGTCAGCTGAATATACCCACAGTAAACAAACTCGTAGAAAATGGACACACGGTTTATCGTTCTGTTCGTGATAGTGAGGATCTAAAAATCCGCTTAAATGTGATGGAACGTCAAACTGGACAATGGTATGTAGTTGTTCAACTGGAGGGCAATGATGCAGGACGTGAGCGGTTGATTCAGCTTCATAAGCTTTGTGCTGAGCAATTAAAGTCTATGGGAATTCAAGCACAGTGGAATACGGCCCTTCAGCGTTCGCTGCATACAAAGGAATCCAAAGATCAACTGTTGAAACTGACAGAGGCGAGCTTAGCAGGGAATATCTCGATGCAGGCCAAAGAAAGATATACGGATGCGACTACTGTGGCTATATCCTATGAAGCTCCAGAGCTGCCGTTAATGATTCAAAGTGGTGAGCATCAGGTCCAGATGCAGATGGCTGTACATGAAGATAGGGAGCAGCAGGATACACGTATAACACTCGGTTTCCCGCTTATCACGATTGAATACTGACTTATAAGGTAAATTTATGATTCATCGGATAGCTTATCCATGTAGGATATGATAAAATATCAACAAATCTTTAGTTCCATGTTTTTCGAAAATCAAGTATGATCTTGTATAAATATACACAATACTACATGCAGATTTCGGGGATTTTGGATTGCGGAATCTTGACATGGGAAGAATGAGGTACTTCATGGCTGACATACCTGTTAAAGAATCTGTTGTGACGCAAGGCGCAGTTCTGTTTATTTTTGGCGCTACGGGCGATTTGGCTCGTCGCAAGCTTTTTCCTGCTATTTACAGCTTGTACCGCGAAGGCAAGCTTGCTGACGATTTTGCCGTTATTGGTGTAGCAAGGCGTCCTCGCACAGAGGAAGAATTCCGTAATGACCTGTATGCCTCCATACAGGAGTTTAGTCGCTACAAAGCAGAAAATGATCAAGAATGGCAGGCATTTGCCGAGCATTTTGAATATAAATCGCTGGATATCAACAATGTCGAAGGGTTCCATGAGCTGAGACAGCAGACGGAGTCTATAGAAAGCAAGTTTAACATACCGGGAAATCGGTTGTTTTATTTGGCCTTGGCTCCTGAGTTATTTGGAAGCGTGTCGAAGAGTTTGAAAGATGGCGGCATGATGGATGGCAAGGGCTGGAATCGCTTGGTGATTGAGAAGCCATTCGGTTATAACCTCGAATCTGCACAAGAATTGAACGTTGAAATACGAGAAGTATTTGCCGAAGAAGAAATTTATCGGATTGATCACTATCTTGGCAAGGAAATGGTACAAAATATTGAGGTGATCCGCTTCGCGAATGCCTTCTTTGAACCACTGTGGAATAATAAGCATATTGCCAATGTGCAAATTACGCTTAGTGAAACGGTAGGGGTGGAGGAACGCGGAGGTTACTACGATCATTCCGGCGCCTTGCGGGATATGGGACAGAACCATATGCTGCAAATGCTAACGATGATTGCGATGGAGCCACCTAGTCGTTTGTTGCCTGAGGATATCCGTGATGAAAAGGTAAAAGTGCTGCGTTCGCTGCGCCCTTTTGAAACGTCTGAGGATGTGAAAACCAATGTGGTGCGTGGTCAATACACCGATGGCAGTTATCGCGGTCAGCAGTTGCCGGGGTATCGCCAAGAAGACAAGGTTGATCCACAGTCGAACACAGAGACTTATTTTGCTTCACGCGTGTTTGTTGATAATTTCCGTTGGGCTGGCGTACCGTTCTATATTCGTACAGGCAAACGTCTCCCTGTAAAAACAACGGAGATTGTTGTGGAATTTAAGAGCATGCCAACGAACGTGTACCTCGGTCAAAAGCATAAGCTGGAACCGAACTTGCTCGTGATTAGGGTCAATCCAATGGAGGGCATTTACATTAAAATCAATGCCAAGAAACCCGGTTCGGAATCAGATATTGAGCCACTGGCTATGGATTTTTGCCAAAGCTGTATGGTGGGTATCAACTCACCGGAGGCTTATGAACGGTTGCTGATGGATGCAATTGAGGGTGATTCGACGTACTTCACGCGTTGGGATGAGGTTGCCACGGCATGGGGATTCGTCGATCGAATCGCCAAAGCATGGCAGCAGACCCCGGATACGCTGGAAACCTATGCTGCAGGTTCATGGGGACCGGAAGGTGCTCACAAGCTATTGGAGCAGGATGGCTTCAAGTGGTGGCCGGTTAGCGGTCAGGATGAAGATAATGTCATCTGGCGAGTAGGCGGCGTTCAGTAATCCCGATTTGTCCTGCATCCCCCTATGTCCTGTTCAGGACGTAAGGGGATGCTTTGCGTTCGGAGTGTGCTATAATAGCTTAGTCTCAGGTTTTCAGTTTGCAACTGATTATAAGTTAAAGGCAGGCTAAAACATGTAAATAGATCGTATTTATAATGAATATGGTAACGGAGTACGCCGAATACTGGAGCTAACGGCAATATAGCCGATAGAGCCGATGAACTTATGAAAACAGGCGTGCATCATGGCCTTTTTATGGATAGCTTGAGCAGTAATGCAATGGATTTGATCATGAAGGGATATGTGAAATGAGTAAAACAACAGATATACTTCAACAGGAAGTCGACAAACGGCGTACGTTTGCGATTATTTCTCACCCGGATGCGGGTAAAACGACACTGACGGAAAAGCTGCTGCTGTTCGGGGGCGCGATTCGTCTTGCGGGTTCAGTTAAAGCGCGTAAAGCAAGCAAACACGCTACGAGTGACTGGATGGAGATTGAAAAACAGCGGGGGATCTCTGTAACATCCTCAGTAATGCAATTTGATTATAATGGTCACCGCATCAACATTCTGGACACCCCAGGTCACCAGGATTTCAGTGAAGACACGTATCGTACATTAACAGCAGCAGATAGTGCAGTCATGCTGATTGACGTAGCGAAAGGTGTGGAAGCGCAAACGATTAAGCTGTTTCAAGTTTGTGCGAAGCGTGGAATTCCGATTTTCACCTTCATTAACAAACTGGATCGTGAGGGACGCAGTCCTTTTGATTTGATGGAAGAGCTGGAGCAGGTGCTTGGCATCCGTTCGGTGCCTATGAATTGGCCGATTGGTACAGGACGCGAGCTGTGCGGTGTCTATGACCGTGTCAAAAATCAGGTCGAGCTGTTTCAGGGAGATGACCATTCCACGATCAAAGTACAAAAAGTGGAAGATTACAATGATCCGATCATTCGTGAGATGGCTGGCGAATATTTGCATGACCAATTATGCCAAGACTTGGAGTTGCTTGACGTCGCGGGTGACCCTTTTGACATGGAGAAAGTACAGCGCGGAGAATTAACACCTGTATTCTTCGGCAGTGCGATTAATAATTTTGGTGTACAAACATTTTTGGAAAACTTCCTTCAGCTTGCTCCTAAACCGGAGCCGCGTCGTAGTACAGCTGGGGAAATTGAGCCAACAAACGAAAAGTTTACCGGCTATGTATTTAAAATCCAAGCGAACATGAACCCGGCTCACCGTGACCGTATTGCATTTTTGCGTATTGTCTCCGGTAAGTTTCAACGCGGGATGAGTGTTAAGCATGTACGGATGGGTAAGGAGATTAAGTTGTCTCAGCCACAGCAGTTCCTGGCACAGGACCGTGATATTGTCGAGGAGGCTTTTCCTGGCGATATTATAGGATTATTTGACCCGGGTATTTTCCGTATTGGTGATTCACTCAGCCAAGGTAGCGAGGTTGTGTTTGATGAATTGCCGACCTTCTCGCCTGAGATTTTTGCCAAGGTAACGGTGAAAAATGCCTTGAAGCACAAACAGTATCTGAAGGGTATTGATCAGTTGACCGAGGAAGGTATGATTCAGGTGTTCCGTACGGTGAGCTTCGACGATACGTTACTGGGTGTTGTCGGCCAACTGCAATTTGAAGTATTTGAGTACCGCATGAAGGGTGAATATGGCGTTGATGTACAGCTTCAGCGTATGCCATTCCAATTTGCACGTTGGATTGTGGATGATCAGATTGACCCGAGCAAGTTCCGTATTAACTCTACGCTGGTAAAGGATAAGAAGGGCAATTATGTCGCCTTGTTCGAAAACGAGTATGCGATGCGTACGGCTATGGAGAAAAATCCGACAGCTAAGTTCTTAGAAATGGCTCCATAATATTGAATAAGCAGAACAGTTTGATCTCAGTCATTTAGTGTATACAACGAATAGTCCACTCGATGTTAATGCGAGTGGACTATTCTCGTTTTCGAATACGGGTAAAATAATGAGCACAATTAAATCGGAACCAAATGTTAAATAGCTAGAGCTAGGTTAAGGGTACGGGTTTGATTTTATCGATTTGTTCATGTGCCAAATGGACGAACTCCTGCTGCTGGCTTGGGCTCATATGCTTCCAAGCGATTTCAAGAATGACACCTAATCCAGGCAAAGCAGCCTCTGGTCCATTCACTGACCCAATAATCATATCCGTAAGATCAGATTCTGATTTGCCGTGAACTTTGTGGACAATCGCTTGTCGTAAATCCATTGTAATGGGCATGTGTACCTCCCGTATGTTGTAGTAGTGGTCGAGTGTATTATGGCTTGGGCTGTTGCCCAGTATACATGAAGAAGCATTTGGAATAAGTATGTCAAAATTTATGTTTGTAGCATGATATGCTATACTATGACGGACAGTATGGTGATCGGGAGGTAAAGAAGGAATGGCAAAAAAACAGTATGCGGTCATTGGTATGGGCCGTTTTGGTTCCAGTGTTGCCAGTGCGCTGAGTGAGATGGGTTTTGATGTGCTGGCTATTGACTCGGACGAGCAGCGTACACAGGAAATGTCGAATATTGTGACGCATGCGGTGTCTGCCGACTCGACGGATGAGGAAGCGCTGCGAGCGCTGGGTATCCGTAATTTTGACGTAATCGTAGTTGCGATTGGTGAAGATATACAGGCCAGTATTCTGACGACATTGATTCTCAAGGACATGGGCGTACCCGCTCTTGTGGTCAAGGCACAAAATGAACTGCATGGGAAAGTGCTGCAAAAAATAGGTGCGGATAAAGTCGTTTATCCTGAACGGGATATGGGGTTGCGGGTAGCCCATCATTTGACATCTCCCAACATTTTGGATTATATCGAGCTGTCCAAGGACTACAGTATTTTGGAGATGAGAGCCGCCGATTCCATGATTGGAAAAAATCTCAAAGAGCTCGACATACGCGCACGCTTCGGCTGTAATGTGATGGCGATTCGCAGAAATCAGGAAATGAACATTTCACCTTATGCCGAAGATCGTCTGGAGTCGGGTGATGTGCTGGTCATTGTAGGCCACAAGGATGATCTGACCAAGCTGGAGCTGGCTTTTGCAGCCTAATGAGGCTTGGTGTTAAAGCAAAAGTGATACATCATTTATGTTTAAAGAAAAGGACCAAAGAAACGGTAGGTTAAACGAATGGAAATCATTTCACCGAATAATGCGCGTGTAAAAGAGTGGGCGCAACTGCTGGAGAAAAAGCATCGCACGCGGAAGCATAAATATATTGTCGAAGGTATTCATCTGGTGCAGGAAGCGCTGCGTTCGGACGTGGCTGTCGAAACCGTCGCCTATGATTTGGACAAGGGCATTCCCGACGAGCTGAATGGCCTAGATCAAGCCGACCAGCCGGTGGAATGGGTTCCCGTGTCAGCGGCGGTCATTGCAAAATGCACCGATACGAAGACGCCGCAGTCGGTCTTTGCCATCGTGCGTAAGGAGGAGCGCAGTGCATTCCCGGCATTGCTGGAGGAGCCGGATGCACTGGTGATGGTGCTGGACGGGGTGCAGGACCCCGGCAATGTAGGCACCATCATCCGCAGCGCGGACGCTGCTGGAGCCGCAGGCGTAATATTGGGTCATGGCTGCGCCGACCTGTACAATCCCAAAACGATCCGCTCCACAATGGGATCGTTGTTTCACCTGCCAGTGATTGAAGGCAGCCTGGAGGAGCTTTTACCGCAGGCCAAAAGTAAAGGTGCCCGCTTGCTCAGCACCTCGCTGGATGCGAGCTTGTCATGCTATACCATAGATTTGCGCGCTTCCACTTGGCTTGTGATCGGAAACGAAGGCCAAGGCATTTCTGCTGCTACCGCGCGCATGGTGGATGAGTCGGTATTCATTCCGATGCAGGGGCAAGCGGAATCACTAAACGCAGCGATGGCTTCTACAGTGCTATTATTTGAGGCGATGAGACAACGAAAATTTAACAAATAAAAAATTCCTGTCCAATTTTATTTTTACCGTCCCTACTAAAATTAACTGTCCCCAAACCACCAAAGACTGGAACTTGGTTGTCGCTATTCCCCAACCATTTCTCCAGTCTTTTTCTCATCCCTTAAAGCATCCCAGCAGGGATTCCTCATCCAAATACCGAATTACTACTCAAGCAGAAACCCAAGCAAATCAGGGATTTCGGGGTAAGAAGAGACGGTTTTACTCAGGCATTTCCCAGGCTCATACCCAGGCGTTTTAAATGCCGATCCTTGCTTTTCTCAGGCACCTCTCCATCCTTTTAGGGACACGAATTATTAGTCGTTTTGGTTCACAATTGAACCAGTTAATTTCCAGTTTTCTGGGCTTTTTCTCAGCGTTTTGGGGACAGGAATTTTTATCTCGGAAATGGCGGTGAAGCCTTTTGGGGTAAGGGATTGGAGGATTTGGAGGTGGGGACAGTTATTTTTAGTTTTCTACAAAGTAACAAGTTTTTTATCGGCAGGAATAAAGGGATGCTGACTTGCCCTATATATCATTGGAAAAAAGCTCTTGTGAACCTCGTTTATCTGAAAAGTTGAATATCGCAAGCGGTAGTTAGATTGATAATCAAATGATGCTAAAGACAAGGTAAGGTGAGATTGGTGCTTCTAAGTGAATTGCTTTCAATGAGAGATCTGGATATTTCTAAATCGATAAAGTTGGTTCGGCATCAAGATCCGAATTATGATACCAAATATCTTTATAAGCGTGGCATGCTTGATTTTTATCAAAGCATTCAAACTAAGGATAGGTTTGGTAATTGTGAGTATCTCATTTCGTTTTTAGGTTATGAGCAATCGAAAGCAATCTATATTGGGGCATACAAAGTAATTGGAAAGCCAACTTTCAATAAATCATTGGAGAATGTTCCTCCTGATTACCCATATATGGAGGTATTCGAGCAACCATTATTTCATTATGAAATCGAGAAGATTGATCTACTAAATGATTTGGCTGATCGCCTGGTTATTGATTGGGGAGCTTCAACGAGGAGCTGGTGCCAGTGGTTAAGAAACAATCCGAAGCGAGTGGTTGAAATACTTCCTGCTGGATATGTTAAGGAATTCTCTGGTTTTGAAGATGTAATCATAACCTTTGACGAGCTTCAAACGATTGTTAAAAGTCCTGATCCAAATAGAATATGGCATACCATGCTTTCTTCCGTTGCAGGTGTGTATCTAATAACTGATATGACCGATGGAAATCAGTATGTTGGGTCGGCATCAGGGAAACTGGGTATTATGGGGCGCTGGAGAAGCTATGCAGAAACGAAGCATGGAGGAAATATCAAATTGATGGCATTATTACAGGTAGAGCCAGAGCGTTACAAGAATTTTCAATACTCGATTTTACGAACACTTCCTAAATCATTAACTCAAACTGAGGTTGTTGGTTTCGAACAGAAATACAAACAAAAGCTGGGGTCACGGGCATTTGGTTTGAACGGGAACTGATTCTGGATAAATGTATTTACTGATTATGATGATTGGACGGTAGATTACTACAATTTATTACCTGTACCATGTGAACCCAAAAGATCACAATGTCATACAGTTGTTAATGCTATAGCTTCTTATATATCAGTTTACTTTCAAGAAAAAGTCAACCATTACTCATCAGGAGTACATGGTTGGGGAATGACTGCTGACTATTTCTTTGATTTTAATTTAGTAGATGAACCAGCTATTCATATTACAGGTAGTAATAAGTATAATGTCTATCATCCTTTGGCATTTGAAAATGATTTCATTAAAATATGCGATAAACCGCTATTAGCCATGGACTTGGCGAAAAAATACATGTGCAATACTTCTGAGTTTATAGATTATTTAAAAGAGAATCTAAGCCAGATAAATGAAGTCATCGTAAGAGAAGGTTTTTACCACGGATTAAGATCAAAATAGTGGTTATACAAAAAGGACGAATAGCCAGTTGGGTTGTACTAAGAAGAGATCAGGAAGTCGAACCTGGGCATTGAAGCAGAAGTAACAGGAGCTCAAAACTTCAAACTAATTTTTTTAGACAAGGCGAATTCATGAAGAAAAGACACTCGAAGCGTAAGGATACATACTAAAAATTGATTCAATATCCATGGCGTACTATTACTTAAATAGTTCATTTATTGCAGTTGCAATATTTCTCAACGCTTCATTATTGTGTACAAATACATGTTGTTCGTTAGGGTGGAAAGCCATATTTCTAAACATCCGCAATGAATGGTAGTAATCTTTACTGTTTCGATCTATTACTCGCCGTCTAACTAAATTGTTAATTTTTTTAGACAACCCAACTTCTCTTCCATTCGAATCCACATTAGTACCTATAACTTCTTTATGTTTATACGATATAGCCGCTTCAAGGGCTTTAATAGCTTGTTCATTTGCTAAAGTAAAAAAAGTCCAGTATAAATATCCATAGGCGTACAATGCTAATGCTGGATCAAATAATGATTTGATTTTTTCTGGAACCCGTTCATTAAGGCAAATGTCTTGAATGGATGTAATATAGTCTTTCTCTGTGAGTGGTTCTAAATTTCCTGTTGCAGTGTTAACTCTTCCGAAAAATTGAATGGCTTCATCAGCAGAATAATAGTTTTCAAAAGTTATCTTTTTCATGTAACTGACTCCCTCCACTGATTATTATAGCAGAAAGCTGTTAACGAAGTTGTTTTACGAGCAGAGTAATAAACGTATCGAAGTCGAGCAGTTCGCTGATTATGTCTTCACATCAGCTCGTTTTTTTGTCAGTTGATAGGGGGCTTGGGAAAGCCAATAGGATGAAGCGATTTTCTCGAATTATACCCCAGAGGATCGAAGTTGAGGAGTATTCCTGAGACTTCTTTTTTATTGGAGAGCATATTTTGTAACGGGATTCAGACGAAGAGAAATAATGTCGGAATAATGAAAGCCGTCAATTATGAGGCAAATCAACTTTCGGAATACAATAAACCTATATATAGGGACAAAAAGTCCATCTATCGGTCTTACGCATGCTGTCGTCGGAAGAAAGTTGCTTATTCATCATTAGGTTCCGATCATCTATAAAGGTATGGTGAACTCATTCTAATTTTGAAACGAGCCTAAGCTATGGTTACATTGCAAGCAACCATAGGGTTGTTCGAGGCGTTCATCTGATAAGTATTCTGCAATTATAATCTAAAGAAACGCTGATTCCAGCGTATGGGTTCAATAAAAAGCGTTTGCGAAAAGACTTTTATTCACTCTTCAATGAGTGGTTAACCAGTAAAATTCACCAAAGTTGTCCAATACTGATTTGAATCACTACTCATGGCTTTCACCTATCAAGAGGTGAAACGTAACAATTCCCCTTACTATCGAATACAAATCTCGATGATAGAAGTTTTGAGTTGTACTTTCAGGATCGTGATGAAACAGCAACTTCCCGTCTTTCGAAACCCAATCATACCAATAACCCTTAGTGAGATGTTCAGTAACATATAGCATGGTATCGTCGATAAATATAATCGTTGCCCTCTGAATCTCCTTCGAACTCGGCTCTCCTGACTTGTCTGTATTTTTCACTAACTTTATGGCAAATATATATTCCGCTGTTAAGCCTTCAAGATCGGTCAATTTATCCAACAGTTTCACTCCTTTGTCTGATCGTTACACCATGTATAATCCTATTTTGATCAAAAAACAAGATGAAGGTTGGAATTATTTTAATGTGGTTACAATCGTAACACCATCCAGTTTTTATTGACGGAATCAATATGCTTGTGTATGTTCATATCAAACAAATCTCCAAGCTTTTTAGGAACGGGTGATTTATGATGCATCTTCCAAAAGATTATTTGGATGACCTTTTAGTGCGTATGACACATCATTCTTGTGCAATTGAGAATAACACGAGCACGTTTAGCGAAGCTGTTTCCATCCTACTTTATCGAGTGATTCCTGGTAAAATTTCAGTTCATGAATTTTATGAATTAGAAAATCATCGGATAGCTTTCAACTATATTATAGAGAATATCGATCAAGAACTTACGATATCCTTAATTCACGGTATTCATTCTTTATTATTGGATCGGCTTCATCATGAGAGAGGGCAATTCAAGTCCCAGGAAAATGCGATTGTAGGGGCGTCAAACCATACAGCTTCTCCCAAAGAAACGCCTTCTCTCATGGATCAGTGGCTTCTAAATCTGAACAATCAAATTCAACAAGCGAATTCATCTGATGATATCATTTTTTTGATTTGTTCCAGCCATATCGAATTTGAACGAATCCATCCGTATGCCGATGGTAATGGACGAACAGGTCGATTGCTTATGATGTTTCTGTTGTTACAAAATCAAGTTGTGCCTCTTGTAATTCAAAAGGAAAATAAGTTTAGATATTTCCAATTTCTTGAAGATAGAAATGCAGAAGGATTTTCGGTTTATGCCGTTTCAATCATAGAGAAAGAGAAACAACAATATAAAGCATTTTTAAATTCACTTCCTAAGGAATAATCAAGGGGAGATGGCATAAACAGGTGTATGAAGAATTTATAGCTATTGTGGTAGGGCAAATTAGGACGTTAAAAATAGGGTTAGGAGCGATATCTATGGTTAACTATTATAATCATCAGCAAACCGTTAAAGAGTCCATAATTGCATTCATGCGGCAAAAAGGGTACTCAAGATCAACGCTTTCAAAATTAACGAATATACCCAGATCAGCAATTGATCAATTATTACTGCAAGGTGAGGAAAATATTGATATATCGACATATAACGCTTATATATTGCAAATCAATCAGAGATTTAACTTCGCGGAGAATGATCTCTTGAAAATAACACCCAAGCCCAATTTGTTTCCATCACCACCCGCTCAAACAGAAAGAAGTGCGCTGGCTCAAGAGGCGCTGGATGGACTGGAGCAGATTTTGGATGTATTTTCGATGTATTATAAAAAGTGAGTAAGAATTGAAAGTTATATCTGAGAAGAACGTATTTAGCGATAAACCTTCAGAACGATAAGATTGTTTAATAATTTTAGTGGCAGTTGTATACATTTATAATTCAAGAATATATTTTTGCAACAACACTCCATAGCATTCTAAGTTGCAAGAAGCCAAGAAATCAGGCATTTATCTGGTTTACTTCGGCTTTTTTTCATTTAGGAAAGTGGATATGTATGCGATTAATCCGTCTTGGAGATTACCAATTTTTTGTTGAAACACAGATCAATCAATCTGATAAACACGACTTAGAGAAAGTGCTTGAAATGTTAAATGCAATATTATTTGGATTGTTTCAGGATTCCATGAGGGTCATCTTGAACGAGTAAAAACATACATGAGGAGCCAAAAAAATAAGTACATCGAGTTTTATGCCTTGGGTATAGATGAAGAAGCCGTCGTTAAGGTAGAGGAGCTTAAAAAATTGTACAAGCTTGATGTGTGGGATGAGTTACAATGTATAGGGGATTCCGCGTGTTCGCCGTTGGAGCTAATTGACGTTTATTCACAAGTTCCGTCAACTCATACTGGACGAGCAATTGCTGTCACAGATTATAATTTTGAGCGAGTTGAAGACGTTAAGCAATATGTGCTTGTAAAGCTAAGAGATTACGTAACCTATTTAACACAGTTATGATTGTCAGATCTCGGCGTGGCGTTAACTTTAGAGTGCGTACTCGAAATAAATATTGACTCGCCTCGATATATCTACACTTAGAGTCATGTCAGGAAATACTATACACCTCGATTCAAGAGAAAGTTACTGAACTTTGAACAGTTCATCCTGCATTTATGGCCAAGAATCGGAAGATAGGAGTTAGTTTTAAACCAGAAGATGACCTGGACGGTACGATAAGAAAGCTGGCTTACATTCTTGATGAGATGCTCGAGGCAATGAGACCCAAATTGTATTGGGCAAGTCGATGAACCGCATTTATTTGCGTTTTTTTTATAGTGAGAGTAGATGTTGATTAATGTGTCGTCAAACCAAAAAAAAGTAACAGACAAATACTAAAAAAGAATATTGGCAATACTCTTTACAAAATGGCGTGGATTAGTTATTATAGAAAACAAGGAAATACAGCACGTACACAACTGGTTTTAATGTGTATTGTCAATACATATTTAATGTAATTGCAAAAACGAGGAGGTTGTATAGAATGAGAAACGCAGTTGTTAATGAGGCTGAGAGAGATGCATGGGTTATTGGGGATAATTGGAGAAGCGAGATGCAAAACAGCGAGATGAGGCTTACTTTGCAACCGATGCTGACTTATAAGCTCTTATGTGAAAACACCGATCATGGATTCAATATCCCGAATAACCAGTCCTGGGAGATAGTTACATCGAATGGATTAGATTTAGGAAAAAGGCTATCCATAGCTTTTCGAGAGCTGGAGAGATTGAATCCTTCCTTAAAGGATGTCTTTACTTTAAATGATTACAGCCGATATCGTAATGATCTGAGTCTATATAAGGTTGTAGAAAATATTTTAAATCGCCATTCTTACAATCGTGACTTATACGAGGATTCAAATCCATTAACAGGAACAGTTACACGATACTTAGACAATTTACTGGAGGCTTTCATTTCAAGGGAAGGTACTCAGGGCGGGGAGGGAAATAGTCCAAAAAGCATTAGCACACTTCTTCCACGCCTTCTTGATAAGACAAGTGGAATGATATGTGACCATGCTTCAGGATTAAATGGTTTTTTAATCGAGGCTTATAAGTACGCACAGTTGAACCATGAGGAGGTTAAGCTATTTGGTCAAGAGATCAATCCTCAGACTCGTGCTTTAGGGATAATGAATCTAATCATACATGGGTTATATCCCGAAATAACTGATGTTAAGCTGGGTAATACCATCACCTCACCTCAGTTGAAGGATGAAGAGGGACACTTAATGAAGTTTGATGGAATCCTTAATTCGCCACCGTTCGCAGTGAGTAATTGGGGCTATGATGAAGCTGAGAAAGATGTATACGGACGTTTCAGATACGGTCTTCCGAGTCGGGCTTATGGGGATATGGCTTTTGTCCTTCACAGTATTGCTTCCCTCAAGAAAGACGGTAAGGCGGTTATTGTGGTTCCTCATGGTGTACTTCAAAGGGGTGCTTCCGAAGCGAAAATTCGTGCAAACTTGATCCAGGAAGGGTTGATCGAAGCCGTCATTGGCTTGCCATCCAACCTATTCATCGGTACTGGAATACCTGTGGCTGTACTGATTATTAATAAGAACAAACCTACTACGATGAGTGACCGAATATTGTTCATCAATGCCGAAGATGGCTTCAAGAAGGCGATGCGAAATCAGAATGAACTGCGTGAGTCTGACATTGAAGACATTGTTATGGCATATCGTAATTACTCTCATATCGATGGGTACAGCAGAAGCGTGCCAGTCAGCGAGATCTCATCTAATGATTGGAGTCTGCTCCCATTGAGGTACTTCGAAAAGGCAGAGGTAGACACTAAGATCGGGCGAGCAAACATTAACCGTAAGCACTATGAGCAGTCTGATCTCCCGAAAATAGCACTGGGTGAAATTGCAGAGGTCGATAGGGGGCTTAATCCTACAAAGTATGATTCCGATGATGCAGAGCCAACCCATTACTTGGTGAATCTTGTTGATGTGCAAGAAGGAAAGATCATACCAGATGGACTGAAGGGGATTACATTGAGTCCAAAAAGAGCACGAGAGTATGAGTTGGAGCCAGGTGACTTATTACTGTCCAGTCGTGGTACTACGCTTAAAATGACTGTGGTGACTCAAGAAGATGTCAAAGAGAAGCCGTTGGTATTTTCTCAGAATTTTCTTCGAATTCGTGTATTGGATCCAATGCAATACGACCCGAATTTTATTAAGGCGTTTCTGGAGAGTCCCATTGGACAATATTACCTACAAGCCTATCAGCGTGGAACAACCGTCACTGTATTGAGTCATAAGGATGTTGCGTCGATTAAGTTGCCAAAGCTTGCGATTGATAAGCAACGTGATATCGCACAATTGTTACTTGGATCTGACGAAGAGTATCAAGCAGTGATGGAGCAAGCGAGAAAGAGGCAGGAGCACAACTATAGTGAGAGCTATCATATTATGGGAATCTCTGATTCTTATGTGATGATTGATTAATACCGATAATTGTTAAAGAGGGAGAGATACTCACTCTCCTTCCTATGATGTATTATTGTAATAAAGGCTACTTGAACAATAATAGGGAAGTAGAATTTAGGGGGAAGAAAGATGATTGAGCAAGTCACATCACAACAAATAAATGCAGTTTTATGGCAAGCGGCGGATACATTTCGAGGAAAAATTGATTCCAGTACATATAAGGATTACATCCTGACGATGCTGTTTATCAAGTATTTGAGTGATGCGTACAAAGAGCATGTTGAAGAATATACCAAACGTTACGATGGCAATCAACAACGGATTCAACGTGCATTATCCAGGGAGCGTTTTGTATTAGACGAACTATCCACTTTTGATTATTTATATAGCAAACGAACTGATCCTGAAATTGGCGAGATCATCAATAAGGCATTGGAACGCTTGGAGAACGGAAACACAGGTAAACTGCGAGGTGTTTTTCGTAATATCGACTTTAATAGTGAAGCAATCCTTGGAAAAGCAAAAGAACGTAATGCGATGCTTCGGTCTTTGTTAGAGGATTTTAATAAGCTGACTTTAAAGCCTTCCGTTGTTGGAAGTGAAGATGTCATCGGGGATGCATACCAGTACATGATCGAACGATTTGCTTCAGATGCAGGTAAAAAGGGAGGAGAGTTCTTCACCCCTACCATGGTATCGGAATTGTTAGCTCGCTTGGTAAAGCCACAGGAGAACGAGCGTATCTACGACCCAACATGCGGTTCAGGCTCCTTGCTGATTAAGGTAGCTAATCAAGTGCCAAATAAAAAGGTTGCTATTTATGGACAGGAAAGGAATGGAGCCACTCATTCTTTAGCTCTTATGAATATGTACTTACATGGAATAGATGACGCAAAGATCGAGTGGGGAGATACATTATCCAATCCCCTCCACTTAGAAGACGGAAAATTGATGCGGTATTCAGCGATTGTTGCTAATCCTCCCTTTTCTCTCGATAAGTGGGCGATGGGCTTTGCTGGCGAGGCAAATACAGATGAGAAGTTCAAAATGGAAGCAAGCTTGGATCAGTTTAGGCGATTTGAGTGGGGCGTGCCACCTACATCTAAAGGTGATTATGCGTTCGTACAACACATGCTGTACTCGTTAGCTGAAAATGGTCGTATGGCAACGATCCTTCCGCATGGTGTGTTATTCCGTGGATCAAGTGAAGGGAAAATTCGTCAGCAAATCATTGAAATGAATCTATTAGATGCTGTTATTGGTTTGCCAGAAGGATTGTTCTTTGGGACAAGTATCCCAGCATGTATTATGGTTTTCAAGAAGGATCGAAACCGTAAAGATGTACTATTCATTGATGCTTCAGCTGAAGGGAACTATAAAAAGGGTAAGAATCAGAACAAATTGCGTGAAGAAGATCTACAAAAAATCATGGAAACGTATGAGAAGTATGAATCTATTGAAAAATATTCATATGTTGCAACGATAAATGAAATTAAAGAGAATGACTTCAATTTGAATATTCCGCGTTATGTCGATACTTTCGAAGAAGAAGAGCAAGTGAATATGGGAAAACTGAAAGAGAATATTGTGAGTATTAAGCAGGAGCTTCAAGAGGTAGAGGAACAAATGGAGAAATATCTTAAAGAGCTTGGATTGTAGGTGAATGAACATGGATGGATGGAAGATTATATCAGTTGATGACGCTTGCACTATTACTGATTGCCAACATAAAACGGCACCAATAGTTGAATACATCACCCCGTATAAGATGCTAAGAACTTCGAATATAAGGAATGGGAAAATTGATACCATCAATGTTAATTATGTAACAGAGGAAACTTACAAAGCATGGAGTGTTAGAGGAGAGCTTAACATTAATGATGTTATTTTGACGAGAGAAGCTCCAATGGGTGAAGTGGGGATTATTCGTAGTGAAGAGAGGTTCTTTTTAGGTCAAAGAATGTTACAACTTAAAGCAAATCAGAAGCTAATACAACCCAAATACTTGTATTTATCTTTATTGTCCAGTTACTTTCAGAAACAACTTGCTCCTTTGAAAGGGAATGGATCAATTGTTGCAAATATTAGAATACCTGAGTTGAAAAAAATGAGATTACTAATTCCCTCTAAAGAAGAAGAGCAACAAAAAATTGCCTCAATCCTTTCTACCTGGGACAAAGCAATTGAGTTAAAAGAAAAGCTAATCGAACAGAAAAAAGAGCAGAAAAAAGGGTTAATGCAGAAATTGTTGACGGGGAAGATCAGGTTACCAGGGTTTGAAGGGGAATGGAAGTCATATAAACTGAATCAAGTTTTAAAAATACGTCATGGTAAGGATCAGAAAAAGGTCCAAAAGGAAGATGGTTGCTATCCCATACTGGGTAGTGGAGGACAAATTGGAAGAACGGATGAATACCTTTATAATAAGGAATCTATACTTATTGGTCGAAAAGGAACTATTGATAGACCAGTATACATGGATGAACCATTTTGGACTGTAGACACTTTATTTTATACAGAAATAAACGAAGGATTTCTTCCGAAGTATATATACTACATTTTTAATACAATACCTTGGAAACAACATAATGAAGCTTCTGGTGTTCCGAGTTTAAGTGCTACAACTATTGGTGGTATAAAAGTCTTAGTACCTGATTATCTAATTCAAAAGGCTTATTCAAGAATATTATCTACAGCAGATGATGAGATTCACCTATTAGAGACCCATCTTGAATTATTAAAGCAACAGAAAAAAGGTTTGATGCAACTCTTATTAACAGGAAAAGTGCGGGTAAAGGTTTAACCTTTGTCTTGTAACCCCTACTTCGGAGGTGTGAAAGTGGAACGACCAAATAGCTACGATGAGAGATATATAAGCCAACAGCCTGCACTCGAAGTTTTGCAAGGATTGAATTATATAATTCTTAGGCCTGAGCAAGCTGAATCAATGCGTGGTAGTTTCTATGAGGTTTTAATTAAAACGGTATTGGAAGCAAAGTTGAAAGAGTTTAATTCATATGAATACAAGGGTGTTACGTATAAATTCAGTCAGAAAAATATTCAGCAAGCCATTCGGGATTTGGATGAGCCATTGACGGATGGTCTTGTAAAGACGAATGAAAAGATCTTTGAAACCCTGATGTTAGGGCGAAGCTATACTGAGTTCCTACCTGATGGCTCAAAGAAGTCATTCACGATTCAGTATGTAGATTGGGAGAACTTCGAGAACAACGTTTTTCATGTGGTTGAGGAATTTGCTGTAGAACGAATGGATGGGCGTGGGACAATACGCCCTGATATTGTTTTGTTCGTGAATGGGATTCCGTTTGCCGTTATTGAATGCAAGAAGGCATCGATTTCGATGGAGCAAGGGATTAGCCAAATGATCCGTAACCAAGGGAAGGACTATGCTCCTCAGCTCTTCAAGTATGCACAGATCGTCATGTCCACGAATAAAAATGAGACGAAGTACGCAACATGCAACACACCAAAGAAATTCTGGTCAGTCTGGAAAGAAGAGAAGGAAGAGTGGTTGCAAGCTTTGCTGAATGAGACAGTTAGCGATCGCATGCCAACTATGCAAGACAAAAACATCATATCGCTATTTCATCCTCAACGGTTATTGGAATTGACGCACTTCTTTACTTTGTTTGATAAGGATGTAAAGAAGGTTGCTCGTTACCAGCAATACTTTGCCATCAAAGAAATCATTAAAACGATTCAAGAGTATGACGAAAGTGGAAATCGTCAGTCTGGCGTCATATGGCATACCCAGGGTTCAGGTAAGAGCTTGACGATGGTGATGCTGGCGAAGTATATCCTGTCCGAGATGAACGAGGTTAATCCTAAAGTTTTAATTGTTACGGATAGAATAGAACTCGATAAACAAATACAAAAGACATTTAAGCACACCAGGTTAAAGGCAAGTAGAGCAACTAAAGGGTCACATCTTGTTGATCTTATTAAAGACAACAATGCGGATATTATAACAACCTTGGTTCACAAGTTCGATACGGCTTCGACACAGCTAAAGCCTATAGAATCCAAGGATATCTTTATATTGGTCGATGAATCTCATCGAACACAGTATGGTGAACTTCACATCAAAATGAAAAAGGTTTTTCCTAATGCCTGTTATTTAGGTTTTACAGGTACACCTCTGATGAAGAAAGAAAAGAGCACCATGATTAAATTCGGTAAGTTGATTCATACATATACGATTGCTGACGGCGTAAAAGACAAGGCGATTGTTCCTCTCCTTTATGAAGGGAAAATGGTCGATCAAACCGTTAACCAAAAGGCAATTGATACCCGCCTTGAAATGATCACCCGCAACTTAAATGATAAGCAGAAAGATGAAGTCATGAAAAAGTGGAGTCAGTTCGAGCGAATTGCTTCATCTAATCAACGGATAAGTATGATTGCATTTGATATAAATCAGCACTTTTTGGATAACTATAAAACACAGGGAAGTCAGTTCAAAGCCATGCTTGCAACCAACAGCAAGATCGAAGCTATTCGCTATTTGGAGGCTTTCGAAGAATTTGGTGATTTAACCTGTGCTGTTGTGATTTCTCCACCAGATCAACGAGAAGGACATGAGGTTGTTGATGAGGTATCCAGAGATAAGGTTCTAAATTTTTGGAACCGAATGATGAATCGTTATGGTGATGACGAATCTTATGAAGATGCAATAAAAGAGGATTTCATCGAGGGTGATGAGATCGAGTTGTTAATTGTCGTTGATAAGCTACTTACAGGTTTCGATGCACCAAGGGCAACTATTTTATATATTGATAAGCCAATGAGAGAGCATACATTATTACAGGCAATCGCCAGGGTCAATCGCTTGTATGACGGTAAAGACTATGGGTTCATAATCGATTACAGAGGGTTGCTGGATCGGCTCGATCAAGCGTTGGAGATGTATTCAGGTGAAGGTCTTGAGAATTTTGATCCAAAGGACTTGCAAGGAGCCATTTACGATGTAATAAGTGTGATCGGTTCACTGCGGCAGTACCATTCAGACTTACTTCAAATCTTTGCTCTAATTAAGAACAAGCAAGATGCGGAAGAGTATGAAGTATGGCTGGAAGATGAAGAGCGTAGGCAAGAATTTTACGGAGTCCTCTCAAAATTCGGGCAAAATCTTGGCATAGCATTAGAGTCTGAAAAAATTTATAATGCACTGCCGCCAGAGGAATTGAAAAGGTATAAGAAGGACTTGAAATTTTTTCAAGAACTTCGAAAAGCGGTGAAGTTACGATATTCTGATACCATTGACCATAAAGAATATGAAGCGAAAATGCAGAATCTAATGGACCATTATATCTCTGCTGAAGAGGTTATCCGCATCACTAATCCAGTGGATATTCTTAATCAAAAGGCATTTGAAGAGGAATTGGAGCGGTTAGAATCGAAACGTGCCAAAGCAGATGCAATTCGTACTCGTCTTACAAAAAGCATCAATACAAAATGGGATGAGAATCCTGCCTATTACAAGAAGTTTTCTGAACGGATAAAGGAAGCAATTGAGGCATATAAGCAACAACGGATTTCTGAAGCCGAGTATTTGCAGAGAATGAATGATCTTAAAAAGGAATACCAGCAAGGGGAGCCTGTTGAGGATTATCCAGATAGCATTAGGAAAAATGTAAATGCTCAGGCTTTCTATGGTGTAACGAAAGACATCATGAAAGAGCAAATGATGAGTGAAGAGTTATTGGCTGAGTTAGCATTGAAAATGGAAGACATTATTTGTGCTTACACCAAAGTGGATTGGCATGATAACATGGAAGTGCACAATCGGATTGCTCAGGAATTAGATGACCTTATCTTTGACTTTACGAAAGAGCATAGTGTCAGTCTTGGCTTTGACCAAGTTGATAAAATTATTGAGCAGATAAAGACAGTGGCATTACGTCGTTATTAAGGTAGTGAAAAAATGGAAAAACATCAAATAGTATATGCTAATCGAGTAATAGAATTTTTCATTGAACGAAAAAATGTGAAAAATGTAAATATCAGTATTAAGCCGAACATGACTATAATGGTATCGGCTTCGGAGAAAGTCCCTCTCAAATTTATATGCGATTTTGTAACAAGTAAGGGTAGCTGGATCTTGAAGAATGTCAAGAACTTCAAACAGGTTCAGCCTTACAAACAAAGTGAACGTGAATATGTCAGCGGTGAGTCGTACAAGTATTTAGGTAAGCAGTACCGTTTGCGTGTAGAAACTTCTTCTGAAGAAGACATGGTTAAGTATTACCGAGGCTTTATCGTTCTCATGGTAAAAGACCCGAATGATCGTGCCCGAAAAGCCAAGTTGATGGATGAGTGGTATCGAGAGAAAGCGATCAAAACTTTTGAAGAGTCCTTAGATAAGCAATATTCGCTGGTTCAAAAATACGGCATTCAAAGACCGAAGATTGACCTGCGTATTATGAAGGCACGTTGGGGGTCAGCACTCATTGATTCAAACACTATTCTTCTGAATTCCGAGCTTATTAAAGCACCAAAGCATTGCATTGACTATGTGGTGCTACACGAATTGATTCATTTTCAATATAATGACCACAAGGACGGCTTCTATAATATGCTTTATTCGTTTATGCCCGACTGGGAAAAGAGAAAAGCTATGTTGGATGAAGAAATAGTTAGAGAATTATAGCAGAATAACGCTGAAATAACGCGAGGAAAACCGATTAGGTTTATGTGATGAAATAAATAAGAAATATGATCAATTCCATCTCCGTTAAACTTGCCTGAAATGTAAAATGCGAGTTGTCAGGTTGTGAAAAGGTAGGTTTTCTGTCATTAAAGCGATGAGTATAACGAACGCTTTCTCCATCCCTGAGATTTCGTATTCAGATGTATAAGAATAATCAAGAGATAATTAATCAATAAAAGTACCGTCGATATTGGTGAATATAGCCGATTCTTCGGTACTTTTACTTTGAAAAGCGAGATTTTAGAAGGGGTGGGTAACAGATCGACATCTTCCACTGAAATCTGTGTTCAGGAGAGAAGGAGGTTTAGATATTGTGGGAATCTTTAAAAGAGGGAAGGGAAACCGCTCAGAATTATGTGGCACTGAATTATAAGGACTTTATCAAAAGCATGCCCAGTTGACTATATTTCAAATTTTCAATATGCAAACAACTTTCATTACCGATAGCAATGCTCAAACAGCCTATCTGATTGTTGATCGGCTTCTTTATAATTAGGGGTGCGTAACAAATTCATAAGAGTTATGAACATGTTACCGAATATGTGTGAGGATGTTCATAACTTGTTCATAACATTTATGAGGTTGTATGAAACATGTTCATACAATGTGTGATAAGTTCTTATTTACTTTTGATGATGATTTGTGATAAAATAAATAATTTTATTTTGGCATTGACTATTCACGGATATTAACGGTAAACTTACCATCAAAATAGGGTGGTGAAAGACTAATGACTATCGCAATCAGCATTAGTAGTACAATTGGCGGATCTGGCAAGACGACAGTCGCCTACATGTTTGCACAGTTGTTAAGTACCAATTACAAAGTGCTGGCGCTTGACTTATGTGGACAATGCAACTTTACGGAGGTGTTATTGCACGATAATATCGTGAACGAAACGTTTTGTGATGCATTCGAGACTGGAGATGTTATTTCGCATATCACACCTATAACTAAAAACCTTCATGTGTTACCAGGTAACACATGGGTCAATGGGATTCCAACGAACCTCTATATCCAAGGTTTTAAAACAACACAGATTGTTGTCGTTTTGAGAGATTTACTAAATCGCGCAAAAAATGATTATGATTTCGTCGTTGTAGATTGTCCAAGCATATGTGCTGACGAATTATTCAATGTATCTCTATCCATCTCCGATTTTGCAATCATGACTTACTCCCCAAATAAACTCCAACTAATCAAAAGCTGGCTGAATAAAATCAAGTATATACAAGACGAATTTAACCCCGAATTAAGGGTTGGTGGCATTTTGCGAACGAGATTCAATAAGAATGAGGATTCACACAAGTATTATAATCAGGAAGTGTGTCAGCTATATCCTGATTATTGTTGGAATAGCGTTTTTCCCAACTCACCTCTTTTCGCTAATATCGACTCCCATTTTACTCAGAAATCACAAGTAGTCACTGCTTTTAAGCCTGTTTTAGATGAAATGATTCTTCAACTCTTGAAGACTCGAAATGGAATTGGGTCATGGTAAAAGTGAACAGAAAAAAGTCTCAGAAAAATACTAAGCACGATATGAAGACTACGCTAATTGGGCGAGATCAACTTGAAATATCAAAAATGGCGTTAGAACTTTTATTAAACCCTGACCACAGTTGTACTTGTTTAAAGTGGAAGAAGAAAGAATAAAATAAGGAAAATAAACTATTCGCTTACAAACCAAGAATCGGATGAAATGAATTGGATGAATAAGATAGGTTGATCCAGTGTTGGTGTGTCAACTACTCTAATAATGCTTCATGCCCAATCTAACAATCTAATTGGGCATGCGTTTGCAATTACAGCATGGGTTGTCGCACAGCATCAACAACATGAAAACCATGCTTCTCGCGAGCGAGAAGAGGCTCCTACGCCCAAGGGCGTGGAGCCTTTTTTTTGCATTAATCGAGAGAAGGTTATAATTCCTCCTTCAAAATCTATAATGCAATCATCAACGGGAACAGGGGCTTCGTTTCAATGGGTGGGTTCTAAGCTCGCCTCTTCCTACGGAAAATCGGCTCACTAAGAACCACCAAGCCCCGTTGTGCTCGCCTATCGCCGACCGCTCGGCCTACGGCACTCCCTGCAAAACGGAGCCATGGAAACTCGCCCCTTGGGAAAAGCCGTTGCCCCATTTGCCAATGGGACAAGTGTTTCTGCGAAACACAAAAAGGCATTGCCTCATCTTCTGATGAGGCAACAAAGCATGTTGCCGCGAAAGTACGTCGCGACAATCGTCTCTCCGAGACGCAAATGCCACACTGACCATCGTAGATGGTCAAATAAACATTGCCAACGAACAAATTATTCACTCATCAAAAGGAGGTGCAAGCAATGGCAAGAAGAAGCAAACCACTCGTTACCCAATTTTTCAACCGAGATCGACTCGCATTTACGGCAATGCACAGAGTTGGTCATGTCTCTTCCGATCATCTTCACTCTTGCGGCTTAGCCGATAGGCGTATCAAAAATCTTGTAAGAGATGGTCTTATGGAAAAAGTCGCGTACAAGCAAAAAAAGAAAAGCGAGAAATGTTATAAGCTTACGAAGTCAGGAAGAGAAACAGCCGCTCGCTTATGGGCTTTGAGTTATGCATACCATGCTCAAAGCCCGATACACGACCTTGCGATAGCAGAAAAATATTTCAGCTTATCAGAAGAGTCGCGAGAAAGCTGGAAAACGGAAACTCTAATTCGCAAAGAATTTGAAGATCGTATTTCCGATATGCGAAAAGAAGGAAACGAGGTGGTAGCAAAGCTGTATCAAGATATGCTCAAAGAGAAACTAATATCAATGCCAGATGGCTTATATATCAATAGCGCAGGAAACGAAGTAGGGGTTGAAATCATCACCAATTCGTATGGGATCGAGGAAATGAGATCTAAAGAAACATTCGTCAGCATGATTGGATGCCAATACGAAACAATTAGAGTTTGAAAGGAGGAAACGAAATAATGACTATATCAAATGCTAATAAACAAGCGGTTTGCGAGAAATATAGAATCTATCTCGAGATTATATATACCTTTGGAAACAAAGTCATGTTGATGAAGCAATTGTATCACTATGCTCAAATGATGGGTATAGCAAAAAGCTTCTCAGCTTTTTACTGCTCCATAACAGAACTTGTAGATGCCGATATTTTTAGAAAAGAGTCGTTTAACGCTTTCGGCAAGAAGACTCAGCTTCAAATGCTTGTGATGCGAAAATATGGCATTCGATTTTTAGAGGAAAAGCCAGACAGCTACAGCGTTGCATCGGTCAAGAAAGCTATGGGTAACGAAAGGATTTTGGTCAGCATTTTTAAAAACCAATATATCAACAATAAAATCATTCCTCGTATCCAAAAAGAGGGGACGAGGGTTACGCTTGGAGCAATCATTGATCTGTTCAAACGCGACCACAGTACAATTTTGCATAACAAGAATCAGGGGCTGTCCTTTATGGAAAAAATGAAAAATGAAGCAACTCTACAAAAGTATTTAGATATGCTTTCGGTTGAGCAAGATATCGAGAAAATGCAGGAAATCAAGCAGAGAATGGGAGAGGGGCTGAGGAAGGGATCAGAAGCATCGGACGGGAAAGGAGGAGGGAAACATCGCTCGCCCGAGATGACCTCAATGGATCGTGTTGAAAAAGTCGCTATGAGAAGTCAGGATTTAAACAAGGAAGAAAGAGTCCATAATTATACACTTGATACAATGCTCTCGTTCAATGCATATATTGCACAAATTAAGGTTAGCGAAGGTCAGGTTAAGATCACAGCTCTTATTTTTGATATTTTTAATAGATCAAATATTTATAAGATAGCCACCCATATCGCGTGTATGTATCATATGTTCACCCGTTATTTCCAGGATGAGATTGAGCTGAAGGTTGGTATTGTATCCATTGACGAGTTCGCTTCCAATCATCTAAAGTCGCAGGCTGAATCGGTAACTACCGACTTTGTTTCAAAAGAGCGTGGAGATACACGACTATCTCATATTTTGAGTAAATGGCATGTTAATCAAATGATTCAGAAACAAATCGATGTACGCTTTATACATTATGACATCACGGATCAGTTTTTAGATGGCATTAAGCACGCTAACCTTATCAGACGCTAATTTTTATCGGATGGTATTACCATCCATTACATAATTCAATGCTTTTCAAATGCTCCGACATATCGAGTCTCCTTTCAGTATTTGGGAATGATTTTAACACTGTTTCCGCTTTATTGCATGCGGCAATCCTATATTGTTTACAAGGAAACACCATCCAAATTTTGGTTGACCGTCTTTAGGTTTAGCTGTATGATTGTGCTCAAAATGATGTTAAGTGAGGTGCAATACAATGCAAGGACTATTCTTTGATTATATCTGCATAGATTGCGCCAAGGGTTAGCCAAAATAGGCTAACCCTTTTTTAATGTCGTTATGAACGCAACATCATTGAAACGAGGAGGAGTATTAATATGGGACAATATCTGCAAATGGGCATTTGCCATCAAATGCTGATTGGAAAAAGAGAAATTGGAAAAACAACGATTGCGAAAATCAAAGATGAACTCGGCAAATTGGTTGATTTGGAACTCTTTGATTTCGAGGAATCAGAGGCGAATGTCTCCTTTATTATCAAGGAATCGGTTGTCCAAGAGCAGTTACATATGTTCTTGAGCGAGCAGTTCGCGCTTTATGAACAGAGTTATGCTGAGGATTTTTCTGAACTCCTTTCAGAAATTGAAAAAAGGCAATCGCTTGTTGAAATTATTGAGATGGCGGAAGAGAAGGAATTCCGCTTTTTTCACAATAGTGAGGTTTACGATTATGTGGATATTACACCTTGGAGTCGGATCTGCGTTGAGACTTCACTAATGCTTTTCTTTTTTGAAGGCAAATTGCTGATGGAGAGCTACAATAGCTTTCTTCGCTATCTGGAAAAGCTGGTACGCTCCAATTCGAGTCAAGCCATATCGGGTGCATTTCGAGCATTCATAGACTGAGAGGGATTAAACCTATTTTGCGTTATGAATTAATGGAACTTTTACTATATTAACAATAAATCGAGAAGAGAGGGGGAGTTAACATGTTGAAAAAATGGATGATAAACCAAAAAGGATACGTCTCGATTGAGACGGTGATCGTTGCTGGTTTGGTTATTGCATTGGGTGCATTTGCGATGCAAGAGTTTTATGCAACTGCACAAGGAGTTGTGGAAGTGTCGTTGGACAAGCTGGACGTGGAAGACATTGTGTTCCATTCACACACAGGTGATGTTGAAGAGGTTGATCTTTAACAATGTTGATTACAAGGGGATGGAGAGTAAAAACTAATTTACCACCAATACGTTTTTAAACAATGGAGGATGCCGAGTCTAAATTAAAGGCACCCTCCATTGTTTAAACGAATCCAATGTCGTTATAAATGTAACTTCATCCAAATACTGGTTGAGTGTAACGTTGGGATAATTTATAATTGAATAACAACAATCTAATCGAGGTGCTGAGTATGCAGGAGCAAAGTCTGCTTCATAAACAATTAGATACATTCCAAAAATGCTCAGCAAAATGGCTGGGTGTTTCTTTTTTTAATAGAGTTTGCAACCGAACTGTATTGAGATGATTGACGATAGGGAGAGGAATTGCCAATGAAACAGGACTACCAACATCAATTTATTAAAGTCATCGCCGATGAAGAAGAGTGCGTATTCATCGTACCGACTGCTATTTTGGTACAAGCGAACATCGCTATTGGAGACAAATGCATTGTCGTTGCTGAGCAAAACAAGATAATCATTAGAACAGCGGAGAATGTTAGCTGATGGAAACCGATTGTGTGTGCGGAAGCCAGACTAAGTTGCAATTTACGAACGAGCAAGGTCGAATAAAAGGTAGACTTGTAATCATAAAAAATGTCCCTATCCTATACTGCGAGGACTGCAAGGCAGAATACATGAGAGGTCCTAATAGTTTGAAATTTGCCCAGAGAGTTAGAAAAGCTGTTGAGTCGGGAGCTGAAGAGCTTGAGTTCTGAAAGGGGAAGAAGAGGATGGAATTTGATCAAGAAGCATTCGGCGAGTATCTGGAGCAAATGTGGGAGCATCTATTTGAGACAAACACGCTCAGCCAGATTATAGCCAAGATTAATAATAACCATCGAGCCAGACGCTTTTTTGCTATGTATTTGCTGAAGAATCGAGAGACGTTCCATTTGTATCATCAATTGAGAGATGAACTGGGTATCAGCTATATTTTTGACACTATCATTTCTGCTTTGTTTCACGAACGAGAGAAGAAGCCAGTGAAGCAAGAGTTGATCGATCTTTTGCAGATTGACTTGAGCATGGCGGATCAGATAATTGAGGGCTATGCATTGCGTGAATTCGATAAGGACCTGAATTCCTTTTTAACATATTGGCGGAAGAGGACTGGAAAAATGTTGCATCCTTATCAAAGTTATGAATGAGTTAAGAACAATTTCATAGATGTTGTGCATTTAGTCATTACTTTATATGAATGATTGCGGACAAACGGTGTATAACTTCTTATCAGTTGCTCAAACAAGGTTCGACAAAAAGTCCATATATTGCATGGACTATTCCATATAAAATTAAGAAAAATGGGAAAGCAGAGGGGATTAAAATGAAAAAAATAAAAATCGTAGCATCGTTGCTATCAGCAATACTGTTAATGTCTGCGAGTATACAGACAAGTTCGGCGGCGGAGACCAAAAAATACAAGATTGAGGTTAATGGCAAGACTCTAAACCAACAAATGGTAGTAGCTGAAGGGGGTGATAGCCTCAGTGTCCCCATTGCTCCAATAGTCAAAGCAACTGGAGACAGCATTAAATGGAATAATAATAGTCAAACGGCTATAATCGATCAAAAAGATACTGTTATTGAGATTAAAGCTAACCAATCTACTGCAAAGCTAAATGGGAAGAGTGTACCGCTTGCCACCAAAATAATGAATAATGTTATTGTTCCGCGCGGGGAACAATCATCTGTAATAGATGGAAAACTCTACGTTCCATTGAAAGCGGCAAAGACCGTTTTTGGCTATGATATCAAACTGATTGGTACGGAGACTAAGAAACTGGATTTGTCATATCCTGTGCCATCAGAATGGGTCTTGCCGCAAATGAAATCATCAGCAACAGACGACTATCAGACAAACAGAAAGATCTTGGAAGACGAGTTGGGATTCCAGCGAGGAATTTGGTATAACCCCTATGGGCAGAATGCATACGAAGGTTTGGGAAAAGTAAGGGTGGGGCTTGCGGAAGGAGCTATCGCTAATATCGATTTTCTTGCTTGGTTTGGGGATAAGAAACAGGAGCATGTGAGTAACACCATCCCTTACATCAGTCGAGAACTGTTCCGTTTTTACCTGCCGAAAGAATACGATAAGCTCTTTAAGGTTTTGGATGATGGATACAACGGAAAGGACATCTCTAAATACATCAATAAATCTTTTACGCTTGAAGGACGCAAAATAACGATCACTGAAAATGAACGGAGTGTTACGGTTAAAATCTCGAAAAAATAAAGAAATTTAACGAGGGAAGAGGCGGACATCCGTCTCTTTTTTTCTTGTATCGAATTATGAATCTCGCACCTGTTGCGTAAAAGAGGTAGAGCAAGATAGCACAGTTTTTGTGTTTTCCAACACAATCAAAAAATCTAAACTAAATGAAAAGGGGGGGCGATAAAGCATGAAGAGATACAAGGTATTGAAATTTGTTGGTGGATTGGTGGTGGTAAGCCTGATCGTTGGGTTCTTGCTACATCAGATTTATCAGCCTAATGTAGTGGAAAGGGCATTTGCCTTCGGCGGCGATCTTGTCACGGCTCATTGGGATGATGGCACGGGGAAGATAGTCAGAGATATCAGTGAGCCTCCAGTGTATCTTACTTACAATGATTCACGGCAAAAGGAATGGTATGATTCGATAGGGATTTCGAGACTATATGAGTCGTATCACAAAAACAAGTTTCTGTGGTACAGTCCAACCGAGCAGACACCTGCACAAATGAGAAACTCCAACACCGATCATTCGTTGATTTACGAAAATAATTTGGTGCGAGAGGGAACGAATTATGCCTATCTGGTGCGACCAGGGAAAACTGGTATTTGGCAAAATCTAAAACTCGGTAGCATGGATCCAGGATATCAAACGAGAGACCATTATAATGGGGACAACAGTGGGACAACCACTATCGTTAATACGAGCAAATTAGGTGCATATTTCGGGGCGAATTATGAGTACCGTCACCTTGGTGTATCGGATGCAGGAATACCAATAAGCAATCCATATTTTCCGTCAGATTTCCCTTCAGGCGATCAGGAGTCTGACTGGAACCCACTCGAAAAAAGCTGGTGGAACTATCCTTGGACGACTACTGAAGGGCATCCTGCTAAAACAACAGCATCCGCATGGGATGTTTCTCCAGATGAAGACCCCGAGGGATTTGAGCAGAAGGTGCAATGGTTCATAAAATATCTCTTGCCAGCGAACGAAAATCTAAGAAGATTGGGAAAGAGTGAACGAGAAGATGCAATTTACTACGCAAAAAAATTTAGCCTGCTTAATATTCCTGAGCTATCAACAGGGATCGTCGTGGGTTGGCATGGAAGTGGCTACTATGCGACCTTTGTTATGAAATCCCCACCTCGTAACAACCTTCGGGTAATCGAGTACAAGGTGACGGATAAGAAAACGGGTAAAGTCGTTGGCTTAATGACTGCTGATGCAAATAATAACGACAACATCTTGAGAAAATGGGAAATTAACAATCAAGAGGTTGCTGTAGGTGATACATTAGTCGTTACTGCCAAAGTTAAGAACATGGTTCAAGCAAACTTTGAGGGACGTAAAACAAAGTATACACCTGTTCGAATGATTCAGATGGCTTCTTTTGACGAAGACTCTCTAATTCTTGGTAAATGGAATACTGCCATAACTGAGGATGTCATTCCTGGAGTGAATGCTGATCCAGCAACTCGAATCAACGGTATCGATGTAGGTCAAGTTGTTACCTTTGATAAAACTAAGAACGATTCATCTGGAGAGATTCTACAATGGGAATTCAAAGTACCTAATGACGTAAAAAAACAATTTGTTTTGGGTGCTGAGGTTTCTCCAGGATTCAAGCTCTACAATGACAATATCTACACGGGTGACGACGATGGGCGACTTCGATTCAAGATTAAAGAAGAAGATATCGGACTTGTAGAAAGTTCTATCGAGCTTCTTGATAATCAAGGAAACGTTACTAACGATGTTGTTCCAGGGATGACTCATGGTGTGAGAATCACAGTGAAAAAAGTCACGGGTAACAAACTGGTTGGTGATCCAAACGATTATAACAACCCATTTGCGGCTGTTTCTATCGCTCTGAACGACACAGGAACTGTCTATATTGACCATGACAAGGTATCAGCAACGAAGGCACTAACCTTTAATGGTGATACGGCAGTTATTGAGATTAGAGATGCGATTACACCTCTTGTACCGAGCATTAAGGCGGACTTCCAAATCCACTGGTTTAACGCATCGGCAAGTTACGGTAATCAAAGTTCTGATCCTTCGAACGATAAAGCATCAAAAGTATGGAGATCCACGAACAATCTGAGCGTAAGCAATTTCACAATTGTTCCTACATCGGTTATTGGTCCATCTTCTACTTTGAATGAGACACTTACATTCGAATTCATCGCATCGAACATTAACCCTGAAAACTCGGATCGAGATGTTGAAATTGAAATTCGAGATCGGAATGGTAGAGTTGTTAAGGAAGAAATCGTTACACTTCCAGCAAACGTTGATTATCCATTCTCATGGACTGTACCCAATGTATCGCTTAGTGCGGGATCCAATGGTACTTCAAATGCCTTTATAGTAGAGATCAACCCACCACCAAGGCGGATAATTGAAACATCTACAAGCACAACAAATCCGTATGCTGACAACATCGATACGAGTGCGGTAATGGCTTATATGACGAATTCTAACCCAGAGACTTGTTTGGTCGTAAACAATCGCAATACGTGGTCAGAAACTCACTATATCCATGATCGTGAAGGTTATCGATATTACTGGTCAAACCGTTGGGGATCGGGTAGTTATTGCATCACAACCTATGACAATACGTGGACTGATACAAGAAGCTATTACGAGGAATACAAGATAACCAATGTCATGTTCCGAAGCAAACTGACGAAAGATAAACTCGGTGGAGATGGTTGGGTTGATATCTTAGCTCGACCAGATCAAGCAAAGGTCAAAGCTGGATATGGATTTGAGATCAAGTATATCGTTAAGTTCGATACAAACACGTATCGCAACTCGCCTAAAGGGTGGCCTGGCGATTGTTCGTTTAGAACAGTAACTCGTCAGTACGGCGGAACTGTAACAGCACCTACTACTCTTAGTGTTAAAATGCCATTTGCCGATAAGTTTGGGAATCACGTTAAGTATAACTTAACGAGTCCAACTCAATCAGGTTCATGGGATTCTCTCACGCAAGTTTTTGAAATGCCCATGCGTAATGCATTTAATATTGAAAACAATAACTCCATTTTTGTGAACGAAAACGCAAAGGACGGAAGCTATAATATGGTCGTAAGTACGTATCGATATTTTTATGGTAGCTCTTACAAGCCAAATCAAACACAGTATTTGTGTGACCAAGTGACACTGAGTATCATAATTTTGGGGGCAAATAGTGATGACATCAAGTCTCATATCACTTCTTAATTTTTTTATAGAATCTCCATTTGGAGATTCTTTTTTTTGTGAAATTAAATCCATATAAAATCATTACACATAAAAAGGCGGCTTTATTGAACATGATTCACAGATAGTTGAACGCATTTGAGGGGATTTCACTATTAGAGTAATAACGAATTGCTTTTCCTTTGTCTTTCGCATATTCAATCTCTCTTTTTGTGCTACTCCCAATGTAACCATTGACATCAATGACGAATATTTCATCAGAAAGATCAATTTTTCTGAAATGAAGATTCCCAAGTAGTTCAGCTTGTTCATCAGTTAACTCAAATCCTTCACTCTGCTCAAAGAAGGCGAGGCTGATTACAATATTTCCTTGAAGAGTAAGAAATGCATTAGAATGTTCGAATTGTTCTTTGAACTTTGTCGAGCCACATAAAGTTATTATTTTCATAATCATTTCCTTTCATGGATTTCTTCGCTAAGATATTTTTTCATTAAGCATTGCGTTTAGAAATTCAAATACATATCAATTCCCTTTAGTATTCCCTGCAATTTTGAGTATTTCATCCATCTCCTCAGTCAAGGCTTCCCAACGATAATAATCAATTGGATCTTCCAAATCTCCCTCCGCCATACCCTCGAAGGCTTCTTGATAAGTCCTTTTACCGTACTGAATTTGCAATTCAGCCACCTCTTGAATGATTTCAATTAAACGCTCTTGAGGGGTTTGTACTAATTTTTTTTTCGTTTGGTAATTCATTTGCATGCGGATGGCATAGACCGCATCACGCATCAGTTCAACAGCATGTTTAGGAATTTTCTTGTGAGATCCATTGTTGTCTTGGCATTCTAACCCTTGATTTACGTATTTGCGTAACGTCACTTTTGAAATGCCCAGTAGATCTGCGGCTTCCGAAGCGGTAAGTAGGTAGTCGTCATGGTAGATATATTCAATAGACACACCGCCTAATTCATAATACCAAGTGTCAAGGTCAATCTTCCATTTCCCGAAATCTAACTCACTAACTGGCGAGTTGATTTCGTAGACTCGATCCAGCCATGTTATCAGATTTTTTTTGTGAGTCGGAGATAAGAGGTATTCTGCCGTGTATGTAAATTGTTCGTTCGAAACCTTGATGCCTACAACTTTATCCTGAAAGAATATTGCAAAACTGGCTAAAACTTTGGATAGGATATAATCCGTCTCTTTTTCAATCACCACAGGATTTTTTTCATTGAAGCCATAACCAATTCGCTCATGGGTGTAATCATATACCGTTCTATTCATCATCTACATCTCCCTTGTACATTCTATTCTAATGCAAGGTTAACGAATTATCAATTTCGTTAATGTTTGTTTTGTTGGTTTAGCTAAATTTCATATATGAGTCGAAGAATTGTGGCAAAACAAAAGACCTCCTAATGTATGTAGGAAGTCTTCTTTGCCGAAATTATTGCTTGCTACCTCAAGGAAGGATTGCGTCCATGATCTCATATGAAATGTTCCATTTTTCCTGCATCATAGTTGCCAACTCAGGTGCTGAAAATCCAAGCTCGTCCGCCGCCTCGACAGGATGAAAAAACTCAAACAAAAACTTGAATTCCGCCTCAATTTTGTGAGACTCGTCCTGTACCCATTCCATAAACTCATCTGTTTCTACCTCATTATCAAAAGGATTAGCGCCTTCATTAAATCCGAAAAACGTGCTCCCAATCTGCTCATTAGCAAGATTATAAATAGCAAATTCCATATCGTACTTATCAAAATTAATTGATTGCAAAAAAAAGAATTTGTCCTTATACATTACCAATTTTTCCATTTTGAATTCCTCCGTATATAAAATATGTTCTTCTTAAATTTCTCGATTTTGAGCCTCAGTGATCCTCCTCGAAGTTGCTATTTTTGATACACGTAATTGCTCATCCTTTGTTGTTTGTAACTCTACATTATAAGCATTTTCCGCAACATAATTCGATTGCATCCTTCTTTTTCTGCATAAAATATATAAACAAAAAATCAAGGGGGTGCGGCATATGTACGGGCATCAAATCAATCGATTATCGGTTAACGAACGTGCGACATTTTTAAACGAAGAGCTGAAGAAAGAGGAATATCGGGAGCTTAACCAATTGGCGAATGAGTTGATGGTTGACGAGACTGATTTGAGAGAGGATATGGCGATTGCGGGTTGGTACTACATTGTGGAGTTGAAACGGTTCGTGGAGATTGAAACTAAGCAAGCATCTTAACATTGATTAATGGTTATCAAATCAGTTGCCCTCGACTACAACAATAAAAAACAAAAAAAGAGAGGCTTCAACACTCCCCGCCAAGTTTGTGTTTACTATAAGCGCTCTCTTCATTCAACGTATGTCATGATTATACTACGGTTTAACAAGAAATATAATCTCGCAATTGCTTGAGATGGTTTGATATTTTCTTCGATAATTGGATGAAAGAGAGAAAGGGTCAGTTGAAGCTTCCTGCAAAGGGGGCTATTTTTCATGAAAAAAATGAAGATTTTTAACCAAGTGCCAGTCTTGACGGATGGACAAATCGACAAGCAGGCAGAGAAGCAGATTCGATTCCTGAAGGCTATCCATCCGCAGTTGGAAGAGAGTCATTGGAATGAAGGACGAATTGAACTGCGGCCAGTCAAACGCGAACAGAGTATAGAGGATTATTTGCGGAGTTTTGGATCCTGGCGTCTTGGGCAAAAAGATGTTGTTGAACTAAAAAAATTCCTCCATGCAATCAACGGCAAAGGGGTCGATTTGTACTATTCTGCATTTGCCTTTGACTTCGACATGGTGGTATACAAAAAGAATGGGAAACCATATGAAAAAGGAAAGGTCAATAAAGAGAATGCTTTGTTTACAAGCATTTTGGCGGCAGATTTCGATGATATAACCGAGGAGCAGTTTTTACAAGAGAAACAGAGATTGTTAGACCTGGATATTGAGACAATTGATGTTTTCAGTGGTCATGGCTGGCAGAGTATTATTTTGCTCAATCATCGGGTGACGGACAAGGAAATTTTAAAGAAGTTTACAGGACTGATGATGGCAAAAGGTTTTCGGGTGGACTCGGCTATTGTTGATGCTCCGAGGGTGCTTCGGATGCCTTATAGCTTCAACTGCAAGGCATTGGACAAAAAGAGCAAGTATTATGATTCGATTAATCCGAAAATCATCGCCACAACCGATCATTTTTGGACGGAACGTCGCTATCACGTTGCAGATGTTTTTGGGAAACTGAACAATCTCCCCGATGTGGTTGAGCAAACCACCCCTTTGACCGAGATTGATTTGGAGACTATTCCTACTGCACCAATTAGCAATGCTGAAAGGAAAGCTGAAAAAAACAAAACAAAAAAGGAAATTAAAATAATTGAGGTAACTCAGATTGACGTAGAGCACTTGAAGGCTGTTTATAGCATGCTTGATTTTAAGCGGCTCCCGCTCGCGATTCAGAAAATCCTTGCTGGAAGTCAAGCAGGACTTAGGAACAAGGTTATGTTCTTTATTATTCCCTTCCTGCGTAACAAGCTGGGCTTAGACATTCAAACTATAAGAACAACCATGACTTTATGGGGAGAACGATGCTCGCCAATATTGGACGCTGATGAGATCAGGAAAGAAGTCGGCAGAATTTACGGATTGGGTTTCAAAGGAGGACACGGGGTATACACACAAGAGCTGTTTCAGGCATACGGATATCTGGATTTCGATCAGTACAAAATCAAGGATGAGATTAAAATTACAAATTCCTTTTTTGAGGATTTCGCAGTGCTCCCCGATGCATCTGTCAGGATTTTTCTCTCAATGAAATTAGCGGCAGAACTTGGTGAGGTCAAGGAATTCAGTAAAAAGGATAATCAACGATTTGCAAATATATCTGAGCGAACAGTCGAACGAAATATTAAAGCTCTGGTTACAAAGAAGTATATATCTAAGCGAAGGTCAAATCGAAGAAAGGGAGAAACTTATGTCTATTATCTTACCCCTTATTTTAGCGGGGCAGAAGGGTATACTGCACTCGGGAATGCATTGGTGGATAAAATGCTGAAAGAGCTTACGGACGGCGAGATGAAGCTGTACTGCTTTCTACGCCGTAAGTCAGGCAATCAAGAAGATTGTTTCTGGGCGAGTCAGAAGTATATTGCTGACCAGATCGGCAAGACTCAGCAAGGCTTGTCATTGATGACAAACAACCTTGACAATAAAGGGTTTCTAAAGAAAACAACAGAGGAAAACGGTAAGATAAAGCAAAGCAAATACGTTCTAAAACTCTAATGACCTGATATTTAGGTCATTTTTTTTGTAAGGATTAACCGTCAATTATTTGTATAGTTGTTAACGCCGAAAAGCCTTGATATATATGGTGTTTTTCAGATTAACCGTCAGCTATTTGTAGTATTAATAGATACAGGAGAGGGAGAGAAGCGAGAGGATGCGAATATGGAATACTTTAAAACTTCAATACAACAACGAATCAATTTAATAGATGCGATACTTGTTTTTGATAGCTTACATGCATATAAGATATAAACCAATAAATAAGGAGGCATACGCATGCATTTTCATTCAGATGAGCATAAGAGATGGTTTAATCAATTATGCGAACGAGACAAAACAAACATCAAGGATGTTGAGAGACGCTCACTCTTCTACATTTTCTCAGGAACAGAACTGTTGTACAAAAATATCGAGATGCTTTACGATTTTGAGGATCACACTATAAGACTGGAGGCATACAATCAAGCTTTTCTGACTGGCGGCACTCGAAGCTTGGTTGATCTGGCATTTAGCCTGTACGGTTCGGATTCAGAGTGCGAGGTTCGCTTTCTATTTAATACTCTTGATGACCGCAATAGCGTACTTGCTTTACAGGCTATTAAGTATCGATTTCAAATTCCAGTTGAGATTGTTGATTTGAAATAATGAGGTATAATAAAGACAATTAAATATTTCTACTTTAAATCGGAAGCACCGATCTATCCATAAGGGTTGATCTGTGCTTTTTTATTTGTTTGAAGAGAGTTAAAGGGCAGGAATCAGACTAAACAGATCGTTGATTTTAGGAGGGGAACGAATATGGAACCAGAGAAGCTATTTCTGGCAGTTCGGCTAATGGTAGGAGGAGGTTTATTGTTTTTAAACCGAAGTATTTATCAAATGTATGGTCACGATCCGCTAAACAGACCTTTTATGCAAATTGTTTTCTTTCTCATGTTTGTCGCGACGATGCATATGTTTCGAAAATTGTCGCTTTTTCGACTTGCTTTGAAGATGTTAAAGGATTTTTATCGCTTATATATGGGGAGTCGAAGTAAGGATTGATAATAAATCTCTCTACATTACACAACTCAATTGTTTACTACTAAATTGACGGCGGCAACATGATTAATCGGGGCATGGAAAGCGGGGAAATTAGTAGGTCAATCAAGTTGATAAGTGAACAGTATTCGAATAACATTCATGCCGTCATTGGCGTAGATGATAGGCTAAAAGTATAAATGCATTAATGGACAACTCATCTGCTGGACAAATCAGTATAAGGCTAAAAAGGAGATCGAATCCAAGAACAATGCATTTGATCTCCTTTTTATACTGTTACAAAGGAAACCGTATTACAAGATCAGAAGAAACAGAACTGTAAAAGCTAAGATTTAAGAATAATTATCAACTCGTCTCTCTATAAAATTATGTTCAAGCCTGTCATGGACTATGATGTAGGGTTAACAACAAATCAGGGTTCCTAACAGGAATAATAATGGAGGGCTAACATGGACGGAAACATAACAGGGGAAAAGAGTGAACAAGGAACAGGCGGTTCTGATAAATTCGCACTTTTGATTAAGCATTATCGAAAGTTGCGCAATTTTTCGCTAAAAGACCTTGAAAATGCCAGTGGTGGATCAGTTAGTGCGGGCTATATCCACCGACTCGAAAGCGGAGAGCGAAATTCTCCGAGCATAAGCAAGATACTTGCGCTGGCTAAGGCATTGCGGATTAGAAATGAGGTGTTGGTTCCAACCTTGTTTTACGAGTTAGATGAAGAGGAGAGATCATTTTCTTTGTCGGAAGTGTTGATTCAGAACAGCTATTTTTTAGGGTCTGGTATGCTTAGTTCTGAAGCTAAACAGTCGCTTATACGTGTTGTTGAGTTTATTGATCATGCCGAATGGTCGCCGACATCTAAAATCAAGGAGCTGTATCAGTTGTCGGAGATAATTGATGATTTTAAGCAGGTGGTTAGCTGAAAAGGGAGAAATAAGGAGCGAGGAGTTGGCTCCTTATTTTTGTGCGAATTTTTGATCAGTCGATGGAGTTTATATTCAAACTGTATTGAAATGTCTCTTCCGAGCCGATATAAATGTAAATAATATTTTACAATAATCGGAGAGCATATGGACATCAATAGCATTTTCACGGGTAGAAACGTAAAGCCCAATACAATCGCAAAGAACATTATTCGACAATATTTGCATAATACTGATCGCATACAGCAATTCCAAATTAGGAGCGACATCAATAAAGGAGACTTTCCTGCAATGAAGTCAACGCAGGAATTTGAACAATACATACAGGCACAAAACATCTTTGGCAGGGTATTTTCGAATTTGGACATGGAGGAAGACGAGTGGTATTATTGCGATTTCATAGCTGGCAATGATGCCTGGATATCCAAAGATGAAGCAGGAGTATATCGCTACTTCTCAAAGGCGCGCTGGGGTGGCACAATTAGCCTGAACATCTTTGATGTCGTCGAAATAGTCCTTGGAGGCGCTAATGACGCGGGGAACGCATTCCAGAACGCCCGAAAACAGCTTGCCAATTTGTTTGAACTGGATTTAGAGGACGAATGGGTGCTACAACAATATCAAAAATATCAGAGTAATCTACAATACATATGCGGCGGAAGAAAGGATTTGGAGCAAGCATACCCCGTTCTGTATCCGTACCTCCAGAAGTACCGCCTTATTCTGGAATATTTCAACGATCATCAGGAAGACAAAGTATTTCGAGTCTTCAGTTACCAAAATCAGCATGTGTTTTTCTCAGCAACAAACAGAATTAAGGTTAAGTTGGGAATCAGCCAGTCTACATTAACCAGATCAATTAATATGCTGACGCTATTGGGATTAATTATTAAAATTCCTCATCAAAAACTTCCAAGCAGAATGCTCGAAATATCAGATGCGATTTTAAGTTATCGGATCAAACAGGGCTATGTAGGAGGCAAACGAATTACGTTTTACACTGTCCCAGAGTATAGCAATGAAACATTGCAATTGGCAGAAAAGGTCGTTATCACACTGCAAGCCGCTGGCGCATGGGGAAGTTTACTTACAAAGGAGAAGGTGATTAAGCACTTTGGAGAAGAAAGAGCAAATCAGGTGTATTTAGCTGAATATACCGTGAAGAAAGTTAACTCAGCGACTACCTCTACGTTGGTTGATGATGCAGAAGACATCCTGATCGATATTGAAGATGATCCAATTCCATTTTAATAGTAATAATTTTTATATTCCTACTATAGTTGCTGGTTTAACGCATTAAAGTTTTGTGTCCCATGTTTGGACGAATGCTATCATATATCAAGCACATTTTCCTTAGAGGTATGCTTAGTTTTTTACGCGAATCTCCAATGAGGAGAGTACAAAAAAACCAAGGTTTACGCGTAGGCGAATATTGAAACTACGTTTTTCGCTAAGCGTCCGTAGGGACGCACACATAGAAGATTGCGAAGTAGCATAACACTTTTATTTGTATTTTAGCTTGATAAATGAAAGACATTTTATATATGCAACCATTTATTTACATTTCTTTTCGTAAACCCACTCAAGGAGCACATTTTCCACGACAAAAAGAGAGGAATCTCCTCTCTCTCCCTCGTCATTATAAACTACCAGACGCTTTTCAAAGCGACTGCAAATGAAATGATCTCGACCTTTTTTACCTTTGACAGAACATAACGAGCCGACTCCCACAAAACCAGCATAAGCAATGTCCCACAGATCACAAATCCTGCTGTTACTGCGATTTGACCACAAGTAAAACCAACAACAACACTCGTGATTAAGTAAAATGTAAATCGCGGTTTTCCAAATTTGAATACTTTTCTAAATGTACTCAGCCATTTCTTCAATCCAATCCCTTCATGCATCCAATTTTTATGATGACGTAAAGCTCCCCAAAGCGGTAGAAGAACAACTGAAAGAACTGCTACATACAGCAAAACGTCTAATAGAATTGATACAACGAACGCCAAAATCGATCCCGTAAATACAATACCCAAGATGTAGCCTAATGTACCTTTAAACATGTCTGAACACACGCTCCTGTTTTTAATTTTGCCTGGTTCATCTCTTACTGCTTAACTTCCTGCCCGCCATTAATTGAATAGAATCATTCGCCATTCGTTTGTAAGTCTCTATATGATAGATTTCTCCATTGCATATAATCGTGTTTTGACCAAAAAGTGTGAGAAGATCATTGGTTGTTGATAAGCCCGCTATGAGTTATAATGTTGCCAAGAACACCTTCACCAACTTTAAATGCATTGCATATATGCTGTTTCCTTTAAAAAAAAGGAGACTCGTCGCATATAGGCAATGCATTTTTTTGTGCTTTAAATTAAGAAGAAAGAAGGCTGATAAAGTGGAAATCGAGTATAGTTGCAAAGTTGTCAGATACAATTCAGGCGAAGATTTTAAGACAGATGTTGTGCTCATCTTTGATTTTTTATTGGATTCAGGATCGCTTCGGAAATTGCTTAAACATTTAACAATCTCGTCTTTGTATATACCAATCAAAACGATTGCATTTATCGATGAAAATATCGGGAAGTTGGCTGAGTTTTACCATGGTGACATCACTTCTCGGGCTAAAATAGAATTCATTGATTGTAACAACTTTACCGTCAATTTCAGAAACGATGCTATTCAAGGCTTCATTTCAAACAAAGCTTTGAAGCAGTGGGATGTCAAGAGTGTTGAGGAGATGCTTGCAGATACATTGAACAGCGTAATACTGACGAATTACACATACGGTCAAAAACATGCTGAAGCGACGGACGCCTATCATATCTCTTTAAGATTGCAGAATGGGGGGAGGCATGATGTCTAAATTTAGCTACGATGCGTCTGATGCTAAATTGCAACGCTACATAAAAGAAGGAAGGGGGCAGGGGCGTCATCGAGAATACCAGCCATGGCTTAACGTCCACTCTATTGCATCCCGCGGAAGAGTCAGTAGGCTATCGGGCTGGAAAACGGGCAGGGTGCATCATTTTCTATCTGATAATGAGACGCGCTATTTCTATTTATGCGAGTGGTCAGATGCTGTGATCGACATCCGCGAGCATTATCCCCTCATGGATTTGTACGAGATGACTGATATTCTCGATGACGACTTAGCTAAAAAGCTTATGGATCGTAAAACAGGTACTCCACATATTTTAACGAGCACGTTTTTATTAACGATGAAAAACGAGCAGGGGCAAGAGCGACATTTCGCTCGGAATATCAAAGAGGCGAGGGACTTTGAAAAAAACTCAGTCATTGAACGTTACGAGGTCATTCGCCGCTACTGGTACAAAAAAGGTATTCCCTGGGCACTGGTCAGCTCCTCTGAAATCAATACGGTACGGGCAAAGAACATTGAATGGTTGCACGCCGCAAGAAGGTTAAGCGATTGGGGCTACTCAGAACAGCAGATTGCAGGCGAGAGCCAATCATTAATGGAACTTTTGAACGGCGGAAAAGGAACGATAAAAAACGCCATTGAACGCTTCGATAGTCAGCTTTCAGGAGAGCAAGGGAAAGGATTGTTAATGCTAAAGCATCTGCTTGCGACTAAGCAAATCAAAATCGATATGGACAAGCCTATTGACCTTAATCATTCTGCTAAAAGCATTGATATTGTGGATAACAAAGGAAGTGATGCAGGTGCTAAGATTAGTAGTTAACTCATTGCTTCAATGTAGTGGAGATCCAAAGCAAATCGAAAGAATCTTGTGGATCGATGCAGGACGAGTCCATTGTTACACAATCAATATCTTCGATAATCGTTTTCCAGAACTGCGATTACTCCAGGATATTGAGCAGGGGTTGCAGGAAGAGATCTTCCGTATTGTTGACGATGAATGGTTCTCTCTCGTCTGTGAGGAGTTATTATCTGAAAAGGCAAGAGTGCAGATGGAGAATGCATGGGAGGCTGTAAAACATTTAGTGGACAAGGAGCCAGCCATTTTTGACACGGAGTTTCGCAATCATTTCATTCAGGAGGAATCAGAGCGTTCGGGACTAAGCACAAAAACTATTGGACGATACTTGAAGTCATTTTGGGTCAAAGGAAAGGTCAAATACGCTTTGGCTCCTGAATTCGACAAAAGAGGAGGCGCTGGAAAGACGAAAACTTCAGGTCAAGCCAAACGGGGAAGACCGCGAAAATACAGCCAGGATACGGGAATTAATGTTGACGAGGAGGTTGAACGTATATTTCGAGTATCATTAAAAAAATATTATTATACCTCGAAGAAAGCACCGCTCAAGTTTGCTTTTCAAAAGATGATTCAGGAGTTCTATAGTCAGGAGCATAAAATAGAGAATGGCATAAAGATGCCTATTATCCAAGGTGCTAATGAATTGCCGACATATGCGCAGTTTAAATACTTCTTCCAGAAGGAGAACAGCATCAAAAAGGAAGTCTCAACGAGGTTTAGTTCGAAAAAATATGAGTTGCTTCATCGTCCAGTCCTCGGGAGCGCTACAGCAGAAGCCATTGGACCAGGTTCACGCTATCTCATCGATGGCACAACTTTCGATATGTATTTGGTTTCAAGAATAAACCGCAACTGGATTATTGGCCGCCCCTGCCTCTATTATGTGCAGGACGTATTTAGTCGTATGGTCGTTGGCGTATTTATAGGATTGGAAACAAGCTGGCTCTCTGCGGCAATGGCAATCGCTAACTGTTGTGAAGATAAAGTGGAGTTTTGCAAACAGTATGGAATCGATATTCGACCTGAAGAATGGGAGGCAAAGCACCTACCCGAAACCATTCTCGGGGATCGCGGAGAACTCTTTACAAAGGATGCGGAGACCCTTATAAGAAATTTGCATGTCAAAATTGAGAATACATCCAGCTACAGAGGTGATTTGAAAGCAATTCTTGAGCGACATTTCCGAACGACAAATGATCTGACTAAAATGATGTTGCCTGGAACCATAAATGCTGACTTTCGGCAGAGGGGTCCTTCCTCAGGCGATTATCGTTTGGATGCAAAATTGGACTTATACCAATTCACACAGATCATCATCCGCTGTGTGCTCTACCATAACAATCATTACTTGCCCAATTATCCTCGCGAGGAAATGATGATTAGCGATGACATAGAAAGCATCCCCTCAAAAATCTGGCAATGGGGTGTGCAATATAGATCGGGAAAGTTGCGAGAAGTCCCAAAGTCAGTCGTCTTGTTAAACTTGCTTCCAGTCGCTGAATGCCTGGTGACGTATCAAGGATTGAAATATAAAAACTTATTTTATAGTAGTCATACAGCTCTGAAAGAGCGGTGGATGGAGAAAGCACGCGTAGGAACTTGGAAAATTCCTGTGAGCTACGATCCGCGAAATCTCGGGACGATATATTTACGGGGAGTAGGCGAGAATGGGTTTGAACCATGCTATCTTCTAAGTCAGTACAATCAATATAACGGTCGCACCCAGGAGGAGATTGAGTATTTACAGGAGTTTGAGCGGATGCAAAAGGCGCAACATGCAGAAAAAGAGCTACAACCTCAAATTGACTTGATAACGCACATCGAAGCTATTGTACAGGAAGCGGAAAAGCAAACGAAAGAGCAATATGTCTCGGGTACAAAAGCTGAAAAACTTCGTGGAATTCAAGACTATCGGAATTTTGAAAAGCAACTCATGCGAAATGAGGAATCCATACACGCTCAGCTTGGGTTCGGAAAATCAATGAATTCTAAAGACAATGTGGATTCCGCTGGCAACATTGACTATTTTAATGATTTCGATTTGTTGAAAAAGAAACGAGGGGAGGAATAGCATGAATGAATGGATACAGATTCCTAACGGGGCTTTGGCACAAGTAGCTCAATATTCACCGCAAATCGTGAGTCAATACAAAGACAACGCAATGATTGAGGCACTGCCCTCTATCATGTCTAAAGAAGAAGTAGTTCAAGCCCTGAGCAGTTACCCTCACTTTAATGAAGAGGAACGCTATGCCGACAGTCATTATCGCTTCCACATGATCCAGCAACTACTTGGTTATTTCCAGGTGATGCCCCTGCATATTGATCTCGAAAATAGGATCTCAAGACTGATTCGGCAGGGCTATGTCAATCGAAACCCTATACAGCCTAACTATGCGAGCCAAATGGTTCAAGGATATGCAGATATTCAAAGGGGGCAAATCCGTCAAAACATACAAACTTCTTCTTCGGGACTGACCATTGTTGGCGTAAGTGGTATGGGGAAGAGCACGGCTATCAATCGCATCCTCTCTACGATTCCACAAATCATTAGTCATTCGGAGTACAATGGTGTTGAATTAAGCGCCTATGAGGTTGTATTTCTGCGTTTGGAATGCCCTCCAGACGGCTCAATTAGAGGGCTAATTAATAATTTTTTTGTAGAGTTGGATCAGCTCCTCGGGACAAATTACATGGATCGCTTTGGCAAAAACACTAAATTATCTGCCGCCTCTTTGATGCCGATTGTCGCCCAAATCGCAAGGAGCTGTAACTTAGGGCTTCTTTGCGTAGACGAGATCCAAAACTTATCCGTAGCAAAAAGTGGCGGTGCGGAAAAAATGCTCTCCTTCTTTGTTACGTTATCGAATTCTATAGGTCTTCCAACTATCCTAATTGGAACTCCCACCGCTCAATCCCTTTTCTCTGATTTCCGTATTGCACGACGAGGTAGTGGCCAGGGTGACGTTGCCTGGCTACCAATGAAGAAATCTGAGCCGAGTTGAGGCTTTTCATCGAAGGGATTTGGGACCATCAGTGGGTTCGGAATCCAACGGAATTAACAACAGAGTTGAATGATACGATATATGAAGCGAGTTGCGGAATAACGGACATTGCCGTTAAAATTTTTATGTTCTCTCAGATACGTGCGATAACATCAGGGACAGAAACGATAACCCCACAGATCATCAAGGGTGTCGTTAAAGATAGCCTGAAATTAGTTGAGCCGATGTTGAACGCGCTTCGCTCAGGCAACCTGAACGGCATTGCCAGGTTTGGCGATATCAATATTGCTCCAATCGATGGATTTATAGCGGCGGAGCAATCCAAGCTGGATTTAGGAAATTTGCTTCAAACGTTTCAGAAAACACAAAAAGAACAACAGGTGCAAGCTGAGCGATTGAAACAGGATGCCGTAGTGCGATTAACACTATTAGGGGTTCCAGAAAAAGATGCCAAACATAATGTCGGCAAAATCCTCTCGGAAATGCCACGTGTCCAAACCGTTCAAGAGGTTGTACAGGAAGCTTATAAGCTTCATCTTGGTCTAACTGAAGATATGCAAGCTACAAGCAAGACACGACCGCAAATCGAAGATGAACGTGATTTGCGGAAGTTGGTTAAGGCAGGAAAGGAGAATGGTTTAACTGCCTATCAGGTGCTTAAAGATGCTGGATATATTGCATCAGACTTTTCAATAGACGCTGGAAGTGAAATCGAATGATGCTTCAATTTCCGATTCCTTACGAGGACGAATTATTGCATAGTTTGCTTGCCAGATTTGGGATTCGAAGTGGCAACATAAGTAAAAGGGCTATCTTGATGGACATATTCGGAACAGATAGCTTCACAGCCTGCTTGGAATTGCAACCAGGCATCAGCAATATAGTATCAAATTTACCTGTTAGCTCAACAATATCAACCAATCAACTTATTCTTCACAACTCAATGTACCTCTTTTATACGGCTTTTCGAGATGAAGAGCAGGCGCACGCCATATATGTGAGTATGCTTGATGAACATGGGAGGGATCTGCATAATGCCATTGGTTTGATGTCGTCAGCTATAAAGCCACATACTCATTTCCAATACTGTGTATTGTGCAATCAATTAGATATGGAGAGACATGGTGAATACTATTGGAGGCGAATTCATCAAATTCCAGGCGTTCGAATTTGCATCAAACATGGCATATGGCTTTCTGAAAGCTCGGTTTTGATGAGAGAAAGAACGAAGTATGCATTCATAGCTCCAACACAGGATAATTGCTCTGATCATTCTGTTCAAGAAATTGCTGACAAAGAACTATTGAGTCAATACAGTTGCATCATGAACAACATTGAGAAGTTGCTCAATTTCAAATATCCTCATCGTCCAATGGAGTGGTTTCATAAACACTATATAAATCAGTTGATGCGGAAAGGCTATGCCTCTAATAAGGGAAGAACTGATTATAAGCGGTTAAGAGCAGAATTTGTTGATTTTTATGGAGTTGAACTGCTGGAAATTCTCCAATCATCAGCAAATGGCGATAGTAGTTGGTTAAAGCTAATTTTCCAAAAACATCGAAAAGGATTCCATCCTATTCGTCATCTACTGGTTATGCAATTTTTGGGACTGACACTGGAGGAAGTTTTTAATAGCGATCCATCTGAAATAGATGGTCATGAGAGTAAAACATCTCTGCCAAAGAGAGAAATTATGAAGAAAACAATGACTGAAGAATACAGAAGGCAAGCTAAAAGGGAGAGACGAGAAGTATGGTTGCAAATGCGAAATGATTATCCTCATCATGGTAGATTGGAGTTGAGGAAGCTTAATCCCAAGGTGTATGCGTGGCTCTACCTGTATGACCGAGAATTTCTTATGGATCACATGCCCGAAAAGTTGCCACCGAAGGCTGGTACAACACGTCATGATTGGGAAAAGAGAGATTTAGAAATTCTTGAAAAAGTTGCTGAGATTGCAGAACAGTTGATGAGTGAAGGAGGGAAGCCACGCCGCATCACTTTGGAAAGAATACAGGAGATCATAGGTAGCAAATGTTTAATGCCTAAGCATTTAAAGAAGATGCCACGTACTCGAACCTTTCTTGAGCAGGTGGTAGAAGATGCTGAAGCGTTTCAAAAACGTAGAGTATTGTGGGCAATCGGGGAATTGAAGTCGAACGATGAATCACTAACTTTAAATAGGGTTAAAGTGAAGGCTGGAGTAAGTAGAGTTCCAGAGGAATATTTACATGATCTTAATAAGATCTCCGCAATATAAAATCGTTGAAAGAATTGCAGTTTTGTAAGTGTGACGATCATTCCCAACATAGGAGGGATATTTTGGTTTCTCGTCGAAATGTAGTTCAATAGCTGTATATTTATTCGGGACAGGAGCGCCATATAGTGAAATTGGACTCTCATCACATTGAAAGATTAGTACCTTGGTTTGGGTATGGGAATTTTAATGAAGCAGAAGTAGTCTTTTTTGGAAATGAAGAAGGACTGGGAGGCTACCCAATTGAAGCAGTTTTAGGAAGGTGTCAGCTTTACGGATATGATCCAAATACGTGGATTGATAATGATTGGAGACTGGGGTATTGGGATGAAACAAGTCATGATGGGTACTTAACCCTGGGAAGGATAACGAATGAAATAAGAACTGCAAGTGGATTGTCACCTGTTGCCCCACCTCCACCTCCAGCTTCTCCGTTCTTAGAATTCCAAGCAAGGATGCTATTGCATTTTGAACAAAAGGATCAAAATTGGTTCAATGTTAAGAAAAACCTTCTAAATAATCAATGGAATCAAATACAAGAGTTGAAAGAACACTTATATTCAAACAAGACTAAAATTAAGGCAGGATTAGTAGACTGGAGACCCTTGCCTCGCCCTACAGAGGATGTTTGGCCATACGATGGAATTGACGAAAAGAAGTACATTTCAGCTTTCAAATTAGCTAATGCAAATTTGAAAAAAATAACTGAATTAAACAACGGTAAATTGGCAAAAGAAGAACTCGACGAGTATTCCAAGATGCTATGGAATCGTGCTGAGCTGATTAGGAAAGTATTTGTTACATTCCCCTTCTCAACACTAATCGGTGTTGGAGATATGAACGCTAAGAAGAAACTGTTGGAATTCATTTTCAGAAATGAAAATTTAACATTCACGAAAAAGACTTTGAGAAATGGGAAATCGTATGAGATAGCTGAGTTAATTCTTCCAAACAAGAAACTTACCATTATCCTTACATTATTCTTTAATCATCGTTCTAATTGCTTACAATTAGAAGGGCTACAGCATTTATGTGAGGATGTCCTTGAACCAATTATTGGGTGTTAAAGTTAATTTCAATTATAATTAGAGTTTTCTTCTACAGAAAGTCCATAAGAATAATAAGTTGATTGTCGAGTCGATGAATTTCAGGTGTTTATTCCTGATTATTCGTTCGGCTTTTTTGTTTTACACAAAAAATTCAGTCTTTCTCTAACCTATAATTCGGCGTTCATCTCTCTATGTCAGATACCAAATCGTTATTTATTCCGAAAAGGAACGTTTTCGGAATAATTTCATGTGGTTAAGGGGGGGCCTAAGGACTTATGGATTATACTTTTCTTTTCAATGAAGGAAGATGCCCTTTTTTGTCGAAAAGGTAAAATTAAGAAATAGCTGTATGAGGAAAAGTGAACATTTGCAATGCTTGTAAAATCAACAGATAATTTAGAACACTTTTTTGATTTAAAAATACTGTACTGCATATGTGTAATCTGTTTTAAAACACAGGAGGGGAAGCATGAGAACTTACAATTTTAGTGAACTCCATTGGGAAGCTTTTGAGAGGCTTTGTATTGCTACTTTACAATTAACAAGGAATATGAAGGTACAGTCATTTTCGGGAGCCGTTGACGGCGGGCGTGATGGTTATTATGAAGAAGTAATAGGAAATGACGAAATGGGAAATTTACTCAGGGAAAAATTTGTTTTTCAATTTAAACATACTAAAGACGAAAAGAAAAGTATTACATACTCGCTTGTAGAAAAAGAAATCGATAAGATTAAGGAAATGGTAGCAAATAATCAGATTAATTCCTATACTTTAATAACGAATTATAATTTAACTGCTGATAATGAAAAGAAAATCAAAAGAAATATTGAGAAAGAAGTAGGTAATATATCGGTCGAAATTTACGGAAAAAAATGGTTAGATGATATGATAAATTTACATATAGAATTAAGAAGGTATGTGCCAAGACTGTATAATAACGGTAATTTCTCAATAATTCTTGATGAAAAAATGATTGAACAATCTAAAGCTATATTACAAAGTAAAAGTTGGAGATCCAACATTAATAACTTTGTTGAAACACCAACCTCTATTGAAGCATTCAACAAACTTGAAAAGGATAGATTTATATTTTTAAAAGGAGAATCAATGTCTGGCAAGTCCGCAATGGCTCAATATTTATGCTATGAATTATTAATGAAGCATCCTAATTATCAATTGATTAAAAGGAATTTAAAAGTTTTTCAACAGCAGTTTGATCCGAATGATTGTGAACGAATTTATTTTGTTGATGATGTATTTGGAATTCACTCAACTGATACAAATTTTATTCATTCATTAAGTGAGGATACCTTCTTGTTTGTGCAGATGGCAATAGAGAAGGGGGCATTCTTTATATTTACAAGTAGAGATTTTATATTAAAGGAAGCCAAAAAAACATCTCCCATTGCTCGCTTTGAAAGACTTTACCCTGAAATATTTGATGACTCAAACATTGTAGAGTTAACTAAATTTAACGATGAACAACGCAAACAAATATTATATAACCATATTAAATACGGTGATTTACCTAAAGTTGCAAAAAGTCAAATGAAACCCTACTTAAATGAAATATCGAAGCATCCCGATTTTAATCCAGAATTGGCGAGAAGATTGGGAGACTCTAAATTGAATAAGAATGTAGATGCCTCTCCAATCACTTTAGAGTATTTTTTTAAGAAACATAAGGAATACTTGCAAGATGTGTTTTCTGAACTCGATGATGAGTATAAGGCGGCAATTGTTTTTGCTTTATTGCATGAGAATTATATTACCTCCCAAATAAATACTAAAGAAATTAGTGAAAAAATACTAATAGAATATAATATTGATAATGAAATGAAACTAACAAAAGCCTTAAAAAAGATAGATGGAAGTTTTGTTAGACAAGAAATAATTAATGATAGGATAGTGTGGCTACCTCATCATCCAAGTATGAGAGAAGCATTACTACCTCTTTTTAAAGACAATATTGAGATATTTATTGCATTAGCGGACTTTAATTTTTTAATAAGCGAAGCTTCTTGTTTAACACCAGGTGGTGTCTATATTTCAAGTGATTATTGGGAGAAATTCACGGAAAAATTATTTGAATCATTTTGGGAGACTCAAAAAGAAATAAAATCAATTGATGACTATTACATTTTCAAAAAAGATGAACTCGCTCGTTTTTTGGCTTATAACGTTAGTGAGAGCTATTTGGTATGGCTCCATAGAGAAAAAACAGACATTAATTGGGGTGAATATACACATAGCTCTTATGATCAACTCTCAGTTGTCCCTTCATTTGATTTAGCATATAAATTAGAACGTTTGGGGTTACTTTCCGATGAATTAAAAACAAATGTGATTACTCGAATATTCGATATAGCAACTCGAAATTTTGATATTACATTTTTGAAAGAAGGCAGTGTTAAAAAATTATTAGGAGAAGATAACTTTGAAGTTTTACTGAAAGAGTATAGTGATAACGGTTTGGAGAAGGCAGAAGACTTGATTAATCAAATTATAGAAGACGCTGAGAATTCAACTAATTATGAAAATGATTTAAACACTGATTTAGAGCAGGTTTTTGATGATCTGAAATTATTGGGAAATAAACTAATTGAAAAAGGGTTGCTTGATGATAATTGGGAAACAGAGCTTGATAAGTTAATAGAGGAGATGGAAACGAAAAAATCCGAAACAGAAGAAGATAATCAGTATAAATCCGATGAAATTATGGATATTTTCGATGTTGCTTTTTATGAAATGAAAGGTGAAGCTGATCCTGAAGATTCCCTTGTAATTTTCATGAATGCACTAAGTGAAGTTGAAGATATGTACGACCTTGAATACATGCAAATCATTAATCTGTTAATCGAACAATATAAACAAAGGGAAAGTTCAGAATTGCCTTACTTACAAAAAATCTTAAACCTAAATAGAAAAGATTTCTTTCATGATGTAGATGAATAAAATTGAATTAAAAATTTATTTCACATTAAAAATATATTTTAGTTATAAGACGGAATTTTTATAATTATGTGAAAAGACAATAAATATATTCTGCAAGTGGAGAGCTTCTTCTGAGGTGGGGACTTACTTTTATAAGAACAACATATCTTTTTGGAAAATTCAGTAGGAACGGTTTTCCAAACAAATTAATTTTGCAATATAGATGGAAACCCTAACTAATGTAAAATAAACAAACCTGTTGATTTATGAAGGGATTGCAAAATGTATATTACTGAAGAGGATATTAAGAAGCTACTTCAAGATGCACTTAACAAGTTAAGTGAGCTTTTTGATCAAATAAGTATTAGATTCGAAGAGACTGAAGAAGATAGAATTCAAATAAGCGGTTTTGATAGTATCTTACATGATATAGATGAACTTATTCACTTTTCACAGATTAATAGGGAATCTAATTGGAATGTAATTGTCAAGTTGAGAGATATATTAGATGGAGAAGTTGAGGGAGGCACTGAAGATAGGCTGTTAATATGTAGAAAACTCACCGCTGAGTTTTTGTTAAATTTATATTTTAAAATAGCAGGGATAGATGATGAGGAAAAACACATCAATTCATTGGTGAATATGTGGAATAAAATAACCGAAGTTACGCACAATCAGTATAGTGAAAAACAGGATTTATATTACAAGAATACTTTAATTGTTGAACAACATAGAAAATTTGAGGAAATGACCGACTTATTGCAAACTGAATTAAAAATTTTTGATATCAATCTATTTTATTGCGAAAAACTAATTCATTTTATTGATAATGAACTATCTCAAAACCATTTGGTATTTCACATGAATTTGCCCTTCATTCAACAATTCATCAATAACTCGTTTTTTGTAATGATTCTTACTTCTACAAAACTATTCTCAACTGTAAAACAAGATAAAAACTTTGGCTTTGATTTTTTTAAAAACTTTATTAATCAATCATGTAACAAAAGTGATGAACACATAGTACAATCCTTGCGTAAAGTTAGTGGTGGGGAAGTCAGAGGTTTAATTAATGTTGGAAAAGTATTGTGCAAGGAAATAGAAAACATACGAAACTACTACGTAGCACATTACGATATTGGAAAAGTAGAGCAAATTAGGAAAATTAAATTAGATTTGAAGTTGTTTAATGAGATCTATAATGTTTCCGTTAAAATATTTGAGATATTGTCTTTAAAAAGATTCCATAGACTTGATACTGCTTATTCCAAGTTAATAAAGTTTCAAGGATTTGAAAAAATTGTTTGCCAAAACTACCTTTTAAGAGGCAAGGGGCTATCAGATATTGACATCTATTTGGATCATCTGAGAAAAAATTATCTTATTCCAAAGAGTAAATAGCATAAATAATTCGTTGAGTCAAATTCATATCACCTACCCAAGTGTCTGATAAATCTTCCATTTAAAACTCGACAGTAGTCAGTAAGAATTTACTAAGATGAGGCTTAGTATTATTTATTTTGTTGATACTATGAGGTTTGTATAACAATAATTTTCGTATGAAGGGTGATTGAATGCGATACCTACTAAATCATTTACAGTTAGTCTATCCACCTATTTCAAATCAAGAAGGTGATTGGTTGTGGCAGGATGAGGAAGTTCGTGAAACGGTTAAAAACTCTAAAATCTACATGATTGGACATAGACAAGAACTTTTTTTTGAGGCTGTAAATTTCGTTCCTGCGGATGGAGGACTTTTAGCATTTCAATTGAAAATGGGAGAAGTAGTCAGTCCTTTGATAACTTACAATATCCGTACTGAATTAGTGCATCTATTAAAAGATGATGATGAAATTGACCTTGAAATTGGCCCCAAGTTAATTAGATTTACTCTAAACGGTTCTGAAAATGTAATAAAGTGGTTTACTCCAGACCTTTTCCTCTTTTTATATTGGAGGAAGCAGGTAAAAGTTAATGTCTATGGTGATTTTGATCTAAGACAGTTTACAGGTTTTGAGCTTTACTACGTTGGCATTTCTAAAAAAGGCGATAGCTTTTCTCGATTATTTGAACAAGCCCATCATGGAAGACTTAAAATATTGACTAATGCTCAGACAAAAAAATATGGTTCTCGACTTACTGACGAGCTCACAATTTTTATGTTTGATATTGACAAGATAAATATAAACATATTTAATACAGAGGATGATTTGAAACAAGATATTAATTACGTAACCGATGCAGAAGCAGTGATTGCTGATGCAGAAAAAGCATTTATTAAATTACTCAAAACGGAGTACAACGAAGTAACATATCAAAATTTTCCTCAGAGCACCGATGGGTTATTTAATGAGGGACTTACAAGATATGGTTACAGTATACAAGAAAACATAACTTTCTATACTGATAGTATAGAATTTAAAGGGGATTTCGACTTGAGAGCTATTAATGACTTTATTTTAGTTGAAGGAAATTCGGCTAAAGTAGTTAAAGTTTCTGATAACCAAAACTGAAAGTTAACTATCTAAGCGATTGGTGTTACTCAATATGAACAGCTTCTGTTTAACAAATAAAAAATTCCTGTCCAATTTTATTTTTACCGTCCCTACTAAAATTAACTGTCCCCAAACCACCAAAGACTGGAACTTGGTTGTCGCTATTCCCCAACCATTTCTCCAGTCTTTTTCTCATCCCTTAAAGCATCCCAGCAGGGATTCCTCATCCAAATACCGAATTACTACTCAAGCAGAAACCCAAGCAAATCAGGGATTTCGGGGTAAGAAGAGACGGTTTTACTCAGGCATTTCCCAGGCTCATACCCAGGCGTTTTAAATGCCGATCCTTGCTTTTCTCAGGCACCTCTCCATCCTTTTAGGGACACGAATTATTAGTCGTTTTGGTTCACAATTGAACCAGTTAATTTCCAGTTTTCTGGGCTTTTTCTCAGCGTTTTGGGGACAGGAATTTTTATCTCGGAAATGGCGGTGAAGCCTTTTGGGGTAAGGGATTGGAGGATTTGGAGGTGGGGACAGTTATTTTTAGTTTTCTACAGAAAATAAGAGAAGAACACGGGTGCATGTGGTTTATATTATCAATTGAGACAACTTATAACATCAAAATAAGACAATATAAGTGCCC
>RCUF01000080.1_pt1 | contig 62832 bp, 50 predicted proteins | sample 2166311 | NCBI WGS metagenome assembly RCUF01 (sample SAMN09932608, study PRJNA488358) | compost metagenome | feature: garden; material: soil; isolation source: compost soil in 4-hydroxybenzonitrile-enriched culture | place: Germany: Experimental Botanical Garden Goettingen | collected 2016-01-27
GACAGGCTGAGTCATTGAATGTGGCGATGGCAGCTTCTGTGCTGCTGTATGAGGCGCTGCGGCAACGGTGTTATACTTAATAAAAAATCCTGATGTGATGTTAGTTATAACGTAAATTGAGACTGATTATAAGATAGTTTGAGACTGTTTATAACATCAAAATGAGACAACCAGATGGCATCAAAACCTTTGTAATACAAGGATTTGCTGCCATTTGGTTTATATATGGGTTTAAAAAATTTTAAGATGAATTTTAAAAAAGTGTTCTTTTAGACCCGGTAAAATTTTATATCCTAAGTTCGGACAAACCGAAGGATCATATCCACTTTCGCTGAGGATTACAAACCATTATTAGGGGAAGAATTAGAAAGGATGAGTTTATTATGATCGGTGAAAAAATAAAGGCTTTTCGAAAATTACATAATTTAAGCCAAGTTGAATTTTCAACAGCTCTTGGAATATCACAAGGTAATCTCAGTGAAATAGAAAAAGGTAATAGCAAACCCTCTGCTGATACATTAATTGCATTAAGAACCAAATATGGATTTGATCTTAATTGGCTATTAGTTGAGGGAATTCAAAAGTCGTCTGATCAATTACGACCTAAGGGAGAGAATACCTTTTCACTAAATCCAGCAGAGATTAAGCTTATGTCAATGTATAAAAAACTGAATTTAGACGATCAAGAAAGTGTTGTAGAATTTGTCGATTATAAATCTAGGAAGAGGAGTAGGGATTCTAGATGATCGGATGGTTAGATAAGAATGAAGGAGTGATCTTAAAAATAATAACTGTCATATTCGTCGGATGGGGAACAGAGTTAATTCTTTCCGGAGAATATTTGCAGGCAGTTGAAAGTTTTTTAATAGGCACTTTAATTTATGGTATATATCGAATAAGCCTTGATTTTGAGAAAAAGATGCTTGATTGAACCATTACCTTCCTCAAGTCTTTTCTATAGCTTTTGTATACGCATTCTCTCGTTTTTCTCTTCCCAATCAAGTCTTTGCAAAATCCGCTGCCAGTATATGTTCCCTTTTATTGCATAAGATTTTGGAATATTAATATTCAGTAAGAACAGAACTTATTAACCACAATACGACTAACCATCGTGTTGTGGTTTTCGTATTATTAGGTCAGCCAGAATTATCTGGTTGCCTATTTTCTTAGGCATTTTACGATGGCGGTAGCCGGGGAGAACGTTGGCCTTTTAGGGAGTATAGATCCCGTTCTTAAAACTGTTCTCCCCACTAACTAACCCCAATGACCATTTTTGAACTGGTAGAGGCAAGTGATCTCGCATCACAAGCGAAGCTATGGGTTTGGGAGCATCGTGGGAGTACCAGGCGAATAGTTGTGGGAGGTTGTTATGGAACCGGTTGTAGGAATAGATGTGTCAAAAGTTGCTAGTGTGGTGCAAGCATTTTTGAAGAGAAATGAGCCGTACGGAAAGGTTGAGATTATATCGCATGGAGAAATCGGATTCGAACGTCTTGGGGAACTTTTGGCGGAGTTATAAGCACAGACGTTGGTCGCACCCGTAGTCGTCTTAGAAGCGACAGGCCATTATCACCGTGCGCTGGTTAGATATTTAGAACGTGGTGGCTGGAAGTATTTTATCATCAACCCATTGCAGTCAAAGCGGGCTAAGGGAACCCAGTTGCGTAAAGTAAAGACGGATGCCGCAGACGCCTGGCACTTGGCGGATATGTATTATCGGGGGACGTTAAGCCTCATCGAACGTGGAAAGAGACGTACATCGAACTTCAATATGTCACGCGGCAACATGAGTTCATCACTGGCATGTTTGTACAATCATTTAACGCGTGAGCTATGCTAGAGCAGGTATTTCCAACCTACACGGAGATCTTTTACAACCTGTTTTCTGTAAAAGCCTTGAACGTGCTGAAGCGGTGTTTAGGCGGAAAAACAGAGGGGCTAGTCGACACGATCCAAGAGCTCGCAGGGAAGGCCCATTCCAAGCAGTGGGCTCGAGAGAAGGCCGAGCAACTTGAACGACTGCTACTCTCATGGAACAAAGAGCCGAGAAGCCCGGCGCAGACAGCAATGCTCATGAGTATGGTTCAACTACTGCTTGAGTTCATCAACCAGTTGAGTCGGCTAGAGAAACAGATGGATGAGATCGCCGTCGCTCTTCCCGAGGTAGCCCTAGTGAAGAGTATACCCAGGATTGGGGATAAACTTGCCGCAGCCATTGTAGCTGAAATTGGTGACGTCAAACAATTTCAAGACGCCAAACAGCTTGTTGCCTTTGTGGGGTTAGATCCCAGCATATTCAGTTCGGGAAAGTTCACAGCCACAAGTTCCCGCATCACAAAACGTGGTTCAAAACGGCTTCGACGCTCTATATATTTAGCGGTTCAGTGTGGACTACGGCGGAGTATAAATAGCAAGATTAGAGGGTACTTCGATAAGAAAAGAGGGCAAGCCGTACAAGATGGTCGTGATCGCTTGCGCCAACAAGCTTCTCCATCACGTCTACGGCATCCTTAGCAAAGGCCAGCCCTACAAAGAGTAACATCCATATTTAACCACAACCTTCATGGCAATGAAGGTTAATTGTGTTACACGAAAAGTATAGCATCATATTAGACCTCAACCAAGCTGAAATGCTTGACAAACATTAATTGGTTTTAGAATTTCATTTTACTCCTCAAGATCGCGGATTCGCTTCTGTAGGTCACGAAAAGCTTTGTCTTCCGATTTCAATTGACCGCTGCCGGGGAATGCCTGAGCTCCGTCCTTCTTGAACTCGGCAAGCCAGCGGTAAATCGTGTTCTCATGCAACCCCATTTCCCGTGCTACCTGCGCCACCGTCTTCCCTTGTTCTTGAATGAGTCTTACGGTTTGAAGTTTGAATTCCTTGTCGTACTTTTTCGTCATGTCGGAACACCTCGAGTATAATTGCATTTATTGTCGCACTCTCGGTTCTCCGTGTCCAGTTTTCAGTCTAGCAGCAGCTCTATTCATCCACAGCTTTCGCTAATATTCAACATCTAAGTACGAAATGCCATGGAGATTGTGGTATAATTTTACTATTAAATTAGTCATATTCGGAAGTGGTCTTGATTTGAAAGGGGAAAAAGCGATGGGACTATATGAAGAATCAAATTATGATGCTCAAGGAATATTGGGTAAAATCAGAGATTACTACTCTCAGGAAAACATCTCGTTCCTTGCGAAAACAACTCTAAAATTATATGAAAATAGCATCAAAGAAAAACTGTCTATTAATTCGCTTTCTAAACACGATTTCATTTTTATTGGAAAGACACGAGTTGGCAAAAGCACAAATATATGCAGTATATTTGACTTCTATTTTTTGGATGGGAATAGACAAGAACAAATGCTACCTTCAGATAAAGGAGGGACAACTACCCCCTGCACAATTGAGATTGACAACACTGATGGAGAAACTTATATAGAAATATTTAATATAGATAGTAGATTGCTCGAAAAATACATTAATGCATTTATTCAAAAAGAAAAAGATAAGGATAAAGGTGAATCAATTCCAGAAGAGATTCGAACAATAATAAAAAGAAAAATCGGAAAAGATAAGTTAAATGAAATTATTAATAGCAGTAATACAGAGGAAATCAGCGATCCATTCGTACAAGAGATTGTAAAAAACTATCAAAGTAAGGACTCTATTCAATTAAATTATTTTGATGAAGATAAGAATGCTAATTCTGTTTTTAAATGGATTAAAACAACAATAGATCAAGTTCGTCGTGCGCAAGTCGAAAATGTATTTATCCCATATAAGATGATTGTTCATATTTCAAGGAGTACTAGGGAATTGCCAAATTGGATTAATAAAATTGTAGATACTAGAGGAATAAGTACAACGGGCTCTAAAGAGGAAGATACAGAAAATAGTGTGATTCGTGCAAGGGAAGAATTGACAGAATACATTCGCGAAAAGAATAGTATTGTAGTGTTTTTGACTGAATATGCGGATTTGGATAATAACATTATAGAGTATTACAAGGAATTATTAACTTCAGTAAATACCGATATATGGACTTTATCAAGGCATATGGTTCTTATCAGTACGTTGCCGGGTATGGTAGATTCGAAAATTATTGATGAAAGTGAATCGTCTATCGAGAGTAATATTGATGAGTTAAGAGAAGAAGTTATTAAAGAAAAGTTACAAGGATTTGAGGGATCTATGCTTGATTTTGTTAACCGCTTAGAAAATAGTGGTAACGACAGAGATAGAAAATCCCTTGATTTATTTTTGGAATTGAAAGAAAAGTGTAGCCAATATCCACGACTAGAATTGGTAGACATTGTTTTGTATGAAGCTAAAAGGTATACAGAAGAGGAATCGGAGATCTGTGACCGGAGAGAGGAGAAGATAAAGTTAAATAGAGATGCAATTCAGGAAAGACTAGGCAACAAAATAGCCCAAATTCATAGAACTTTAGAAAATGAAATTACTGAGATGTGTGATCTAGCTTTTTCAATTATTAATTCAAAAGCAGAAAAAAATAATATTAATAATAAACTTGAGTATATTCTTGCTGAATTTAAAGAGAAAATACAAAATGATACAGAACAGTCGATTCATAATTATATTAGTAAGTACACGTTAAGGTTCCTGAATGATTCTTCATATTTCACAGGAATGACATGGAAGGCATATACTAATAGTTCTGGATATGTCATTTCAAGAGACGGAAATATAGTGGGGGATACTACACGGTCTAGAAATGAAATTATTGAAGATTTTTCTAGAGAAGTGACAATGATATTGCGAGCAGCTTCACAAATATTAGAATCGAATATGAAGGATTTAATAAAGGAAGATGACTTAGAATCTCTGTTTGAAGCAATAGAAGGGGATCTAATTAATAGAGCGAAAACTGACTTGGTAAATACATTGGAAAAACAATTTGAAATTGAATTAAAAGCTCGTATACTCAATAATGATCTACTCTGGGAAAGTGTACTACTTATACGCCAAAAGAGTGATAACAAATACAGTGTAATTGGTAAAAAAGTCATTAATGATTATTTAGACAGTGACTTTTTAATTAGTGGGATGGATTATAAAAAGTATGCAGAAAGTAACTTTGATAAAGCAAAAAAGGAAGTAAAAGAAAGGCTGCTTGGAAGTTTAGCATGGTGATCTGATTTTTTATGACCAAAGGTGTCTATAACCCTTTCACAGACTCCACACACTTTGAATGCGTGGTATGGATGTCACGGGTGCAGAATGAAAGGCTTAAAAGTCTTGTAGGTAAGGGGTTTTGGGGTTTACGGGTAGGAATCCGGTGGCTCTGAAATCCCTTTTTATTACCCGCAGGAACATGTCCACTGGGTGGATTGATCGGCGTACAGAGTGGATTAGATGTCATTGCTTGCTGACAGAGCATGTTGGTTGTAAGGCTCTCAAGTGAGAGGAGATTAGACGAGTATCATATTAGGTGATATTTTTGTGATTGATTTTTGGAGGTGTTGGATATAGGAAGGCAGTCTGATTATCAGAATAAGCTAAATTCGGATTCGCATGAAATAGACCCGGATATTGTAAAAGGGAAAGTTGGTAAAGAGGCAATTAATGCCGACGAAATTGCAGCATACCTTACAAAGTATTCTAGACGGGGCGATACTTTTAGTGGGAAAACAATTAGAAGGCTAATTAAAAAAATATGCGAGTTAAGTGCTGGGAAATTAAAAGTTTCAGATTTCCAGGTTCCTAGGGATAATAATAAACCTATGTATTTAATCCAGCCAGAACACCATGGTTTTATTCTTCCATTAATAGATTCAAAGTATTTGCTTGACAATAAGAACGATAGAAAGCTCAGTACAAGAGAAGAACTGTACAGGGATCTAGTAGTTAATTTAGAAACCTATATGTCAGAAAAAGATTTTAAAATAATTAAATCAAATCCAGCGTTTATGAATGCTAAATTAGAGTGCCTTTTATCGGAGAGCATAAATAAACAAATATTAATATTGCTGCAGAATTTGTTTCATTCAGATGAAGTATTACGGTTTCGGTTGATGGAGAAAACACTTAACACTTTGATTGAACTAAATCGGATTGTAATGAAGCAGGATGCATATATGTTTTCATCAAAATTAGTATATGGGCACGCTTTTAATGAAAGTACTGATGGAGAGTATAAGAAGGACATGCTTCAAGCCGATGGGCTGGCACAATTCATTATTCAACTCTTAGGTTTGAAGATGCATGGTGAAAAATATGAATATTTAAGTGATGATGAAAAACTTAGTTATCCAGCACTTTGGGCAGCAGCACAAATGTATGATTTTGAAATAAAACCAGAAACTGATGCGGGACAAGAACTGAACAAAATCAGTGCTGCTATATCAGATAATGAGAAATTTAAAACCCTTGTAAAAAAAGCAAAGGAGATACTCAATCTTGATGATCCACGAGAATTTTTTATGTTCAAGGATATAATAAGATTGTCAGCTGCATATTACCTTATGCCATTTGTAGATGATGAAGATTATAAAAATATAATAAAATTTACGGAGAATGCTATTTCAAATGATAAATGGGATGTGCTGCAAAAGTTGTATTGCAACGATGAGTGGGCGAATGATAAAACAATTCGGGAACTGAGAAGAATTAATGAACTCAGAGGACTCCACCACTGGACAACCCCTGAATGAGATATTTCCTTTGGCAATAACACTTAACTTATTTACATTAGAATCAAGCTTCAACACTGTGGCTTAGTGATAATGAAAAAAATAAGAGACTGGAGTGTAATGCCATGGAAAAATGTAGTGTTATTTATGTAAAGTACGAGCCATCAGATACTATTGAGAAACAAGGAAAAATGAGTTCTAATGAGAAGTATCTAAAACAGGGCTACTATATCAAAGAATCCCGAAATGGTTATTGGGTTTTAGTAAAACCCGTACAGGTAAACATTAAAATTAGCAATTCTTCGGGAGCTAGGACTTTTAATATAAAGCAGGATATACTTGATCTTTATAAGAAAGATAGAATTTCAGGGAAATTAACCGATAGATTTGAAGAAGATATACTAATGGAGAAGATTAGTATATATATGGATGCGGAAGGTGATTACGAAATCAGAAAAGAGATTAACAAAAACAAAGGCGTTTGCTCGTAACAATAAAGCTAAATATAAAGAGTTGAACGTTTCTCAGCCAAATATAAAGCAAGGCACCCTACGCCCAAACTTCGTAGAGTGCCTTGTTTGCTTTATCGTTATCCTTCCACATCCACCGTCACGTCGGACTTGAATTCTACGGGGAACTTTACTCCGTAGACCCGTGACCTTCTCAATCAACCGCCTGACCAGTTGTTGTCGTATTTGGTAATGGTGGTGGGCTGCTCCTGTAGAAATGCGCTCATGTCGGTGATTCGATTGCGAAGCTCGTCCCGACCTACGTTTTCTACTTGAACCTTCTGCTTCTGCTCGCAGGTGGTAGATTTCCTACGGCGGAGCACCTCATCTCAGTGCCATTAATAATCATCTGGGCGAAGCTGCAGTTTTTGCCTTTTGGGCTGGTATGCACGACGCGGCGCCTAATCGATTCTTCTTGCACCTGCATGAAAATTTCGAACGGGATAAAATCCTCGTGGTTGTTTTCAACATATTATCGGGGAACAAGGCCGTTATACTTAATCTGCTTTTTGGTTAGAAAATCAACCGTGTTTGTTGTGTTATTGTGTGCCATAGTGGGAAGGGTTCCTTTCAAATTACATTTGGATGCTTATTCCTTTTTTTTATGTGGTAAAAATGAAGATATAAAAACCGCCCAATGTGAATTGGACGATTGATAAAATGAAATGTACACATCTTCACTTTGAAGAGAGGTGCTTTATGGGAGAATGGGCAAAACCTAATAATTTTTCTGCTGCCTTTAGATTAACTAGTTCGAAATATGCTGATGCCTTTGTAGATACAGGATCAATCAAATTCAACACCCCCCAATCGTGGATTGATTACTCCAAAAAATATGGAGATGGGCGAGGATCTTGCCCCGGTTGTTCCAATGGACCCTGCGGAACACCTCACCACAGCCCCCGCAGATGATCATCTGAGCCGAAGCAATAGTTGCTGCTGAAGGTTCTGTTCTCCCCATTCGGGCTGGTGTAGACCACACGTCGTCTGACCAACTCTTCCTGCACCTGCATGAAAATTTCCCGCGGGATAATGGCCTCATGACTGTTTTCCACGTAGTACTGCGGGACAAGGCCGTTGTTCTTGACCCGCGTTTTCGTGAGGAAGTCAGTGGTGTATGTTTTCTGTAAAAGGGCATCGCCGATGTACTTCCCTCGCAGGATGTTGTTAATGTTGCTGTTATGCCATTTTTTCTCTGCCTGCTCCGTTTCGGATTCCGTCTGCTTCCAGCCCCCACGCAATTTTCAGCATGCTTGGATCTCGCCTTGCTGGTAACGGTATTGCAGACTCAGCTTCACGTTCTGGCTTAAAGATTGGCTTTCTTGTTGGGCAAGGGAAGCCATGATGGTGAGCATGACCTCGCCTTTGGAATCCATCGTGTTTATGTTTTCCTTCTCGAAATAAACCGGGATGTTCTTGTCCTTCAGCTGTCGGATGTACTTCAGGCAGTCCAGCGTGTTTCGGGCAAATCGGCTAATCGATTTGCTGATCACCTTGTCGATTTGGCCTGCCAACTGCTCACCCACAATTCCTAATACTTTTTACAATAAGCTTCAACCTTATCTGCAAAAGCTCCTGGGATTTTCTCTCTCCAGTAGGGGACGGACATCTTCAAAGATTGGATAGCTTTCTGGTACTTGGATTCTCCCAATTGGGTCTTAATGTTGCCCATTAAAAATTCTAAATCTTTATATTTTAAGACTCGGGTGTTGGGCTCACCATTAACTAGGTTAGCTAAAACCGTTAAGTAAATAAATGCGCTACCACGGCTCATCCCCGTTGTTTCAGCAACCTCAGTGCTCAGCCTATTGATTTCGCCAGAGCCCTCAACGTATCTTAGGAACGCACGCCATAAATCCTCAACCATTGCTGGCGTAATCTTGGTATTGCTGCGTGAAAACTGCTTCGTCTCATATACGGAAGTTTCATCAAGATCCTCAGAATCACTGAAATCTGCTAGGTTTGATGTCGAAGCAGCCATAGTCATCGGTAACCCTTTTTCTAAAACGACTCTTCTTAAAAAAATATTCACAGCAATCTCAGCATTCATCCCAAGGGAATGTAGAATCTTTTCGGCTTCGAGTAAGGTATCATCATCAATATTTATTTCAATCTTTGGCATGCGAACCACCTCCCATAATTTTACTATAAATTTTCTTGTGATTACTATAACATTAGTTTATTGCGATTTATATAGTATTTTTTAGTATTTATTTTCTTGTTGTGAGCAAACGTTATTGCATGAATCAACAATACAATAGGCTACAAGAACGGGTTTTCCGTTAGCTGATTCGATCAAGTCCTCTAACGCATTCAGTTTGCGGTCGTGAATGCTAATCGTTTCTTCGGTATCTGAATTCATAGCGCCATTTGCCATCTGACACAGTTTTCCGCTTAGTGCGGCGGCATTGGCGGCGGTTATTTCACCGTTTAGCAGCTGAAGGACCAGGTATTGCTTCAGTTCGTCATACCGCTGGCGCTCTTTCTCTGAAAGCATCACAGGGTATTCTGTATGGATCAATTCCGGCATCTTCAGATGGTCGGTAGATTACATGGAGATCGTGATGTCTGAGATTTGGCGGTACATATCCTTTTTTGCGGCGGCCGCCGCGGAGATGACCCGCAATGTAGTCGCCCACATCCTTAACGGACGCTTGTTGATCTTTCGACATTTGGCGATCAACCATTTCGGTGGTACGCATCGTGACGCTGACCCGACTGCAGAAGTCTTTCCAGGATATATCGCTATTTTTCCACTTCTTATCCATCCGCTGTTGCCGTAAGCGATCTTCATTCTGTGACCCCCTTACATTTGGTAAATAAGCCTCCAGCAGGATAGTCTTTGCGGTTTGATCTATAGATTTTCGAAAACTTGCAGCTATACGGCGTAGGTTGAAGGCTTTTGTGGCCTTCTCCTCTCTGGCCACGTTGATCAGAGCTTCGGCGGCTGTTGGGTCGGGGTAACCCTTACTATTATAATTGTCCATAGCCGCGACGCTCCCAAAGGAACTGGTTAATAAAATATTGCTGGCCTTTTCCTGTGACTTTGGTAGTTTTGCTAATGGTGACATGACCATCCGAGTGGGTGATGGCGGTTTCTTTTACTTTGAACAAACCGAGTTCCATGGCTCTTTGCGTTGGCGCGTTATAATCCGTGCCTTTGCGCTTAATGAGATAACCATCCTGACGTAGCCGCTCAAAGAGGCGGTTCTGACCAGTGTCAATGCCGTTTCCTTTAAGGATTTTTGCCAATTCCCCAATGAGGATGGTGCCTTCCGAAACTGATACCGCATCGGCGAACACGACCTTCGGTTTATTCTGAGTAGCTTCCAACTGGAGTTGTTCCCTGGTGGTGCGTTCTTCCTTAAGGGCGGTCAGCACCTTAATCCAAGCGTCGGGGTCATTCATGATTTCTTCCAGTTTGGCGGCAGTGACGTATGTGCCGTGCTTACGGATGGTTGGCAGCACCTCGTGGGTTACCCAGCGTTTGAACTTCTTTGCTTCTGGTTTGCGGGAGAGTAAGATGACGTTGAACAGGCCGCTTTCACTGATAATATTGGTATCGCCTTGACGCCCTAAGCAATACATAGCCCGTTCATCGTCATCCAATCTGTAGGCAATCATACTGGGATTGCTGAGCTCCAGCACTTTGCAAACATCTTTCAGCACCCACCATGGTTCACCGTTTTTCTGTACCGTCCTGATTTCGTTTCCCTCATAAGAGAATGATTGTAATTCGTTGTTCATATTGATCCTCCTGAAAAATGGATGGTAGGGATTTAGCCCTTCACCATCCACAGGACAGGCAGTGTGATTTTGAGTACCAAGAGATTAATTTTTTGATAAAAATCTGTTTCATGCCCATCGGCTCTGAGTAGAAGTCCTTTTGCCCAGGGCGGGGTTTGCTCCATTTGTTTACCATGGCAGCACAGAGGATGTCGTGACTCATAGCCTGCACGATGTTCTCTACAAACGTGGGACAGATGGTGGGAATTTGAGTACCGAAATTAGAAAAAATCTTTCAGGCGATCTCTTAGTTGAGTGAACAACTTCGCTTTCCTCTTATTAATCGCCTTCTGTGATAGCCCAATATCAGCGGCGATATCCCTCTCGGATTTTCCGATACTGAAGAGTTCCATAATTCTGCGGTTTTCTGGGTCTAATTCCTCCAAGGCTGCGAACAAATCTTCGACCAGAAGCTTGTCCTCTACGAGTTCAGCGATGTCAACTGCATCGGTTGTTTCATAGCCATCCTCAGTGAACTTGTCCAATGAAAGGACGCTGCTTGTCCGTTCTATTGGCGCGAGTCCTTTTTCCGCACGCTCTAAGTCGCATTCACGACAGCTTTTGGTGCAACGATTGCCTTTTTCATCTAGGCAGCGCATTTCTCGCTCCTTGCGCTTACGCTCTGCCCAAGCCGGACGTTTGTAGGCTCGATAGACTTCTTCGGAAGCGGGGATTTGCTGGCCGTCGATAATAACGTGCCACGCACCTTCGTAAAAATTACTGTTCTTTGGTTGGCTCTGATTTTCTTTGATTGACATATAAAAAGCCCTCCTTCGGTTTGAGCCGAAATGGAGAGCTTTTTTGATGTTACAAACCAGACCACAGATGGTTGGTAGCAATTCAATAGGATTTCTCCATTTCGAATTGCAACCTCACTTCCGGTGGTCGATTGCAAATATTTAGTTGTAGTTCACACAACACCGGAATGCCCTGCAGGTGGCTGTCGTGTGAAGGTTTCAATCTATGTATTAATAGTAATTCAGTCATAATTGTCCCAACAGGAAGTCGGACTTCATGATTTTGGACAAAAAATGAGCCCTTGCAAATAAACAAAAATACTGTTTATTTGCAAGGGCTTTGATAATGCTCGAAAAGAAACACGAAGTCGGACTTCATGTTTTCTCGAAATTTATTTGATTGTGCGTATGAAGTAATATAAATTAGATAATATAATGGTGAATTTAATTTTGGTATTTGCATACCAAAATTAAATATCGATTGACGTGAATTGTATGCGGTGCTATATTTTATGTATGATAATAACGGTGAGTTGTTTTGCAAGGGGGGATTAAGGTGCGTAACGACAAGCAGATGAACCATATTTTGAATCGTTATAATGCGTTGAGGGGATATACTGCTCAGTCAGAGTTGCATGTTGCATTGTTCCTTTTAAAAAAGACAAAAGATGAATTTTTATCAAGTTCAAGAAAGCCTACTGAACAGAAAGCTTATGAGTTAATGCTTTCAATATCGAATAGTTACGGAATGAAAAATCCATACCCTGATTCTAAGGCGTTTTTTGGCGCTTTTATGACTATGGATGATGAAGATATTGATTGGGAAATGGTACTGGCATCTGCAGATCATAAAGAGATGTTTTATATACCGAAAGTGCTGATTACCGAATTTGAAAAACGCTTTAATCCAAACACTAAGACGGTATTGATTCCTGAAGCTGAAAAATTTGTACCTTACCTTACTGAATTAGTAAGTCGACATTCTGATTGTGAATTCTTCATAACTACCATGAATGGCGTGAGTAAAGTTCTTCTCGATGAAATGTTTAAGGAGTATGTCAATGTAATTGTTGAACAGACAAGTATTTATGATTACGAGTTCTCAGCAAGGAAGTTTGATTTAATTCTAGCGGTACCTATATTTGGAGCAAGAGAACGCGGAGAAGATAATGGAGATTTCATTTGTAGGGAATATGAAATGATAGCTGTAGAGAACTTGCTCTTACACTTGAGTAGTTCGGGTGTATTAGTAATTATACTTCCAGCTAGAATAACTTTTGCCGCTGGCTCGATTAAGGACTTAAGGGATTTTATACAAGGTATGTATAAACTAGAAGAAATAGCTGAGCTGCCGACTGGGATATTTGCATCTACCGCTATTAAGACCTATATGTTTACGATCACAACTGGCCGAACAGAAGATGTAATGATTAAAAGATATGGTGCTGCTACAAGCAACATCAAAAAAAATGGAATCAAAGAACTAGTTCTCATTGATGATACATTTGTTATGTTGGAAGAGTTAATGGAAATGGGTTATTGGAATGTTGATCATATCTTTGGGATGGTGGATGAAGAGTGGCAGCGTTATCAGAACTCAAGCATTAAAAAAGAAGAACTAGGTAATGTTGCTGAAGTTTTTCGCGGAAAGGCGATCAACAAGAAAGATGCTAATGGTAGCATTGGAGTCGTAAATATATCGAACCTAAATGATTTTGATATTGATTATGCGGGCCTTGACCACATTGAAGAGGAAGAGCGTAAAGTTGCGAATTACTTACTTAGACATGGGGATTTATTATTGCCAGCACGGGGAACAGCGATCAGAATAGCGGTTTTTCAAGAACAGAAGTATCCTTGCATCGCGTCATCAAACATTATTGTAATAAGACCGAATGAAAAACTGCTTTTAGGGACGTACCTAAAAGTTTTCTTGGATAGCCCGATGGGGAACAAAGTCTTAGCAGGAAAGCAGCAAGGAACAGTCGTCATTAATATTAGCTATAAAGACTTGAAGACGCTAGAAATCCCGTTGCTCAGGGTTGAAGAACAAAAAGTGATAGCAGAAGAATATGAGCAGGAACGTTCCAGATACGTTGAAAGCATTCGTCTTGCTGAGGATAGATGGAATGAAGTTATGGAGCGTCTACAAAAAACTATTATGAATGTGAAGCAATAAAATGTTGACATAAATAACCGTGTTGTAATGTGAGAGCTATTTAAAAAGTCTTAATGTACACTGAGGCTTCACTAAAAGTATCAGCTCGGCACCAGGGGAGGAAATTACATGATCGGAGCTATAATTGGAGATATTGTCGGTTCCAGATTTGAATGGGATAATCATCGCTCGAAAGATTTTGATTTTTTAACATACAAGTGTTTTTTCACTGACGACTCGGTGCTGTCATTAGCTATATGTGACGCACTTTTGAGCTGTAAACGTGATTATAGAGACTTGGGCGACCAAGTTGTTAAATCCATGCAAGTTATTGGAAGACCTTATCCGAATTGCGGGTATGGAGGAAGATTCTATAAATGGATGTACAGTGATTCTCCTGAACCATACAACAGTTTTGGTAACGGTGCTGCAATGAGAGTAAGCGCCTGCGGTTATGTAGCTAATTCCATAGAAGAAGCTAAACTGCTTTCGCACAAGGTGACAGCTGTAACACATAACCATCCGGAGGGGATAAAAGGCGCTGAGGCTACTACGGTTGCAGTTTATCTGGCTCGTAGCGGGAAAAATATCTTAGAGATTCGTGATTACATTGATAAGAACTACTACCCTATGAATTTCTCGCTCGATGGAATCCGGGAAACGTATCAGTTTAACGAGACTTGCCAAGAAACAGTTCCGCAAGCACTTGTTGCATTCTTCGAGTCTTCCAATTTTGAAGACGCAATCCGGAACGCTGTCTCTATTGGTGGAGATAGTGATACGTTGGCTGCAATTACTGGAGGCTTGGCAGAAGCCTACTACGGAGTGCCGACACATATCAGAAAGCACGCATTGACATTTCTTGATGAGCGGCTTCTGAAGATACTGCTTGAGTTTGAAAACTTATATCCAGCAAAGATGGAAAAGATAGAGTCTTCAGGAAGCGTTAGCATTAAAGAAGAGTTTGTGGGAGCCAAAATAAAAACGGGAGGTAGAGAAGAAATGATCCATTCAGCAATGGATGCTGCTGATGAAGCACTAAAAAACAGTACTGCAGAGCCTGAGGAAACAACAAGTCAAAAACTCTTTTCTCACCTTTTTGAAGCCTGCAATATTTTGCGTGGCCCAATTAATCAGGATGAGTATAAAAGCTATGTAACCCCAATTCTATTTTTTAAACGACTATCTGATGTTTATGACGAAGAAACACAAGCCGCGCTAGAGGAATCTGGTGGTGATGAAGAATTTGCTAGTTTTCCCGAAAACCATCGTTTCATCATTCCCGATGGCTGTCATTGGCAGGACGTTCGAGAAGTTAGTGAGAACGTTGGAGCAGCAATAAGCAACGCAATGAATGGCATTGAACGTGCCAATCCGGATACACTCTATGGCGTTTTTTCTAGTTTTGATGACGCAAACTGGACTGATAAAAGTAAACTGTCAGATGAACGCTTAAAGGATCTCATTGAACACATGTCAGAAATTAAAGTAGGCAATGAAAACTATTCTTCTGACGTGATGGGAGATAGTTATGAATACCTAATCAAAAAATTCGCTGATCTTTCTAAGAAAAATGCAGGTGAATTCTATACGCCTAGATCAGTTGTAAAATTAATGGTCAAAATCCTAGATCCGAAGCCAGGTGAGACAGTTTATGATCCTGCTTGTGGTACTGGTGGTATGTTGATAGAAGCAATTCGGAATGTACGGGATGATAAAAGTACGTATGGTAGGATTTATGGTCAAGAAAAGAACTTAGCAACTTCCTCAATTGCAAGAATGAACCTCTTCTTACATGGAGCAAGGGACTTTAAGGTTAAACAAGGGGATACATTAAAATCACCTCTTTTCCTACATCGAGGAGAGCTACAAACATTTGATTGTGTAATCGCGAATCCACCGTTCTCGTTAAAAGCTTGGGGGGCAGATCAATTTGCCTCAGATATTTACGGTAGAAATTTATGGGGTAGTCCTTCGGATTCCAGTGCTGATTTTGCTTGGCTCCAACACATGGTGAAATCTATGGATAAAAAGAATGGACGCTGTGCGGTCATTCTTCCACAGGGAGTCCTTTTCCATGGAGGCAGAGAGGGAGAAATACGTAAGCAATTAATAGAATCTGACAAGTTAGAATGCGTCATTACTTTGGTAAGTGGCTTGTTTTACAGTACAGGCGTATCGGCATGTATTCTAATATTAAACAACAATAAAGTACAAGAACATAAAGGGAAAGTTTGTCTGATTGATGCATCAAAGATCTATACTGCGCAAAGAGCTCAAAATATAATGACAGAAAAAGATGTTGAAGAAGCTTATAATCTTTTCAAAAACTATGAATCAGTAATTGAAAAATCTAAGGTTGTGTCAATTGAAGATATAAAATTGAAAGAGTACACGCTCTCCGTGAACAGCTATATTGAAAAAGCTCCAATAGAAGCGATTTGTCCTCAGGAAGTTAAGAAGACATTTTTGGCAACATTAGATGAAGTAATTGAAGCAGAAGAAAACTTGAAATCCTTATTAATTGAAGGAGGATACATTAGTGAGCATTAGAATTACACTTGATGAATTGAAATCATACTTATGGAATTCAGCAGTACTCTTAAGGACTCATATAGATGCTGGTTCATATAAGCAATACATTTTCCCACTTATGTTTTTCAAAAGAATTTCTGATGTATATGATGAAGAATGTGCAGATATCCTTGAGGAATATGACGGGGATGAGGATGCAATCGAGTGGGAAGAAAATCATAGATTTATTGTTCCGAAAGGTTTTCACTGGAATGATGTCAGATCAGTATCAGAAAATGTGGGCGTTGCAATTGTAAATGCATTTCGAGCTATTGAAAAAGCAAATCCTGAAAAATTACAAGGTGTTTTTGGGGACGGTGCTTGGACTAATAAAAACAGATTACCTGATAAATTACTTAAAGACCTTATTGAGCATTTTTCTTCCAAAACGCTCAGTATGAAAAATTGCCCTGAGGACGAACTCGGACAAGGTTATGAATATTTGATTAAGAAATTTGCTGATGATAGTGGGCACACTGCACAGGAGTTTTATACAAATCGCACCGTCGTTCATCTTATGACAGAGATGCTAAAACCGGAATCTGGTGAAAGTATTTACGATCCTACCTGTGGAAGCGCAGGCATGCTTATTTCAGCCATTGCTTATTTGAAGCAACAAGGACTTGAATGGAGAAATGTAAAAGCATACGGGCAAGAGATTAATGCTCTTACATCTGCGATTGGAAGGATGAATTTGTTTTTACATGGTGTAAAAGACTTTCATATAGTCAATAACGATACTTTAAAGAAACCTGCTTTTGTGGAGCATGGTGAGTTAATGCAGTTTGATTTAGTGTTAGCGAATCCGCCATATTCGATTAAACAATGGGATAGAGAAGTATTTTCAGCTGATAAGTATGGCCGGAATTTTCTCGGCACACCACCTCAAGGAAGGGCTGATTACGCGTTTTTTCAACATATTATGAAGAGCCTTAATCCGAATACGGGTAGATGTGCAATTTTATTTCCACATGGTGTTTTGTTTAGGGATGAGGAAAGAGAAATGCGTGAAAAGCTTGTAAGAAGCGACTTGGTCGAATGTGTAATTGGGATCGGTAAAAATCTATTTTTCAATTCACCGATGGAGGCTTGTATTATTATATGTCGAACGAAAAAAGCACATTCTCGTAAAGGACATATATTGTTCATTGATGCAAAGAATGAAGTAACTAGAAAAAATGCGGAGAGTTATTTGGAAGAGGATCATATACAGAAGATAGCACAAACTTACACCGAATTTATAGTTCAAGATGGTTTTTCGGCAATTGCCACAGTAGAACAGATTATTGGATATGACAGTAAATTGAGTATTCCGCTTTATGTAAGTGGGTCTAACAGCGTTGAAGATGAGGAGACGTTATATTCTGTGGAAGAGGCACTGGATGGATGGCTTGCTAGCAGTGATACTTTTAAAGAATCTTATGAGACTTTGAAATACATGCTTTTTGAGAATGGTGGTGGTGAGTCTTGATAAAATATAAACTTGGTGATGTAGTAAAGGTAATATCTGAACGTGTAGATAATCCGGCGAATTGTGAGTATGACAAATTTGTTGGTCTTGAGCACTATGTATCGGGTGAAATTGAGATTAAGAAATATGGTAATACAAGTCTTTTAAAATCTGCTATGAAAGTTTTCAAGTCAGGTGATATTTTAGTTGCTCGACGTAATGTCTATTTGAAAAGGGCATCTATTGTAAAATTTGACGGGATCACTTCTGGAGACTCCATAGTATTGCGTGTCGAGGATAAACTGTTAAGACGAATTATTCCGTTTGTCTTAAATACCGATGAGTTCTGGGGATATGCGGAGAAATTTTCTGATGGAACAATGTCAAAAAGATTGTCTCCTAAAGTTTTATTGGAATACGAGTTTATGCTGCCACAAATTGATCAACAAGAAAAACTTGCTGATCTACTATGGGCTGTTAATTATACAAATGAGGCTTACAAAAAATTGCTCCACCTTACAGATGAGCTTGTCAAATCACAATTTATCGAGATGTTCGGGGATCCGGTGACCAATCCGAATGGATGGGCAGTAATGAAAATGAAGGATGCCTCTTTACGTTTAAGTGACGGGCCGTTCGGCTCCAACCTTAAGTCAGAGCATTATAGTAGCGAAGGAATTAGGGTAATACGTTTACAGAACATTGGTTCAGGCGATTTTAATGATGACGATAAAGCATATGTATCCCATGAACACTATCAAAAGATTAAGAAATATACCTGTGAATCTGGTGATATAGTTATCGGTACATTAGGTGAACCGAATCTGCGAGCGTGTATTATACCAGATAGTATTGATATTGCGGTAAACAAGGCAGACTGTGTACATTACGTTCCAAAGCCCGACATATTGAATAATGTTTTCGTATGCCATTACATCAATTGCCCATCAACAATTATAATGGCTCAGGGAAGTGTTCATGGTAACACGCGCCAACGAATATCATCTGGTCAAGTTGCCCAGCTTCCGATCTTTATGCCACCTACTAGTCTTCAAAACCAGTTCGCAGACTTCGTCCAACAAGCCGACAAATCAAAGCTTAATTTAGAACAAAATCTTGTTAACCTCGAAGTAACTTTGAAAGCCTTAATGTCGAAGAGCGTTGGCTAAGTTGGTTGAAATTTATTAAAGATTGGAGGCGCATTTGATGTTTAATGAAGACAATACGATTGAGCAAATGGTTCTAACATCGCTCAAAAACAATGGCTGGAAATTTATTCCTGACGAGGAATTGCAACGTGAATATTCTGACGTAATGGTTGAGACTATGGTTAAAGAGGCCCTCATCCGCCTTAACCCTGAAATCGCTGAAGAACCATCCCGCGCAGATGAAGTTATCTATAAACTGCGTACGATAATATTGACAGTTCAGCCGCACAACCTAGTAACGCAGAATGAAATGTTCAAGAAGATGGTTTTTGAAGAGAATTCCTACCCATTCGGCAAAGATGGACGAATGATTCCCATTCGATTCTTTGGAACAATGACTAAAGAAGACCTAGTGTTGAACGAATATGTTGTCACCAATCAATGGGTATATCCACAAAAAGAGAACGGTAAGAGATTAGATATTGTTCTATTAATTAATGGATTTCCTGTGGCGATTGGTGAACTGAAGACGCCTGTTCGTAATTCTATAACATGGTTGGATGCTGCTGGAGATATAGCTGCATATGAAAAAAGCATACCAGGCATGTTTGTAACAAACATATTCAATTTTGCTACAGAAGGCAAATGTTACAGATATGGTTCAGTTTGCATGCCAATTGGAATGTGGGGTCCATGGCATACTGCTGATCATAAAAGTGAAGGAAGTCTTGCTGATGTGAAAATCAGTATTGAAGATATGATTACACCTAAAAAGGTCATGGACATTTTTCAGTTCTTTACATTATTTGCAACAGATAAAAAGTATCGCAAATATAAAGTCATATGTCGATATCAACAATATGAGGGTGCGAATCTTATTGTGGAACGCGTAAAGGCCGGATACCCAAAACAAGGTCTTATCTGGCATTTTCAGGGTTCGGGTAAATCGTTACTGATGGTTTTTGCAGCACAAAAACTTAGAATGATGCCTGAATTAAATAATCCAACAATAGTTATAGTTGACGACCGAATTGACCTAGAGACGCAGATAACTGCAACGTTTAATGCATCTGATATCCCTAATCTTGTCAGTCTTGGCTCAAAGGACGACTTAGAATCCTTCTTCTTAGGGGACCAGAGAAAGATTGCAATTACAACAATCTTTAGATTTGGTGATGTTAAAAAGGAACTAAACCCTAGAGACAATATCATACTTATGGTGGATGAAGCTCATAGAACTCAGGAAGGAGATCTAGGTAGTAAGATGCGTCTTGCTCTTCCGAATGCGTTTTTCTTTGGCCTTACAGGTACACCGATTAATCGTATTGATAAAAATACTTTCAATACATTTGGTGCAGTTGAGGATAAGAGTGGATATATGAGCAAGTATTCCTTCTCGGATTCAATTCGTGACAATGCGACGCTACCATTGAATTTCGAACCGGTACCAGTTGACCTGCATGTGGATAGAGAAAAGCTCGATGCTGAATTCGAAGCACTAACAGAGAATTTATCTAACGAAGATAAAGCAGAGCTGTCTCGAAGGGTCAACATGAAAGCTATTATGTATGACCGAAAGCGTATCAGAAAGATATGTGAGCATATAGCGAAGCATTACCGGGAGAAAATTGAACCGAGTGGATACAAGGGTCAGGTTGTTTGTTATGACAGAGCGTGCTGTCTTATGTATAAAGAAGAACTTGATAAGTTGCTAGGTCCGGAAGCAACTACCATCGTTATGGACACCAATAATGACAAAGAGGATAAATATAAAGCGTATAAACGTGATAGGGACGCAGAAGGAAAGGTTTTAGATAGATTTAGAGAACCTAACGACCCTTTGAAGCTTGTTATTGTAACGTCAAAGCTTCTCACTGGATTTGATGCGCCTATATTGCAGGCTATGTACCTTGATAAGCCAATGAAAGATCATAATTTGCTGCAGGCCATCTGCCGTACTAACAGAACCTATGATGAAGGTAAGACTCATGGTTTGATTGTTGACTATATTGGTATTTTTGATAATGTAGCAACAGCTTTGGACTTTGATGAATCGAGTATGAAAAAGGTCATCTCCAATATTGAAGAAGTCAAAAAGCAGATCCCTGCGCTAATGCGCAAGTGTTTGAGTTATTTCATGGGAGTAGACCGTACAATAGATGGTTGGGAAGGTTTAATTGCTGCTCAAGAATGTTTGCCAAACAATAAAATCAAAGACGAATTTGGAGCCGATTATAAAGTGCTCAATCGAGCGTGGGATGCGCTATCCCCAGATCCGTTTCTGAATTCAATGAAATTCGATTATCAATGGCTGACAAGAGTATTCGAATCCGTGAAACCTACTGATGGAAGAGGCGGGTTGATTTGGGCTTCTCTTGGGGCGAAAACATTGGAACTAGTTCACGAGAATCTGCAAGTTGGAGAAGTACATGATGATATGGAAATTCTTACGATGGATGCAGATTTAATTGATGAATTTATTGAAAAACAAAAAGATCTGAGAAAGACAACGATCAAAGTTGAAATTGACTTGGTCGCAAGAATTCGAAAACATAGTAATGATGTTAAATTTGTTAAGTTAGGAGAAAAACTTGAAAATCTCCGTGAAAAGCACGAACAAGGGCTAATAACCAGTATTGAGTTTCTAAAACTGCTATTAGTACTTGCGCGGGAAGCTGCAGAAGCTGAACAAGAAGTAGTTCCCGAGGAAGAAGTGGATAAAGGTAAGGCGGCATTAACAGAGCTTTTTGATGGGTTAAGGAATTCAAAGACACCAATTATCGTCGAACGAATTGTTGGTGATATAGATGATATCGTTAAGATTGTACGATTCGATGGTTGGCAGGGTACAACTGCAGGAAAACAGGAAGTGAAGAAAGCTCTTCGGAGTGTTGTCTGGGTCAAATACAAAATTAAAGACAAAGAGGTCTTTGATAAAGCTTATCAGTACATTGAGCAGTATTATTAATTCGGCGTACAGATGTGATGAGAATCCGGCAGGGAGGTGATAAGGTGCATAAGAACAATAATTCATTCGAAGCTTATCTCGAAGACAATTACTGCGATGAGATGCATCGAGCATTAAAAAACTCCATCCTTCAAAAAGGAAGAAGATCGCTTGATTCTTATCATGTATTAGATCCATCATATATTGAGGTAGAGAATATCCGTGTAAGAAGCATAACTTTCTATGGTATCGAACACCGTCAAATTTTTTTCAATGCTACTATCCAGGCTGAAATTGTTTTAAAAGGGATGGGTAAACGTGACTATGATGCTGATAGGCAGTCTAAATGGTTTATTTTATCCTTCTACGGACATCTAATATCAGGCCTTCGAAAAGTCATGATAATTGATGTTAGGGATTACAGCAAAGAGAGATTTAGCAAAGAAAACGCACTATCAAAGTACCTGGTCCCTTATTTATATTCGGAAGACCTGGATAATGAAGCTGAAAAATTCTTGCAAAAGTATTATCCAGAAGCACTGGAGAATCCAATGCCATTAGACATGGCCGAGCTGCTGGACAATATGTGTCTAACTATGCATTATGCACCTTTGCCAGATAACATTTTTGGTAGGTCGTACTTTGGTGAGGCTCAGGTGGAAGTATTCGAGGAGGATATGAGATACACCCGAACAGAAAATATTGATGTTGGAACCATATTGGTAAATCCTAATGTTTTTTTTATGAGAAATATTGGTTCTGAAAATAATACAATTGTTCATGAGTGTGTTCATCATGATCTCCATGCAAACTTTTTCGAATTACAGAAGCTGCTGAATAACGACGTGATTTCAATAAGTTGCGAAGTAGTTGAGGAATACGGAATGGATACGGCAGGGATTGATAAAGCCTTACACTGGATGGAATGGCAGGCGAACGTTCTAACACCAAGAATCTTAATGCCTTTAAAAACTACAAAACAGAAACTGAATGAAATATTGGTACGGTTACACGGTGAAAAGCAAGATTTGCGAAATGCTGAGATTTTGCAGCTTGCAATTGCGGAACTCGCTAGCTTTTTTGGCGTATCCAAATTAGCAGCAAAACTACGAGCGATTGACGTTGGGTTTGAGCAGGCAGCAGGGACATTTGTATATGTCGATGGTAGATACTATCCGCCATATTCCTTCAGAAGTGGTGCATTAGGAAAGAATCAAACGTTTGTAATTGATGAGATGAATGCTTTTAACGAAGCAAAAATGTCGCAAGAGCTTTCGGAAATGGTGTTCTCAGGTAAAGTTGTTTATGTAAATGCCATGTTTTGCATTAACGATCCCCATTACGTAATACGATACGAAGATGGCTCAATTGAGTTGACTGAGTATGCATTAGAGCATGTTGATGAGTGCTGTTTGATCTTTGATAGAACAAATCGAATCAGCAGATTGTATGATGATTCCTTTTATAGAAGGTGCTTTCTCTGCAGGGATGTTAATGCTGTCAATTTTGTTGAGGCAACGTACAATCCCAACTATATCGATAATCAAAATGCACAAGAGCGTGCAGAGGAGACTGCAAAAATAATCTCTTTCTCCAAAGAAATTTCTGAAGAACTAATGAATATGCCAGGGAGCTTTTCAAAAACACTGGGATACCATATTAAAAGAAGAGGCATAACCAATGAGATTCTAGCTGAACGTTCTGGATTAAGTTCGAGGATAATTAGTGATTACAGGAATAACGAATCGTTAACAAAAGAATTACCGACGGTCATGGCATTATGTATTGGATTGAATTTACATCAGTTTTATGCGGATGACTTTATTTCAAAGGCTGGGCATCAGTGGAAAATGACGCCAGAGCACATGTTATATAGATGGTTATTGGCTTCACATTCGGATGAAACTTTATATCAGTGGAACAAGAGATTAGAATATGCAGATATTTCTCAACGTCTTCCGAGTAATAAACATTAACCAACATTGACGATAAGCAATTCATTAGAGGTATATTAAATATGCCATTTACCATAGTTAGACAGGACATTACGAAAATAAAAAGTTGATACTATTGTATATGCGGCGAAAACCATGCTCTAGATGGGAAGCGGCACCTGCGGAGCAATATTCAAAGCCGCGGGAGCATCCGAACTTCAAGTTGCTTGTGATAAACTCGCTCCGATTCAGACTGGTGAAGCTGTTATTACACCTGGGTTTCGGCTTCCGGCGAAGTATGTTATTCATGCCGCGGGACCGGTCTACAGTGATGGTAAGCACGGCGAAGAGGGACTACTCCGTTCTTGTTATACCAATTCCCTGAAACGTGCCGTGGAAAACAGTTGTGAAAGCATTGCTTTCCGCTGATATCAAGCGGTATCTATGGTACCCGAAAGCAGAAGCTCTCCGAGTTGCCACCCCCTGCAATTCAGGCCTTTCTTGCCGACCATGATATTGAAGTAAAGCAACAAGGGTTATATGCCGAGCAAGCGCACCGCCATAGCCCTTGCTGTGGCTTTGGAGTTGTCGCTTGATGAAACAGACGACCTTTTGGAGCGAGCGGGGTATGCCCCTCTCCAAAAGCCAGAAGTTTGACGTGATTATCCAATGTTTTATTACGAGTTGCAATTACAACATATACGAGATTAATGAAGTGCTGTTCAGCTATGATCAGCCACTGTAAGGAGGGTGAAAAGTTGTTTGAACATCCTGAAATTGTGTCAGTTGATACGGTTCTTCAGCTGAAAAATCTTCATTTGCCTAACTATCAGCGTCCATATAAGTGGAGTGTTAAAAATGTGTCCGCTCTTATGGAAGACCTTGAATTTGCCATAGATCAGACTAACAAATATCCTGATTTCAAATATCGCGTTGGGACGATTATTCTCCACAACGATGAAACCAACGGAGCGTTAAATATCGTTGATGGGCAACAGCGAATTATTACGCTAGCCCTTATTTGCAAGTCTTTGGATGCAACAGGTAATGTGCCAATGTTAGAGACGAAACTCTCTTCCAAAGTATCGGAAGAGAATATCAGACGTAATTTCTTGGCAATTAGGACATATTTTGCAGAGAAAAGTTCAACTGAAAAAAAGCGTTTTATTGAAGCGGTATCGAGTGTTTTAGAGTTTGTAGTTGTCGCCACGAAAAGTCTCCCCGAAGCATTCCAGCTATTTGACTCGCAGAACACACGTGGTAGGGCTTTGGATCCCCATGATTTACTGAAAGCGTTTCATTTGCGGGAAATGCGCGACCATCCAAACGAAATGAAACACACGGTAGATAAATGGGAGAGAACAGATCCAAAAGAAATTCATATTTTGTTTCAAGATTACCTGTTCCCCATAAAACATTGGATTGAAAAAGACAAAGGTCATAGGTTCACATCCGCAGATATTGATGAATTCAAAGGCGTCAGCTTTGATTTACAATACTACTATGCTATGCGAACGGTTAAGGGGATGCCAATATTTCAAATTGACCAGACCTTTGTATCAGGCAAAAACTTTTTTGAATACGTAGAGCATTACCTGAACCTGCTTTCGGATGTGAAGTCGGCTGTTTCGAAGGCCGAACTTGACCTGTTCCTGAGTGGGACAGGCGTTGGATTCTCTTATGCCAAACAATTGTTTTATTGTGTGGTGTTGTACTACTGCGACAGATTCAGGAATTTTGACGACCGGATTATCAAACGGCTGTACGCTTGGGCTGTTATGGTCCGCTTGCAAATGCAGAAGTTAGGCTTTGATACAGTGCAAAATTACGCCATTGGCGAAAAAGTGGGTGACAAAGAAACAATTCCAATATTCTATTTGTTGCAAAAGTGTATGAAGGAGTCGGATGTATTAAGAATAATGATTCCTATGTTGTCTTTGGAAGAGATAAGGTATTCTCCCAGCAACGACGATAAAAACTTACTTTTAAGTAAAGTGCAGAGAATAATGGGTTTGTCGGGAGGTGTTGAATGATGGTAAATAACGTCCGCAACATCAAAATCGTTTTCTCGGGAGGAAATATTTTCAGCAAGACCAAGTACATAATTCCACTTTATCAAAGGGCGTTCGCATGGGAATATAAAGAAATTGAGCAGTTGATTGATGACATACTAAACTTCGAGACGGATAACTACTATCTTGGTAACCTCATTGTGTTCGAGCGCAAAGATGGCAAGTTTGAGGTTATCGATGGTCAGCAGCGGTTGACCGCTCTATACCTTTTGCTGACCGCTCTGGATATTCCGTTCGAGAGAGACGCTGTCTCTTTCGAATACCGCCCGAAGTCCGATCATACACTGGCAAGGTTGAGAAAGATCGATGAGGTCAGCTGGCGTCAAGATGCGGATAGCGGTATATTGTCAGGTTTCGACGTCGTATCAAAGAAGATTCTTGGTAAAGTTGAGGGTTCCTCAAGAACTCTTAAATCTGACGAATTAAAGTGGAAACTGGAGAAGGTCAGCCTTGTGAGAGTAATCGTCCCGCCAAACACCGACCTGAACAAATATTTTGAAATCATGAACAATCGTGGCGAGCAACTGGAGCAGCAAGATATCGTAAAGTCCAGATTGATAGAGATGATAACCGATGGAAAGAAAAGGGATGCTTTTGCTCGAATATGGGACGCTTGCAGTGATATGGCCGGCTATGTGCAAATGCACTTTGACGTAGCCGAGAGAAATCACTACTTTGGAGATGACTGGGATTGTTATCCTGATGATTCTGACGGGTATTATTTAGCAAGTGGCAAAACCGACAGCACGGCATTGCGTTCAATAAGCGAGATTGCCGATAGCGCAGACGTTACATCAAGGAGTACATCTCGCCTCGATAAATCAGATGAGGACAATATACGTTTTGAGAGTTTTTTAATATTTCGACATTTTCTCTTGCACGTATTAAAGATTTTTGAAGTAGAGGAAAATGCGGCTGAAGTGGTTGCTAAAATAACGTGGAGTGGAGAACTGATTGACGACAAAAAACTCATTCAGCGTTTCGAAGCAGTATTTCATCGCAAACAGCACGTCGGCGAAGCGGTAGAGCGTTTCGGGCTATGCTTGTTAAGATGTAGATTTTTGTTCGATAATTTTATGCTCAAAAGGGAGTTCAGCGGCGACGATACGGAAGGAAAATGGAGTCTTAAAACACTCAAGGTTTCATGGAGCAATAGCAAAAAATATGCTAAGAGGCAGCCAAAAGCGTATTATGTGGATGTTACTGACTCAATCGCAAGTCGAATGTTGCAATCCATGTTTAGGGTAACGTATACATCCCCGCTGGTCATGCATTGGGCTACAGAGTTTCTTGCGTGGCTATATTTTGATATGGATGGCTATGACTCGGATGAACATTCAGAAAAGCTAGAAAACATCGCAAAAGCGGCAGTTCGTGAATTTATGAACGATGGCGAGTTTTCTACAGGGCTAATCACTCCGCACATAGTGTTCAATTACTTGGATTACTTGTTGTGGCAAAAAACGAAGCAGGATTTCCAATTTGAATTCCGTAATTCGGTGGAACATTGGTATCCGCAGCATCCCATCGACAGAAATGTCAAATGGGACGAGCAAGACCTGAATCATTTCGGTAACCTCTGCCTTGTTTCAAGTGGGTTAAACTCTAAGTTTTCAAATAATTTGCCACTTGCTAAAAAGGCAAATTTTCGCAATGGGATTGGTGGACAAAGCCTGAAACTAAGAAGAATGGCTGACTCAACTACCGATGCCAACGCATGGACGGAAGAAGTGGCAATCGCTCATGGAGAAGAAATGTTTAACTTAATAAGGTCAGCGCTTGAATTGGAGTGAATGTCGCTCCTCAAGAGACCTGATACCAATTTAGGAATGTTATCCTTAAGTCATAATAAAGCTTGAGGAGGACATTTCAACAATGAAAAAAGGATTAACTGAGTTAGTATTTATATTGGACAAGAGCGGTTCGATGGGAGGTTTAGAGAAAGACACCATCGGCGGCTATAACTCAATGCTTGCCAAACAACAGGCTGTCGAAGGCGAGTGCCATATTACTACTGTGTTATTTGACAACAACTCTGAGCTGCTGCACGACCGTTTCGACATTAAGGCGGTCAGGCCGATTACCGAAAAGGAATATTGCGTTGGAGGCACGACCGCCTTCCTTAACGCAATCGGCAGGACGATACGCAAAATCGGCAATGCACAGAAGCATACCTCCGACGATTACCGTGCTGAAAAGATGATGTTCATCATCATTACGGATGGTGTGGAAAACTCAAGCCGCGAATTCTCATTAGAAAAGATCAATGCACAAATTTAACGTCAAAAGACAAAGTAAGGGTGGGAGTTTATCTTCCTCGGTGCAAACATTGACGCAGTGGAAACCGCCGCGTTTCGGCATAAGCGCAAATCGCGCTCAGAACTACCACGCCGACAGCGAAGGCGTTGAACTGAATTTTCGTGTGATGAGCGAAGCAGTTGCAACATTACGCGAATGCTCTGCAATGCCAGAAAGCCGTAGTAGGGGTCGCCGCGGTATTAAAAATATAAAATGTTCGAGATTGGCATTTACGAATTATGACAAAGTGCGTTACAGTGAACTGCAATTTATGACAATTGTCATTACAGCTAATGCCAAACGGACATTACATATCACCCCGAAAAGGGGTGGCTTCAATGCCAAAGTGAATTACAACTCACAGTATGAATTTATGAACGAGGAAGCGGGGGCAAAGATCGTTAAAGAGTTCTTCGAAGGATTGTTCAAAAAGCATGGGGTTAAGCCTTAATACAATCGATGCAGAATGATTACCCAGATACCGATAAATCTGCAGTTAGTTTATCGGCATCGAGTATTTTATTGCCTTACATATTTAAACATTGATTTTACTAGACGTGACTAATAAGGATAATTCAACTACTAATGAGGGTGATCATTTTGCGGGGTATCGAATTAGAAGATGAAATAAAAGTACTAATCCTGTCCAAAAGGGAAGATGATTACTGGGACTTTAAGCAGCAGCACCATTCCAATAAAGCCAACCTGCTCCATGACATTATCTGAATGGCAAACAATAGAGTTGACAGGGATGCCTACGTCTCTTCGGTATTGCTGACGGAACCTTCGATGTGGTTGGGGTTGAGAATGACGAAAACCGCAAAAACCAACAACAGATGATCGACTTCCTGAAATCCAAGAGGTTTGTCTCCGGCATCCGACCGCGAGTAGAACTGCGAACATTAATGCTGGCTGGACACGAAGTCGATGTCCTGATCATTAAGAATAGCACCGACACACCTTATTTTCTGACCGAGGACTTCTCCGACAACGGCAGAAAGGTTCGCGCCAATTACATCTATACCCGAGTCGGGGACACCAATACTGATATCGATAAAAGTGCGGACATCAACAACATTGAGTACCTATGGAAGAAGCGCTTTTTGCTGACGCGTTCCCCATTCGAGCAGATCATAAAGCGACTTGAGAACAAGGATGAGTGGAAACATGATGAAGATACCTATTACAATATCTTTAATCCGGAGTTTACCATTATAATCGGTGGTGATGATGAAGTTGTTGGTCGTCGTAGAGCTGAGTTCTATGCATATGTGATGGTGAACTCATCACCTACATATCTAATGTTGAATATTAAATACTTCGGAACACAATTGTTCGATTGCCAGGTCGTTTTACTTGACGGAGGCAGGTATACTACACTTGCTCCTGAAAGGGGATACCTCTTTTTTAGCAGGGACAGAACGTGTGCCGATTATTCGATGAGATATTTTACTAAAGATAGCCCAGAGTACAAACTAAATGAGTTTCTCTATGATGCAGAAGACCGTGAAGCGGAACACGCCCGAAGAGGTTTCTTTGAGGTCGTTCTATTATTCAAGGATTTGCTAGAGAAAGATACTTTTCTTGGGTATGTCCATCGACATAAAGACGATTTTCTGAACAGATTAGCAGCATTAGAGGGCGAGTGGTCTTGGATTGAGGCTACCAACCAACGTGAACAGGAGCATATCGTAATCCAATTGAAAACAGGAAATGTCTTGAATCAGATGCTTCAAGAATTTCGAGAAATTGATCGCTCAGAATGATTGTATGGTTTAAAGAACAGAGGGAGGGTTTTATTATTGTTGGATTTTAAGGAATTGTCCAAAGATGGTACCGATCTAGAACGTTTAGTCAGAGAGATTTTTGTTCGTGAGGGGTATGAGACTCATTGGACTGGGAAAGGTCCCGATGGTGGTCGGGATTTATTAGTTGTTGAAAAAGTTCAAGGACCCATAAGTAAATTTGAACGAACTTGGTTGGTTCAATGTAAACATAATGCTCATTCGGGAAAGAGCATTGGAAGAGAGGAGTCAAACTCCTTAGTTACTGATTGTATGAGTGCAAAGGCCGGAGGTTACTTACTGGTTTGTACAACAGCATTGACAACTGGACTTGTTACTACTTATAAGGAATTACAGACAAATAGTAATTTAGTAATTGATTACTGGGATGAAGTTAAGCTAGAAGATAGGTTATTAAAACCATGTAACTTTTCTTTAATCGACCAATTTTTCCCGAAAAGCTCTAAAAAAGTAGGCTGGAAAATTCATAACACATATTATCCTTCATTTTGGACTGCTCATTATAAAAAGGCATTTCTATATCTATCTTCTAGATTAAGCGTACATTTTAGTACCGTGAGGTTTATTACTAAGATCTATGATTATGTACAGGATGTTTTTAACGAATTGGATCTTGGCGTCAAAGGAATAGATTTGCAGTTAAGGGCAATTTATTATGATGACAAGTATACAAATTACTTAGCATACGTTGATTTTCTGGCAGATAAAACCGATGCACCTGATAACCCATTTGAGTTATCAAGTTTAAAGAAAAAGATTGAGAATACCTTTAAAGAGAGCTTGTTGCCGTACATGATTGAATTAGAGGAAGGAGGGGGGATTTCATTATCGTGGGATGTAAAGGCATATTTTGTCCGTGGTTATAATGATGATAGTTTCGATGCTCAATATAAGGATTTCTACACTCCTTATATTGATAATTTTAAACATGGGTATGGTAGATAATTGCAAGATTCACACACTTCCCTGAAGAACAGAATCCGAAGATGATTATGAACGCAACCTACATGCCAGAGTAGATCGGGGTAAGGGCTTATAATTATGGTTTTATCTATGTATGGTAGTGCAAGAACGTTATGAAGGCGAACAGTGCATGAACAGGAGCACGGCGGGAAACTATGGAGTTATTTTGCTTATACCTCATACGAATGTCCAAGAAAACATGACCCTTGATGGATTAAAATCTCACTAATTAATTGAAAATTAATTTATTGACTCTGTGAGACTTGTAGCTCACAGAGTTCTTTTTTATTGAATTTCGGATTTTATTGATTATAAATATCTAAAAAGGGATATAACTAATGATAGAATTATAGAAGGGAGTTTATCAAATGATTAAAAAAACTATATTGGTTAAAAATCAAGCTAGAGTTACAGCTAAGGGAGTTCTTTTTAGAGGGCTTCATTATTCCTGCACGCGAGCAATACGCGAACAATGGTTCGAGAAGGCGACGCATAAAAAGGGTTGGAGAATAACGATTTATTATGAACCCGGACAATCAGGGGGCCTATATATTTGGGATAATGAAATAGGATTTGAAGTTTGCAACCTGATCATGCCTCAAAACACATGGTCACATTATCAACTGCAACGTTATTATGAGTCACTTCAAAAGTTAAAATTTTTAAAGAAACAAAAGTTGGTTAACAAGAAAAGACGGAATGTTTATAAAAAGAAGGACATTTTATGGAAGAGTTAATTGAGGAAGTTGAGCAAATCATTACAATTTATAACCTAAACCTGGAGAGACAAAAAAAGTATTACGATTACCCGTTTACGAATAACACTGCACATTACTACCAATTGATGATGATCCAAAAATCACTAGATTCCTGGACTTCCTGTTTAGAAAAGCTCAAGAAATACAAAAAAGATCGGTGGGGACCGATCGAGCCGCGGAGAAGTAAAGAATTCGAAAAAAGAATTAAACTCGAGAAAGAAGGTATCCCCGGATTTATTACTCCGAGAACAATTGAAGCGATGTTAGTTTATACGAAGCAACTTGAAAGTAGAATTGAACAAGTTGAAGGGGAGCTTTTAAGTTTCCAGAGAGCACAGCAATAATAAATATTCACTTAAAAATTTCCCCATTACTTGCCATAAAGAATTTAACGTCAAGTTCGTCCTCAACTTTGTGCAATATCTTTTGATTGATCTCTCTAATCTTTGAAACTGAAGATGTAATTAAATTTACGAGCAGCTCCCTTTCGTCGCGGGTTAATTCCTTATTTTGCAATGTAACTCCATAAGCTGAATTTAATAATTTTATTATGTCAAAAGAGACATTCTCATCTGGCACTTGTGGGAAGAAGCTATCTGCTTGATCTTTCTTATTTTCACCAAGGACACCAAGCCGCGTAGCCATATCTAATTGATCGCTGAAAATATCTTCGACTCTTCCATGAAGGTAATCGGTTGATGTTTTAAAAACTTTTGCTAACCTTGCAACATGTTCATTGTCGGGAGAACTATACCCACGTTCCCAATTAGAGATAACTTGGGACGAAACACCGATAGACTCTGCAAGGTCTTTTTGCTTCCAATTCATACCTATACGTAACCTGCGAATACGTTCGCCCATTGTATTCATGTATATAAATCCTCCAAAAAAATAAACTCACACGCACCGTACTTTCAGAAGTATTCATAAAACTGAATACTTTTATATTACATAAAAAGTATATCATAAAGTAACGGATTTGTAGAGTTTCTTGTTGACAAACAACCGTATGGTTAATATTATAATAACAATATCCGTTATAAATAAAATTATAATAACGAAATATTTTATAATGTAAGAGGGATTCTTGTGATTTAGAACTCAGCCAAAACTAGTTTATTAAATTATGCATAGGAGCGATCTGAGCATGCATCAGTATCATTGGTCAAACAAGTCATGGATTGAGGAGGACAGGCTATTCCAGCCTAAACGCAGAGTAGACAATAAAATAAGCTGGCAAAGGCCACACATCATCGGTGGCTTTCGCAGTCGAAAAATGAAGCGGAGAGTTGAATACCACTCATTAAACGAATGCTTTTTTTATTATTACTTGGAATTGGATAAATCGACTATCCGATATTACGTTCAACCGATTGAAGTCTCCATACCCGTATTATCAGCGGTTGAAAATAAAAAATCTTGGAATCACGTACCCGATGTATTAGTCTTCCGAAATGGTAGTAAACCTTTACTGTATCAGATCAAAGAATCTCCCGAAGATGTAGGGGGCAGTTTCAATCAGTGCAACAAACGCTGTGAACTATTTGCTTCAAATCGGGGGTGGAGTTATGGTGTGATTTATCCTAAAAGCTTACCTAATGTGGTATTGAGAAATATTAATTATCTTCATGGATATTTGCGTGAGCGCAGACATTATACAGATGATCTAATTAATGATGTTTTATTTAAACTTCGATTTGATCAACCAATGACGGTAGGTGAATTAGCAAGAAGCTTTTATCCTAGACATCACCCTAACGATGTCAAACCACTCATTTATCACCTTATAGCAGTAGGTAAAATTGAAGTGAATATTTTTGAAGAAGTCGAAAGTCACAGTTCAATTCGAATTTCTTCTGATACAAATGGTCATCCAATTGCTAGATTTTTGTTTGGTGAAGGGAAGGCAGAGTATGAAAATCAATCTGCGCTTAAACAGTGAAATTCAGTATTTAGGGCGAAACCATATGATTGTTGGGCTAAAAGGTAATACTGTAGTTTTGCAAAGGTCAGAAGGTAACCTAGAAACTCATGAATACAATTTGGAACAGATAATTTCAGACGCAGGTTTCCGTGGAGGTCATAAGCTAGGAAGGAAAGAAAAAGAGGGTGAATTTGAAATCCCCCTAGATAAACTCGATAAGGAAAAACGAGATGAAGTATCTTGGAAATATAATCTTATACTCCCTGTATTACTTCTTGAAAAATTAAAAAATGGTGATGTAAAAGCATTAATTGAATTTAACGAAAGATTCAACACAGAATATCTAAACAAAAATGAAAATATAAAAAGCATATCCCAGGAAGAACTGATAAAGAGAATTCTTAAGAAATTGAAGAAGAGTAATAGATCGGTTAGCCGTTCCACATTTATGCGCTATCTAAACAAATATAGAAACTATCAGAAAACGGGGGTAACTGGGACTGGAAGTGGTATTGAATGTTTTATAAGGTCTAATGATAAAGAGTACATACAGAGAGCAGACACATACGCAATTGAAATATGCAGTCCTAGGAATCCGGATGAAGTTGTTGACATTATATATACTAAATATCCCGTGGAATATCATCCAATAATTAAAAGTATTATCGAGAACAAGTATCTAACCACTCGGAAGTTAAAGGTCAGCAAAATAAATGAAATATTGGAAACCGACTGCGGTAAGGCAGGACTTAAGAAGATGCCATACATAACTGTTCGATCGCTAATCAAGCAGCTTAGGGAAAGAACGGTTTCAATATTTAGACACGGAAGAAAAGGTATTGAGGCGTATACGCCAACTGAACGGGGATATTCAGAAAAAGCTGCTTTATACCCACTCCACATTGTACAAATTGATCATACTAAGCTAGATATAATCGCTGTATCCGAGGTATCAGGTCAACCGATAGGTAGACCTTTTATAACTTTGGGAATTGATGTTTATAGTCGAACAATATGGTGTATGCATCTCTCTTTTGATGATCCGTCCTCGGCAAAGGTAAGAAAGGCAATAATACAGGGACTGTTCTGTAAAAGATCAAAAGAACGATACAGCACAACTAATGAGTGGCCAATTTTTGGAGTTCCATCAGTGATATATCTAGACAACGGATCCGATTTTACAAGTGATCATGTTAAGAAGATGATTGATGAAACTTTGGAATCCGAAGTCAGATATCGTCCTAGAAAGACCCCTCATTACGGTGGGGTTATCGAAAGGCTTATGGGTTCTATAAATAGTTTACTAAGCGAACTACCGGGTTATACAGGATCCAATATTATCGATAAGGGTGATAGAGATCCCTCGAGCGAAGCATGCTTAACGTTAAAACAAATCGAACAATTTGTTTCCAAATGGATAGTCGATGTTTATCATTTTAAGGAACATAAGGGTCTACCACTTGAATGCAACGTTCCCATTTTACGTTATCAAACAGGATGCGAGGAACATGGTAACCCCGATTTCTTCCCTCCAGAGAATGAGGAGATTATATCTCTTTCTTTGCTTCCTACTTCAAGGCATCCATACACCAGATTTGGAATTACAATGGATCATATTGAATACAAAGCCGATAATCTTTCCCACTTGATAGGTAAGCGAGAAATTAAATACAACATTAAATATGATGACGATGATCTTACCTGTATTTATTTTCAGCTTCCTGGCACAGGGGAATATCTGACAGTGCCGGCCGTATACCCATCTACAGATGTGCTTGAAGGATTAAATCGTTACGAGTGGCACAAGGTGAAGGATGATTTAAGGGCAAAAGGTTTATTATCCAGAAAAAATAAAATGACGGATGCATTGGTGGAGCAGGGACGTAAAGAATTGCGTGAAATGGTTGAAAAAACATATACCCAGAAGAAAACATCTAGAAAAATGAGTGAAAAGATAGGCTTTGATTTTTCTACAGTTGCTGGCCGCTCACAGACTCAACAGAGTACCTCGAAAAAATCAATCGAAAGCTTATTGCAAGCTGTGAAACAAAAATATTCACAAAGGAGCTAATCTAATTGACTAGTCGGGAAGAATTGGCAAACCTGAACGTAACACATCCCAACATAACGCAAGTATGGTCGGTACTTGACTCTAATCGAACACAAAAAAATAACAATCCTATATAGATTGAACTGAAAATCTTTACGCCCGAACCAGTAGCCGATCAATCAATTCAAGAGGGCTCTGATTAACCCGTTTCATGAAAGCTGCGACATGAGTACGGATGACATAATACTTATGAAAAAAGACATTGTTTACGACATCCTGTTTTAGCCATTTCCACAATCCTTCAACAGGATTAAGCTCAGGGCTATACTTGGGTAAAAAAACAAGCTGAAGTCTCGGATTCTCCCGCAGAAAAGGCTGAATTTCATCAGCATGATGAGTGTGGGCGTTGTCTAACACCATGACAAGCTTGCCTTTGGGGTAGGCCTGTAAGATATCTATTAAAAATCTTCCAAATGCCGCCGCATCAAACTTCTCTTCTTCTCGATGGGTCACACGGCCCGTTTCGTAGTCGATGGCAGCAAACAGTTTGGCTCCTTTATGCTCACCATGAGTCGGGATTTTGCGTTGTTGTCCTTTGGGAAACCAGTTGTACTGCAAAGTCAAATAGGCCCTTATCATAGATTCATCTTCAAATAAAAGATGGTCAATTTCTCCCTGGTTCAGTTGCTCTTTAAGCTCAGGTAGAGTGACCTCGAGGAATTGTTTCTGTTCCTCTTTGTTGGCTCGTACCAGAGTATAGGTGGCTTTCGTGTAGCTAAAACCAAGCCGGTTCAGCATTTTAGAGATTCCTTTTAGGGTATATTTCTCGCCGAACTCGCGAAGGATCCATGCACGGATGATTTTTAACGTCCAAGTGTATTTCGCTTCAAATCCAACATCCACTGGTCTTTGCTTGGCAATGGTTTCTTTCAGCCGTTCTTCTTGTTCGTCAGAAAGTTTTCGGATGCCGCCGGGATACTCACCAAATTCAAGGCCTTGAACTCCCTGCTTGCGATAAGCGTTCCAATACCCGCTGATGGCAGGAAATGACCTACCCAAAATGTCTCCAATTTCAGTTAAAGTCCGGCCTTCTAAATGCAAACGGACAGCTAAATATCTTTCATACATGCGCGTACTTTCCGTTTCTTTCATGGCCGTTGTCAGCTTTTCAATCTCTTCTTCATTTGTCACTTCGATCCCCGCCCTTTTCGGTTCATTACTATCTTTTACCCGATTAGGCGGTTCTCAATTTTATGAGTTCAATCTATATAGTTACGGGAAGATACATTATTTTCTTATAGGGCCTTCAGGATTGGGAAAGAGCCAGATAGGGCTGCGATATACGGAAAGGAACCTGGGATACACAGAAATAAGTGAAGAGGGATTAGAGGAGATCGACATTAAACCTGTAGTTTATTTACAATTGCCCATACCTTTTACAATTAAGAAATTGTACCAAAAAATATCTTATGCCCTTGGTTTACCCGAATTATTGAAACGAATGAGTATAGAGGAAGCTCAGCGTCAAGTTATTTATTTATTAACAACGCATAAGGTAGAGGTGCTTATACTAGATGAACTTGATTACATTTTAACATCAAATGTTCAGCAAAAGGCCGCAATGAATGCGATCAAAATGATAGCCAATAAGGCTAATATAACATTAGTTTTAATGGGAACACCCGAAGTAGAGCCCCTATTTGATGAGGAATGGTGCAATTTATTCAAAGCTATAGAGGAACAACTAGAAAAATAATTAATAGATTGGTTGTTTTTTCAGCAGTAGTGGTGGTTCACAGCACCAACAGAATAATTCGAAATTAATCGAAGTTTATTGTAAGCTACAATATTACGCAAAGGAGGTAATCTCAATGACAAATCGGGTGGGGTTTGCAAAACAAGTAGCGAACCTGAACGTCACACATCCCAAAATAACGCATATTTGGTCGGTACTTGACTCTATTCGAACACAAAATAAATATAAATCGTCAGCAGCTAGTTATGGTAAGAGACACATTTCGGTAATCGGTCCGTCAGGCGTGGGAAAGAGTCAGATGGGATTGCGATATGCTGAAAATAATCCGGGGTACACAGAATTAAGTGACGACGGCCTTGAGGAAGTGGACATTAAACCTGTAGTTTATTTAGAATTGCCCGACCCTTTTACAGTTAAGGAGTTGTATCAGAATATTTCTTATGCTCTTGGTTTCCCTGAAATACCTAAGCGAATTACAATAGGGGAGGCTCAGCGACAAACATTTCATTTATTAAAGAAACAAAAGGTTGAAGTACTTATATTAGACGAACTTGATTACATTTTAACATCAAATGTTCCGCAAAAGGCAGCAATGAATGCCATCAAAAAGATAGCCAATAAGGCTAATATAACTCTTGTATTAATGGGAACACCCGAAGCAGAACCCCTAATAAAAATCAATTTTCAGAATTTTCGAAGATACCCCAAGTTATTTATGCATCGATTTGAGAAGTGTAATGAGGAATGGTGCAATTTATTGAAAGCTATAGATGAACAAATTGAGCTCCCTGCCAGAATCGGAATAGGGGACATCGAAACCGGACTTCCAGAATTGCTGTATGGCATGAGCAAGGGGTTGCTCGGAATATTGACCCCTATTATACAAGAATATTTTTCTATAGTGGGTCTGTTTGACGAGGGATTCAAAGATAGTTCAAAATTGCAGTTTACCGATCAAAGTTTTGGTTACTTACTCCAAGCCTATAAAAATATTAATGGTGATCTCACCGAGGAAGAAATGGAAACAATGCTCCAAAAGGGATTTTAAGTGATATTAATTCAGTTTAATAGAGCGTCTTTCAGTGAATAATGAATAATAAATTCACTGGAAGGCGGGCTATGATTTATGAAAAGACGGATTGAGCGTAATGAATCGTTATTCAGTTATTTCATTAATTACTCACAATCTTTTGGAACTGATGTTCTTGTTTTACTAGAAACAATGAAGCTGAACGAGAAATTTCGTTTGCATTCTGGTGATTTAAAAAGGATAGATTTTTATCCTATGAGTTTGTTTAATGCATCTAAAATTACAACAATTACCGGATTAAGTTATGATGATCTTTACAGAAGTAGTTTTAGTAATGTTATAAAAACATTTAACGAATCAACAAAAGCCGAGAGCAGCCGAATTTTAAATAAAACAATCAGAGAAAAGTTATTTTACTGTCCAGAATGCTTAAAATCTTCGAAATCTTATCCTTTAGTTTGGAAGATTGAAACAATTGATACCTGTACCATACACAAACATAAGTTAAATAACTGCTGTGGACATTGCAAGGAGACAATTGCTTATCAAAATATTAGAGAAGTAAACAGCTGTCCTCATTGTAATAAAAAATTATCCGAAGTAAACACGAACAAAGAAAATATATCGAAAGAGGCAATGGAACACCAGGTATGGCTTACAAAAAATTGGAATTATTTAATTAACTATACTGGAGAGAGCCTATCAAATTCTGAAACAGCTATAAGACTTCTTTATATCTTAAATGAGCGTCAAAGTTGCTTCAATAGAAAAATTATCATGACAAATCGCTATCAAGGGCGTCTGGAACACCTGCTCCAATGTGCACGGGGGACATTGCAAAAAAGAAGATCTGTGCATCTCTCAAATTCATTAGCCACATTATATAAAATGAAAACACATGCTAAAGATTTCCTGGAAATAACTGTGCCGCAGGAGTTTATAGATTCACTTCATGAGAAAGGCATCGGACAATTAGCGAAAATGAAAGCGTGTGAAGCATCGTGGTGTGAGAAGTACGGGAAAGCTGGTGAATTAGTACCTACGGGCGTTCTAAATACGATGAAAAGCGGAGAGCATCTATCGTTTTACATGGTTTGTAATTCTTGTGGATGTGAATATGCCCTTAATGAAGAAAAGAAGCTTGTTGAGAGAGGATATTTTATCAGTGCCTATAAAAAACTGAAAAACAGAGATATAACGAGTCTAACATGGCCTGAGAAGGAAAAAATATTTGGACTTAAGCGAGATCGTATCCGTCGTGTATTGGCATATTTCAACAACCAAAATGTAATAGTGAATGAAAGTTCTACGTGGGAAATTGACGCGGTGTTACTGGAACGATTTATACGTGCTGTCTCTGAAGGACTGAGCTTAAAAGAGGTACGTTACTGGAGAGAGTGGCAAAACTACGATCAATTTTTGATGCATCGATACAATCCTCGGGTTATAAGGGCCTTAATCGATTTCTCAAGTAAACAAATAACGATAGCTGATGATCCATTCTACAAGAAACGGATTGAGAGCACCTGTAAGAAGTTATTGAAGGAAGACATTACTATTAATATTCCTAATGTTGCATTAGCAACAGGTACTTCAGCTACAACAATTAGAAACAAGCAATGTTCTGAATTGGTGGGTATTTATAGGGAAAGGCAAGTTATAGTAAGGCGTGAAGGTAGGATTAAAATAATGGAACAGGAAATCGCTGCTTACTTTGCTGCTCATTCTGATCAAAGAATCTATATTCAAAAACTTTATGCGGTCACTAGTGTTGATTACCTATATCTTAAACGTTACGCACCATGGTTACTTGATAAAATCGAACAAATGAAATTAGAACACAATGAAGAAGTATTTGCATCAGCATCATAACTGGAGGAAGGCATATGCACGTTGGGAAAAGATATGCTGTTAGACCAAAAATTGAAGAGGGAGAGGCGCTAACTAGTTACTTATTTCGGTTAGCAGAGGCGAATGCAACGTCTTTTATACGAACCCTCCATACAATAAATACGCAAGAAAATTTCAAGATACATTCCAGAAGATATTATCATCTGGATTTATTACCACAACGACAAGTTGATGTTCCGTTATTAGGTAGCCTATTGTGTATGAGTCATGGTGAACTCCTCTCTCATACATACTATCCTGCAGTTGAAAAGATTTTTGATAATCCTTTGGATGAAATAGATGACATATCTTTTCAGTTAAGTTTACTTGTGGAGACTAAAGAAAGAAAATTTTGCAGAAAGTGTTTATTGGAAAATAAGGGATATCAATTGGTTTGGCAGACTAAGGATATTGAAATATGTAAAATACACAGAATACCAATTGAATCCGTCTGCAAAAAGTGCAATAAAATTCAGCCATTTACTAGGGATCAAATGAGGGAAGCTACATGTGTTTTCTGCACACATCCGCTTAGTTTCGGTCATGAAGATAGCGGAGTAAAAAGAGAACAGGAAGAACTTACTATACAATTAAAAATATACGAGGTCTGGGAGCGATTGTTGCGAAGCAGGGAGCCAATATCGCATAAAATTGATAATTTTAACTTGCAACAAACACTAGCTTTGAAGACGTTGTATCTTTCACAATCACAAGAAAGTAAATATAGAATGAGCAGGATTAAGTATTTAACTAAGGGTGAGATTAAGTTCCTTAGACGGCTAATTAGAGGAGAAGATTCTAAATATCATTCAATAATTGGCATTTTGATTCGCTTTTTTCTAAAAAGTAATTACTCCATTGACGAATTTCAAAAAGTTGATGTAAGTCAAGCGTTTATTCAATCCATGCTTGAAGATCAACAAAAAACAGAACGTGGACCTTGTTTTACGCCATGGTGTCGATATAAAGGCACGACTACCGCCATGTTCGAGTATACTCAGTATAAGAAGGCTAGTGAAACCCACCATACATCATCAATCTGTACTTCATGTTTTGTTTCATATGGGTATGAACGAAAAACTGGAGAGTGGGGTGAGATAGGAAATACAATTAATTTAGTTTCAAATATTATTTTGCCTCTATTGGAAGTTGGAGTATCAAGAAACCAGATGGGCCAAATGTTAACCGAGATTTCGATTCATAAGATTAATATTATTATTGGTTATATGTATAATCAAAATTTAATTCCAAAAGATTATAAGTTTTTATCAAACTTGAAATTACAAACTGAAGAAGGCCTTGTAAATAAATTCAAAATATTAAGAAAGCATGTTGGTGGATTTAGATATAAGATGGTCACCATTGCTAATAAGCTATTTGGCTGGAGCGCACTAGAATTTTACATGTACTATTATAAATCGGAAGTACAAATGTATTTAATTCATAATGAAAGAAAGGAAGAGAAGGAGCCAAGAGTCCATAAAGACTTAGATAAAAAACTTGTTGAGTACCAAGAAATATGCAAGCTAGAAAAGAAGACATTCTCGTCAAAAGATTTTTATGAGAGCTATGGAGTATCACACGGTGTCTTAGACTACTATAATTTATTTGATGAGGTTGCCGCGGCACGCGAAAAACAGAATGAGCAGCTTAAGTCAGATGAGATTCAATTTTATTGGTCTAAGGCTAGAGAATATACAGAGAAAAAGTTGAACGAAGGACAACCTTTCAATTGTGAAAGCGTATATGCAGCTATTGGAAAGCGAAGAAAGTGGCTTAAAGAGAATTGTCCAAATTTCGCAGAGTGGATTCATCAACAGGTGGATGTTTCAAAGCGACAACAAGCTGAAATACGATTGCACAAAGCAAAGAGAAAAATAAAGGAAACGATAAAACAATTGGTTGAAAATAATATCAATGTATCAAAGACCAACATTGCTAAATATTCTGGAATAAACATGTGCGGTCAAATAGAGCTTGGAATGTACTATCATAGTCTTATAGAAAATTTAGGAGGGCGAGAACAGTGATGCAGGATGATGATTTTTCAGTTTCAAACGATTATATTTTGCAACTAGAAAGAGAGATATCTGAACTTGTGAAGGAACTTAATGATGATCCTGGCAACGCTTCTTTGAAGGGAAACATTAGTGGATTAAAGAGGGAGCTTCTTATTTATAGAATGCTACTTAAATCCAAAAATGTAGTCCAGCCAATAAACATTGAGATTGATTAGTTATAGATTTAGCTAAAGAGCTAAATGATGCAAAGTTGCCGTCGTATTTCAGCAGTAATAAAAGAATCTGAGGTAAATTAGTATGAAGATCTATGGATTATATGGTAAGAGCGGAACGGGTAAGAGTCACAAAGTGCAAGTACTGGCCAACAATTTACAAGTTAAGGCAATAATTGATGATGGAATATTAGTTGTCGAGCAAACTCATGTCGCTGGGGTCTCAGCAAAATGTGAAAGATATCTCCATGCAGCGACGAAGAGAGCAATATTCCACTGGGATGACCACAAAAATGAAGTCAAAAACTATATCTGTGAAGCTAACATATCTGAGCTGGTAATACTCGGTACATCTCAAAAAATGATCCAGCGAATTATCGATCGATTGGAACTGCCTTCAGATGTTGAATGGGCATCTGTTGATTCCATACAAACAGAGGTTGAGATAAGTTTGGCAACAACAAGACGGAATGAAGGATTTCATGTTATTCCAATTAAGCCAGTTAATGTTTCAAAAACATATAAAGGTTGGTATGCGGAAGAAAAGTTTCTGTATGAAACTAGAACATATGAGATTATCGTTGTCTGTCCTTTTAAGTGGGAGGATACTTCTGAAAGATGACATTGCATTATCCATAATAAAATTGATTTTGTTAGATATTCAGGGAAGGTATGGACTCGATAATTATGTATTTGGTTCAACTGAGAGATCCGAAATAAATGCTTCTATCACGATGTTTGAGACGTGGAGGCAGCTTGATTGCGCAGGAACTGTAAATCACGGAATGATAACTGACCAATATGAAAAAATAAATGATTTTGAAAAATGGATGCTCATGAAGTTGTAACATGAGTTAATAAGCAGAAGAAGTGAAATAGACTCTAGCACATCTTAAGCCTTATTTTCAGTATAATTTAATAATATTGACATAAATACAGGAAAATGAATCATTCTGGAGAAGGTTTAATGAGCCCTTCTCTTTTTTCTTATCATAGAAAGTTTGATGATGGAACACCAACTAACACATTACAAAATAAGGTGATCAATATGTCCGCTAAACTAAATCGTCTTCTACGTATCATAAATCTCATTCAGAGCTATCCGGGGGTAACGGCCCCGCAATTGGCAGATGAATGTGAAGTTGATCTTCGAACGATCCGAAGAGATATACAAGATCTAAGTAAGGCACGTATTCCGATAACGACGTTAGCTAATGGGAGAGGGTATAGATTTATGGGTAACTTTTCCCTTTACCCAATTAATTGGACAGAGGAAGAGGCTCTTGCTTTTTCGATACTTCCCTCTTTGACTGACTCACTGACTCAACTTCTACCACCTCATTTCTACGCTGCTCATGAAAAAGTTATGTCGGCATATAGCTGTGAACGCAATCGTAATACAGAAGTGCTAGAGCAGGTTGCTAGTTCTATTCAATTGGGTAAGCCTGCGCATCAAGAGGGAAATGTGAATTTTTTGGCTCCGATTATACAAGCTACAATCGCTAAGAAAACAATTAAGGCGGAATATTATACACAAAGCACGGGATCGTTCTCAAAGCGATTAATAGACCCCTACTATCTTATTCCAAGAGAGAATCGTTTCTATGTTATAGGCTTTTGTCACTTCCGTAAAGGAATACGAGTTTTCCGAGTCAGTCGGTTCCATAGTGTGGAAATTATAGATGCTACTTTTAAGAAGGTAGAATTTAATATCCAGCGCTATATGAAAAATACGTGGTCAATCACTCGCGGTGATAAGTTGATAAATTTCAAGGTTCACTTTTCACCATCGGTCGCCGGTTATGTAAAAGAGGAAGAACTATTTGTTGAACCAATATTACGTGACTTTCCTGATGGAACCTTGGAACTAAAGGTTACTTTGAATCATCATAGAGAATTTCTTGAGTGGTTAGCAAAATATGGGCCTGAGGCGGAAATCATCGAACCAGTCGAGTACCGTGAAGAAATGAAAAAGCGTCTTGCACGTTGGTCTAAACTATATGAAGAAACATAACTTATTTTTCCTTAATTTGTACAGTTTTTTTACGAACATACATTCCGTGGTAAGTTTTTGTATAAAGTCAAACTATAATAATATTACGAGATGCCATCCTGTTAGCGTAGGGAGTTTAGGAGAAAAAGTGAAATCACAAATAATAGAACAAATTAAAAATCAAAAGTTATTGAGATTCAATATCTTAGAACTGGAGGATAGTCTGAGAAAAAAGCCCGTTTATGACCGTTTTGGTTATCTTCACTTTGTTCGATGTATTTATGAATTGGAACAAGAAGGGGCCATTCGAGTTGTAGCCAAACACAAGCACACAACTAATGCCAAAAATCCGCCTTTACCTTTACTCTGGACAAGAGTGGAGGAAAAGTTGGAGTCGGTGTGGCCTGAATCTTTTTTTATGAAGTGCTATGCCGTAGGCTTGCGGATGGACGAATATGTGAAGAATCCTGCAAAACAAACAGACGCTGATAAAAGTGACATTGAGCGGATTATCTCGTTTATCGAGGAAAAGCATAAATTTGAGGAAGTGTACTCCTCTGAACGTCAGTACCATCTGTTTGGTAACGAAAAGTATCTTACCGAGGAGGGACCCCAACCCAAATTGCTACAGCGATTGCGAATTGGTCATCAGGACTTACTTTCAATAGAGGAAAGCGAACCTCTATCCTACATCTACTCGCCAATTGTAAGGAACAATGATGTGAAAACCGCGCTTGTGATCGAAAACAAGGCTACGTTTTATTCGGTAGTTAATTGGATGCAGGAGCATACAAAGTTGTGGAGTATCCCATTAGAGATAGTAGTATACGGGAGAGGGGCGCAAATTGAATCAAGTTTATCCCAGTTGAGGTTTGTTCCCAGTATAGAGACAATCTACTATGCGGGAGATATTGACCCATCTGGAATTAGTATTTTTTCCCGCCTTCAGCATCGTTATACCGCATATACCATTAAGCTCGCTCAGCCGCTGTACCAGAAAATGATGTATTACGGTAAGGCATGTCCTGTAGAGAAAGAACAAGTTTGGAAAGAAGAAGACATAGTCGGTTTCTTAGCCCAATTCGATGACCCCACCCTTTCTGAGGAAATAAACCAATTACTTAGGAAGAAAATGCGAGTTGCTCAAGAATCCCTATCCAAGGCCATTATTCCTCAGGAGGTATGGTCGTGTTAAATCGGGAAGTATTTGAACACTATGTTGATCGTAAAAAAATCCTCAACCGATTCCAACAATTTGGTTCAGGGGTTTTGATCAGAAACGAGCAGGTTTCTCCGTATACGACTGATATTATCTTTGCGCTTTTGATAGAGGTATTCTATCGCGAATTGCGACAGGATGATCGAAGAACGATGAAAGATTTGATTCTGATCGTCGAAGAAATCATGGGAGAGATGGGACTGGGTTCTGATTATGAGGCAGCTGAGAGGTTAGGTGAATCGCTCATTGCGAAGGGAACCCAAGTACGGGAAGTATTCAGTGCGCAATATTTTGACCCCCAAAGCAAGACATTGGAAACGGAAGAGTTTTCCTATGTTGATATCGATCGAGAAGCAATGCCTCGCACCAAGTCGGAGCTGCCCATCTACACCCTTACCAAACACGCTCAACAGCTTCTTTTTTTAACTTGGGAAGTGCAAGAAGAATACTCCATCCAGATAGAACAAATGTACCTCCTGCAGTTCATTAAAAAAGGCGAGTTTAAAAAAGCACTATCGAACATTGACCGAATGCTGGCAGAGATTCGTTTGTTTACTATAAAGGAACAGGAATACCGTAAAGACCTGGAACGTGATCCCGTTCTTGTCTTGCGTAATGAAGACCGTCATGAAAGACAAGTGGAGTTGTCTTCACAATTCAGAAGTGAAGTAAGTATGTTCCACCAGATCGAAAGTTGGCTGGTGAAAGTCCAAGGCGGAAAAGATGCCAAAACTTTGGAAGAGATATGGGAGTTGGAAGAGCGAGTTCGTAAGACCATAAAAGCTCATAGCTTATTCTCCACCGTTGTGGTACAAAACTTCGAGTACGAGATTGAACTTCAAAAAAACCTTATTCGATTATTTGAACAACGAAAGTCACTGCGGAAGGATTTCTGGCAGGACACCATCTTGCCCGCTGGGATATTAGATGAATCCATCTTTTCATTCCTCTTAGCCCCGCTCTTTTCTCCAAAACCGGCATTTATTTATCCAATAAGCTGGGCGTGGCAGGAACACACTGTGGATGAAGTGTTGATGGGGGCTGAAGAATTAGAAGATGAGGAAATCGAAACCATTACGGCCTCTCACCGGGAAGTCAAATGGCATACTGTCGTTTCCATCTGGGCTCCTGTCTTACGCCAAGCTGCTCATTCATCCACATTTTCGATCTCGAGTATTTCTAACATCGGAGATTGGACAATCGATGCTGTGGAGTTTTGGATGAAATTCAAGGAACAAACATTGTCTATTGCTCCGAATGAGCTATCTTTACAGGCCATGGCTCGTATTGATGAGTGCGCTAGATTGGTTTACGAGTGTATCATGTATGATCCATCTTTAGGAGAGCTGTTATTAGGGAAGCAAATTCGAGTTGAAGTAGCGGAAGGGGAGCCGTTGCAGTTCCCTTTCGTCACCATATCTCCTTTTATGTTGTGGATCGAACAAGGAGGAAACGATGAACATTATTGATGCGGTGGACTATGCTTCAGATATTTATTTTTACTTGTTAAAAAAGGGTTATGAGCGGAAAGAACATTCGCGTCTATCCCTCTTTTTCGAGGAAGATGATATCAGGCAGATCGTTTTAACAATGGCGCAGCGGTCGGGGACGCAAATCGTAGTTGGAGATCAATTCGTACATTTTATAACGAACAATGAAGGAAGTGTGTTTGCTTCGGGCTTCTCGCAATTGAAAATTCCTTACCGAAACGACCGTCTCCTCGTGCAATTAATTATATTCATTTTTTTAGTAGAAATTGACGGTATCCGGTCATTGGCCGACGTGACTTATTTCGAGTTGGAACATTTGGTGTTTAAGGTGCTAGAGAGTTGGAAAAAGAAAGAAGAGGAGGACCCGACCTTTGCTCAAAAACATCAGCTGGCGGCTTCCAAACTGTACGATGAATGGAATAAGAAGCTTGCTACAAATGAAAATTTAAAAAATTTAGTCCCCTCGACAAATACACGTATGCAGATGATCCACTTGGCCATGCGAAAACTCGAGGAGGAAGGCTTGGTTGCCATCATCGAAAATAAAAGTGTTTTAGCCAAAGATGTGTTGTATGAGAGGATGCGGGAAATCTATAAGGATGAATCCCGATTACATCAACTTAGAAATTTAGTATTGCAGGCGAAGGAGGAGTAAGATGCCACATATATACCGAACCAGATATTACGTCAAATACAGTGGCCAGAAGAAAACGTATGAGAATAAGATCTTCACTTTGGCCAATCGTGAACAAACAGATCACGCTTTATTTACGATGATTAATACAGGTGGCAAGGGTGTACTGCTTCACGCCACTTTCCAAGTTATGTTGCCTCTTATTTCGATGGAGAATGGAAAGCGTATTATCGGTCCCTTCTTTCATGACCATAAAGGAAGGTTTAAACCCTATACCTTCTATGTCTTGATTGAGTGGAAGTTGGATACTCCTGATGAACGTTATCTAGTGGCCGGAATTGCTCTGACTGCTAAAAAGAATGCGGGGAAAGAGGAACAAGACGATCCCTTTACCTTCCCGTACCGTTTATTTACGGTCGTTTGCTCCCCAGAGAGTCCTTATCGCCTCCATCGCTTGCCCATATACGATGAAGAGACAAAAACGAGTCTTCCTTTGGAAAAATGGGATGACTACACAAAGGAACATAACGATATTCGTACCTATTCCGAAAAGGAGAAGTCACGGTACTATGCTGCACTTGCTGAATGGGGCGTATCCATTGATGAATGGAAAGAGATACATCGCATGAATCAAGGCGAGGCTGGGGTTGGCAAGCTATTTGAAGAAAAGAAAGCGATGACCAACGATGGTTTGATGCGAAACCTAATTGTTCCAGCGGCGGTAGAGGACATTGAAGTAGAACATCAACAACTGGTAGAGATGTTTAAAAGCAATGCTGAAATTGCGAAAGGCATTGATGAGCTCAACGAGCGGAAAGACATGTATAATACCGTCATTCAGAATCTGATCACTCTATCGGAAGCGCTGGTCCCCTTATCAAAAGTAGAGCAGGAAGCTGCAGAATTATTGCAGCAAGGCAGGGAATGGATGGGAGCATATCAGCATGTCCTGATGGAAACGGAAAGTACAGTGGATGAGCTGGAAGAAGCAGGTAGGAAACTTTTAGATGTTCGGGATGACCTTCGCTTCAAAATTGACAGCATTCAATGCACAGAACTGACGGAACAGTTAGCTAATACCGTTTCAGAGCTTGAGGTATTAGAAAAACAACTTACATCGTTCGAAGAAACGGAAAAAGAGTGTGCGAGTGAGATTAAGCGCTGGAAGCTCCTCATTGAGAAGAAAAAATGGCATATTCGAGACAATGAAATCGCAAGATTACGTTTTGAGAACCAGACCTTGGAAGAGCAGGCGGGTCTTAAAGAAAAGGCGAGGATAAAAGCTAAATTACAACATCGTTTTCATTCTTTATGGGAACATGCCCAACAGGAGCTTTCACAATCTATCGTGCAAGCGGAAGGGTATTTGCGTTCCCTGGAATCTAAGAAGTCAGAGATCAATACGACCCTTAAAAAGAAACAGGATGAGAAGGAGCAGGAAATTCGAAAGCAGGAAGGTCTCTTAACCAACTTCAAAAATTGGAAGCAGAAAAAGAATATTATAGCAGAAAGCTATGGGATTTGGGAAGCTGAACATCCAGAGGAAGCCGTTGGACAAACTAAAGACCAAATCCGAATAAATGATGAAGAATCCGAACAAGTGCGCTATGACACAAAAGTAGCGAGAGAACGTGAAGTTAGCCTTAGTTCCAGCATTGCATCTTCCGTGTCTACTGAACGTAGCATCTCCGAGCAAATCATGAAGTTAACTGAACGAATAAGAGAAAAGGTGGCTGAAGAAACCGGAATATTGGAACAACTATCTCATTTTGTTACCGTTCCAAGTGAAACGTGGTCACCTGCACTTATTCAAGAACAAGCACAGCACGTGCTTGCACCGCTTTTGCAAAACAATCGGAGCCAATTACGAGAGGCGTCAGACCTATTGCAACAGTTAACCAAGATTAAAGAAGGGCTAGAAGATAAGTTTTCCCCAAACCCTCACGTGATCGAGATTAGGAATTTCTATTCGAGTAAAGGGTTGCAACTTTTTCTGGGGGCGGAGTATTTAAGGCAATGTACGGAAGAAGAACGGGAAACTTATGTAGAAGAGAATCCACTGCTGCCCTACAGTTTGCTTGTAAAGCGGCAAGACTTGCATAAATTGAAATCTCAATCCTTTTACTATGATAAGGTGTTGGCTTCACCTGTTCCAATTTTTTGTATTGAAGAAGTGAGGGATTGTAGTCTTTCTCTCATTTTGGCTCAGACGAAGACAAAAGATGTTATTGTGCGTGAAGAAGCCTACCAGGCGTATCGTAGGGAGATTGAAGAGAAATATGAAGTCGCAGAAAATGAAGTATCCCGACTTTCAAGTCGAATCCAACGCATGGAAGGGATTCAAGACTCGATTCAGCGCTGGAGCGGTAGCGATCATTCAGCCATTTTGAACGCCAAAAAGGAATCTTTGTGCATTCAATTAGAAACAGAATCGATGCAATTAACTAAGTTGAGGTCAGCATTGGGGGAGACGAGGGAGCAGATAGCCGTCTTAGAGGAACAAGCAAAGAAGGTACAGAGCCATCAGCAAAAACTACAGGCTCAATTGCGCGACATCACAGAATGGGTTTCAGATACAGCGCAGAGCAAGGTATGGACACAAGAACTCTTGGAATGTGAACAAGCGTTAAAATCTCTGGGAAAAGAACTGAGCAACTTTGAAAGCTTATTAGGGGAATTCCGACAAGAAGAGAATCACATCACAATTGAGTTTAAGTCTTGGAAACAAAGAATTACCCTTGAACTTAGAGAATTTACACCGTTGCTTGCGGTTCATTTGCCATCACCTGCAATAGGAGATACGCATTATCCATTTGAACCTATTTTTGCAAACTTACCTGATACCCTGCATCGTACATTTTTTGAATGGTCAGCTTTGCATGAGGAGCTTACCCAAGGAGCTGTGCAAGGAAAAATACAATCTAATATTGGAGAAATTCAGGTTCATCAACAGGAGTTAGAAGAACTTGAAAAGAAATTAAGGCTGCAAGACACGGACTGGACATCCTATCCTTCCCCTCAAGAAGGGGTGGAGGATTTGGAGCGGAAATTGGAACGCTCAGAATCAAAGCTCGGAGACACCTTCAAACGGGTTACTTCTGTTAAGGCGGGAATTTCAGGTTCGCGTTCTACCAGAAATCACCAAGAAACGGCGGTTAAGCAAAAGAAGGATCAAATATGGCGAACTCACCGACGCATGCCCGAAGTGGTTGAAGATAATGATTTGGACGCGTTAATTCAACTAGTTATTGCGGACCTGTCCGATGTTGATCAACGTGTCCAAAGGAATGCTGATGATATTGCCAAGAGTAAAGATTTGAAGAATCATCTTGAACAGCAAATTTCTTTCTTGAAAACGGAAATACGTGAGGAAGAAGGTGCTCGCTCTCCAAGGCAGGAACTTATTCGATTAGCTGAAGAGATAGAAGTGAAAGGCGGTAACGAGTGGCTGCGCACACGCTTTCAGTCCACGCAAACTCAACAAACGTTGCGGAAACGATACCAGGAGTTGTTCCAAAAACAGCGGAGCTATATACAGGATAACCACATTTGGAATAGCGAAAGCCGCAGGCAAGTAGTAGAAGCGGTATATGGGCAACTTTCTCAACAAAGTCCGGAACAAGCGCTGAACATGTGCGCAGCTTTTCAAAATCACTTCAAAGACCTTGTTCACAAGGACGAGGAGAATCTGATTGCAAAAGAACAGGCGCGGGAACGTTGGATTCAAGCAGCATCAGAGTGGACACAAAGTGGGATTAATGCCATATGGTCAATGTTCCAGTCGATGAAAATAACCAATCGAGGCGGTTATGAATTCGAGATGCTGAAATTTAGGCAGTTCCGCAAACCAAAGCTTGAGGATATTAAACCTACCATGTTGGGTGTATTCCGCCAATCGCTGGAAACCTACTTTGAGAGCGATGAAGATGATAAAAAGCAAAGATCGATAAAGGATAAGCTTTCACCTGGCAACTTAGTACTGGCAGCATTTAATCGTCGTTTCCCTGAGGTGTTGATATACAACATGAACACGGATAACACTTTTATATACAATGCTCCACTTCAAGAGCGGGATTACCAAAGTTGGGAATCCTTTATTAATGGTAAGTCACTTGTGTTTCCGAGTGGGAGTGGGGGGCAAATCGTCGCGGCCCTATCTTTGGTATGCATGATGCTGGCCTCACACAGGGGAGGGGGCCGTAAAGACCGGAAGACCACTATCATTATGGATAATCCTTTCGCCAATGCGGTTTCCGAACATGTACTGGACCCAATCTTTGCGGTTGCAGATATGAAAAATATTCAATGGGTCGTGGTTTGTCCACCTGAGTTGGTAAAACTGGGTGTCAGCAATCGTTTCCCTATTTATTACGCTATGAGCTTGAAGAAAAGCGAGGCAGGTCGAGAAACGGTGGTTGATGAGGTCAATTACGGTATGCGGATGTATGAAAGAGTAGCGATGGGGTAAATACGCTAAATGGAGGGGGACCAGACTAAGGTCCCCTTCTTTCTTATTACTTTGAGCACTGTCCTAACAAAATTCTCTATTTGGTTACAAAAATCGACAGTAAGTCATAGGGCTTTAGTGTAAAATTGTAGGAAGATGCTCTTAAAATGGACCGGCAGGAGGGTAACGAATGTACATATCTAAGCTGAGTATTCAGAACTATAAATCCTTTGTGGACTTTACAATAGAATTCAACCAGGGACTGTCAGTAATAATTGGCGAGAACAATATTGGTAAATCAAATATGCTAGATGCATTGTCCCTCATATTTATATCGAACAACGGTTGGAGGCGCCGACAATTAACTCAAGATGATTTTAATAATGAATTAGCAGTTCATGGAGTTTGGCCTTCGATTAAAGTTGAGGTTACATTATCTGAAATAACCACTGAAGATGAAATGGCACTTGCTTATAAGTGGCTAACTAGGGAACCAGGGCAAGCTAAACTAACATATATTTTTAGGCCAAAAGGCAATTGCAAAAAAACACCACCAGCTAATCCGACTTTAATAAAAGATTTAAAAATACCCGCAGATCAATATGAATGGGTTGTTTTTGGTGGTGAAAAGGAAACAAATGATATATTTGATCATCAGATGCTTCAACGATTCACATTTGAAAGTGTAGATGCCTTAAGAGATGCTACATCCGATTTAAGTAGATCCTCTAGTAAGTTACATAAAATTATTAGCTCCTACGACCAAGACGAAATAAATAAAGATGATGTGATCCTGAAAATTCAAGAGTTAAATAAACAGATCAAGTTATCCAGTGAAATAGATAAAGCGCAATCAGCAATTAATGATTATCTAAAACAAATAACAGGTCATTTATACCAACGGACTGAAATTCAGATGGCAGAAAGTAGTTATGAGCAAGTACTTAAGAATTTAAAAGTCTTCATAGGGCCTAATAATGGCAACGTCCACTCAGTAGAGACTAACGGATTAGGGTATAATAATTTGCTTTTTATTAGTCTTTTGCTAGCGCAATACTTTAATAAAAAAGATAAAAAGGGCGCTGATTACACATTTCCAATTTTAACAGTTGAAGAACCAGAAGCTCATTTGCATACCCATTTACAAAGATATTTAAGCAATTATTTCTTCAATGAGTCCCTGGCTGGTCAAATTCTTGTAACTTCGCATTCAACCCACATCTCATCATCCGTTAACTTAAATTCATTAATACTGATGTATAGAGAGGGTAAAAAAATACAATCGAAACAAATAGGCAGTATCTTTGATGAAAAGACAGAACAATATAAACGCCACCTTGAAAGATGGCTAGATGCTACAAAATCCAATATATTTTTTGGGCGAAAAACCCTTCTGGTAGAGGGTATTGCTGAAAGATTGCTTATTCCCAAAATGGCAGAAATATATTGGAATAAGGGAAGGAAGAAAAACGAGCCGGTAAAAACATTAGAAGGCTATGGGGTATCAATTTTATCTGTTGATGGAGTCGCTTTCCGACCATTCTTACATCTTTTTGGACAAACTGGTCTAAACCAAAAATGTGCAGTATTGACTGATAGTGACCCGGAAAAACGTGAGATAATTGATCCATTATCTAACGAAATACTCAAGGTTGATGTGTTCCCAACTAAACAGAATCCTGCCAGTTCTTGCTCTAGAACTACTAACTTAATAAATGATTTTAAAGGACTACCTCATATATCCATTCAAACAAACCTAAAAACATTTGAATATGATCTTATACTCGAGAATCATGACTTTTTTAAAAACTTAATTGCCAAGTACGAATTAGGTACAAAAGACGAAAGGAAAAAAATTGAAACATTAACTGGCCATGAATTTGAAAGGGAGGCTTTCCTCATTGTCGCCGAGACAAAAGGAGAAGCGGCTCAATATGTACTCGATGAGTTAGTATCAGGTAAAGAAATACGAATCCCAAAATATATTACAGATATTTTGGATTTTCTTTCGGAGGATCAATGAAAGATTCCAAAGAACTAAGAAAAGAAATTGCTACGCTCCCTGTAACTGAGAGTATCATTGTCGCAGCAGGTCCTGGGAGCGGGAAAACTAAATTATTAATAGAACGCCTCGTTTATCTGTGCGAGCACACATTTAAACCTAATTCAAATATTGCTTGTATTACTTATACAAATGCGGCGAAAGATGAAATTCTCGATCGACTTCAAAAAGAAAACGCATTTTCTTTGCCACAGGGTACTTTCGTCGGGACAATACATTCATTTTTAAATGAGTATTTGATAGCTCCCTATAGTTATCTACTTTCGCAAGAAGGACAAACTTATGAATTGTTACCTCATGGTTTCTCCAAATATTATATTAATCGTATCTCTGATTCAAAAAAGTTTAAAATACCAGATAACGTTATTGCATTAGAATCAATCGGATATGATAAAAATAGTGATTTAATTTGTTTTAGGTCAAACAAAATTACAAAAGATGAAATGTCAATATTGAAAAAATTGATACATGATGATCATAAGATTGACCAACAAGATACAATATATTTTGCGTTTCAACTTTTATCAAAGTTCCCGCATCTTAAAGCTGCACTAACTTCTCGCTTCTCAGCGATTTTAGTTGACGAATATCAGGACGTAACTTATTACCAAGATCAGATCTTTCAATTATTAAATGCTACTTCCTTCTTTTTCGTTGGAGATCCTAACCAGTCGATATTTAGTTTTACGGGGGCTGAACCAACAATATTTGAAAGTAGGTTAAGTAATCCTGGTGCATTTAAGAAATATACTCTCACAAATAATTTCCGCAGTTCAACGGCAATTGTTGATTTCAATAACAAGAAAGCTACTTTTAAACAATTGGCAAACGGAAGTAACGCGGGCTTACAGCAAGACGTTGTTCTTCTCATGGATAAAGCTGATATAAAACAAGCGGTTGAAGCTTTTCATGAGCTTAGGATAAAAGTTGGTTCGGAGCAAGAGCATATTCCATTGTTAATTCTATCTAGGAAACATGAAATGCTTACGGAAATTCAACATAAGATTAATGGACATGAGGTCGAACAGGCTCCATTTCTTAATAAATTAAAAGAAATTGATTATAGACGATACGAAATCATTAATCAATTACTGAAGGCGGTACTCTTGAACAAATCTCAGGATTATGGCAAAAGTATTGAAGCAATTGAATTGGCATTGGCTCGTGTAATCTTTAACAAGAATCCCAACTACATCAACCTTTCTGAAATAAAGTATGATCGAATGGTATGGAGGAAATTACAGGTAGGGGTTTTTGCTTGGTTATGCGCTCAGGATTTTAATACCATGACTCTAGATAGCTTTTTTAAGGCATTCAAGGGGCATCTAAAGGATTATTCTGAGAAGAAATTAGGGGTTAAAATAGGTATTAAACTCAAAAGCCTTGATTATGACTGGCCAAGTCAGAAGAGGGAAATCAAAAAGATAACAGTGCAACAAGTAATGAATCAAATCATCCTAGATCCGAACAAGGCTGAAAAAGCCTATTTATCAACAATTCACAGTGCCAAAGGAAGAGAGGCTACCTCTATCCTAGTTATTGCTGAGGACTTAAAGGAACTGAAGAGTTGGCTTAAGTTTAATGATAAAGAAGGGGCGCGTGTAGGATTTGTAGCTTTTACCAGAGCAAGAAGGCTCCTTTGTATTTGGTGTCCGGGTTTAACTGACTTTGGAGAAGGCAGTTTGGGGGTTCCTGAATTTTAAGTGGGCACATCTCGGATAGTGAGTCTGCAAGAAGATGCCGCGGCAGAGCGACAAGTTTCTAGAAAGTTATTCCAAATTAAAAGTAGGAGTAATATCCCATGGAAGAGAAAAACTTCGTACAAGATCTATATGATGATAAAACAAAAAATGATAGTAATTCGAAATCATTAGCCAGCCTTTTGAATATACTTACAAAAACTGTTTTTGGAGATGCAAACCGATTTGTTTTTGAATTGATACAGAATGCTGATGACTCTCCCAAGGACAAGGGCCGTAGAGATATAGAAATTGAGTTTAGGCTTATAAATAACAATTTAATGTTTAGTCATAATGGAAAGCACTTCACTAAAGAAGACGTGAGAGGGATCTCCGACGTGGGTAGTGGAGACAGCGGTAAAACAAAAGATCTTGAAAAAACGGGGTACAAGGGGATTGGTTTTAAATCTATTTTTGGAACGTGTGATAAGGTATATATCTTGTCCAATAAGTTCACCTTTAAATTCGATAAATACTATGATATGTGGAAAAATACGCAAGAATATCCATGGCAGATAATACCTGTTTGGTTTGAAGAAACTGATTTAGAAAGTGAACTTAGAACGGAGCTCAATAGGTCAAATGTTACCACAATAATTTCGATAAGTGATAGAGAAAAGATTAAGAAGGAGATACTCCAAGTTTTAGAAGATCCAAGAATTATGCTGTTTTTGCGTCATGTTAGCAAAATCACATTTTTTGATAAGAATAAAGAACTATTGAAAATTAATTGTAAACAAACCAGTAATGATTTGAGAGAAATATATGTTAGTGGACAAATGAGAAGTAGGTGGATTTATAAAGAATTTGTTGTTCCTGTAGATGAAGAAACAAAAGAAAAAGTAAAGTTGCTTGATTCTACCGTATGTCCAGATAAATTGAAATTTTCATCACATACGAAAATTACATTTGCAGCTGCTGTCTTAAATGATGAAATACAAGAAGTGTCGGATGCTCTATTTTATTCTTATTTACCAACAAAGGCTAGAAGTGGATTTAGCTTTTTGGTTAATGGTGACTTTCTTATAAATGCTGAAAGAACTCAAATTCTCGAGAATGATTGGAATAATTTTATATTTAAACAAATAGCGATTTGCAAAGTGCAATGGATTTCTGAATTGGTTAAGAACAACAAATTTGTATATGAATTCACAAAATTAATTAAACCCCACTATACGTCCGTAGGATTATCAGAACTAAAACAAGCGTACAATGATGGATTAGATGCTGCAATCGCTAAGACAGCATTTATACCAAAACAGGATAAAGACGGTCTGCTAAAAGTTAATCAGAGTATTTTGGATACAACAGGATTTTGTGGAGAGTTTAACACTTCTATAATTACAAATCACTACAATAATAATTATGAAGTTGCTGCTTGTGAAATTATTAATCCGAATAAATTGTCAGTTTTGGGAGTAAAGAAGATTGAAATCAAGGATTTATGCGAGATCTTTAAATCTGATCGGTTTATAGAATTATGTAATTCTAATTTAGAGTTCAATATTAATTTTGTTCAATTTCTGTTTAAAAAGGATTCTTATAAACAAAAGTTTGATTGGTCACGGACACTGAGGTCGTCAGCATTTTTATTAAGTGACAGTAATACGCTAAACTCTCCAGATAATTTATATTATCCGATATCTGAAGGAGATAATGAAATAAACAATATAGTTGGACTAGCATGTATAAATGAAAGGTTATTTGAAGCCTTTAAAAGTAACAAAGAGTTATTAGAATGGTTGAAAATATTAGGAGTAAGAGAGCCTTCTGACATAGAAATAATACGTAAGTCAATTGTTGAAATGATAAAAAACAATCTTATAAACATTAATAATGCATTACCTATCGGAAGGTTTGTATTCAAAGTTTATCAGCAAGGCAAACTAGATGATAATGACTACAGAAATTTGTTAGCATTAAAGTTGGTAACCACAAAAGGAACTTTAGAGTTACCAAGTGAATGTTATTTATCCAATTTTTATGACCCAGAACTAAAAATCGAAGAAATACTCCCCGAAGGAAAGTACGTAACAAATAGATATGTGGATAATGAAAAGGAAATCTATCGATGGAAATCCTTGATGGTTAGAATAGGGGTTAAAGAAAAAATAAAATATAATGTTGTATCAAGAATCGAAAGAACAGAAGCGATTAGGAAATATCCCTTAATGAAGGTGTATTTCGACCATATAGATAATGATGGGAGTTATTATGAAAGTATAACTAGTCGTTATAAATCTTCTGGGCAACATGGATTGCAAAATGCGTTATTCATTGATTATTTAGAGCATACCAATAACTTTAGTTTCTCTATATCATATTGGACATTGATTTGTAAAAAATGGGATGTGATTCATTCAAATTGCAATAATACAACCTATTATACTTATGTTGGTTCAAAAACGGTAGTTTCTTATTTCCAATACTTTGTTCAAAGTCATCCTAGTATACCTGCTAATAACAAACAGTGTTACAAGTCTACTGAGATATATTCAGAAAACTTGAGGAGTATTGTTAAAGACTACTATCCCACTGTTCATGAATCTCTCAACTTTAATAAAGAACAGGAAAACTTTTTGGGGATTAAAAGAGTAGTTACTCTTCAAGATTGTATATGTTTACTTAAAAAAATTGAGGACTGCACAGTTGATAAAAATACATTTAAGCAGATCGAAGCTATATACAAACAAATTATAAGCAATAAGCCGGCAAGCGAACGCAATGGTGTTACTATAAAGTTATTAGCAACAGATGATTCGTTTCAATCTAATTCTTCACTATACTTTTTTAATGTATTAGGATATCTGCCGCCCGCTAATTCAAAATATTTTCTGAAAATATCAGATTCGCTGAAGGATAAAGAAATTTTATTTGATTATTTCGATATTAAAATTATTCATAACGATAATCTTAAACTAAACGTAATAGATGCGGAGCATGATACTGAGCTACTAAATGCTTTGCAAAAAAAAGCAAATTACTTTGCTACACTTCTATCAAATATTAAAGCTGAACATCCAAGCGATACATTTTCTAGGTTTATAAAAAAACTTAATGAAGTTAGCTTTTATAAAGCTGACTCTTTATCATTATCTTTTGCAGATGATTACGGTACTATAATATACAATCAAAATGTTGATTCATATTATGAAGTGTCCACTAATTCTTTGTATTATGTTGGGCATTTTAAAAATCCATTGACTCTCTATAATTTAAGTAGTTCTTTAAGTTCTCTCTTTGAAATGGAAGGCAAAGATAGAGAGATTGGTCTATTAATACAACTTTCTAGCGCTGATATTGAAAGCTGGTTATATTCGAAGGGATATACTGTTATTCAGTATGAGTCCTACGAAGATTTTATGGATGATGAAAATATCAGCGAAGAGTATTTTTATGAGGATTGGCCTCAACTTGATGAAGAAAGTATTTTGGAGATACAAGTAGAAGATGGTGAAGGTAGTGCGATTGTACATGCTCTTAATAGACAAAATGGAACCATAAGTTTCAACTCTACAAAAGGAAGTTATGAAGGGGACAGCAATTCTAATAAAGTTAACTTTGATGATTTAGATGAATCATATAATTACGAGCCATCTAATGGCTCACAAACAAAAGTAGATAATTTAATTCCTAATAATCAAAAAAAACGTTTGATCTCATACGTTTCAAGTGATCTAAGTGAACCTTCTTTGCCAATGGATGAAAGGGAAGAAGAGATACAATTACGATTATTATCTAGAAGGCTTACATTGAATTATGAGAAGAAAACAGGGAGAAATCCAACTCTATCATCTGAAATGGAAGAAGACTATGACGTTATTTCATGTAGTGGCGATACTGAGGAAATAAATAGGTATATAAAAGTATTCGGTTTTTCTGGGGAATGGAATAATTATGGTGTGTTACTTTCAAGCTCCCAAATGAAAAAGGCAAAGGTCCTTGCAGATAGATATTGGCTATACATTGTGGAGTTCGTCGGGGATGAACAACATGTTCGAATTAACCGAATACAGGATCCTTATAATAAAATTACAAATTATGTTCTTGATTACGGTTGGAGGGCAATAGCAGAAGCAAATAATCCAATAGATAAGTTAATTTTAGGTGCTAAAATAAATCATCACACACATGGATTAGGAGTTATTAAAGGTGAAGTTATTAAAGGAAAATTAAAGCTATTAATTGTTGATTTTGAAAGCGGCGAAAAGAAAATTCCAATTAGTGTAACTCAAATAGATATTTTGGAGGATTAAGTAAATGGCTAATATGATACCGGATTTGACTGAATCACAGCTTTCTGAGATTGAATCAAAAGCTGAGGTTCAGGTATATAAAGCTTTAAAAGAAGGACTACCTAATAGTTATTTTGTTTTTTCTCAAGTTGCATGGATTCTTAAACGAGAAAATGATGAAGCAAAGGATGGAGAAGCTGATTTTGTCATCGTACATCCCAATTTTGGTTATTTGTGTATTGAGGTTAAGGGCGGGGGGCTTGCATATGATGCCGCTGTTAATCAGTGGTTCTCTACAGATCGTAATGGATTAAGGCACTTAATAAAGGATCCAATAAAGCAATCCCTAAGAGCAAAGTTTTCTATACGAGCAAAGCTTCTTGAGGCAGAGGAATGGAAACTGCTTGGAGTCAAAAAAATTACTTATGGACATGCTGTAATGTTTCCGGATATTGGAGATTCAAGGCCGTTAGAAAGACCCGAAATGCCGGCAGCTTTAATTGGAACCAATAAAAACATAATGGATATTAAGAAATGGGTAGAAGGTTGTATAAATTATTGGTCTAATAATCAAGTAATAACTCCAATTGGGCAAAAGGGAGTAGATATTTTTAAGAAGATATTTGCGAAATCCTTTTCCGTTAAACCACTAATATCAAATAGTTTAAGGACGGCGGAAGAGGCTAGGATATCACTAACAAATGAACAAGTTAAAGTATTGGATATACTTAGGAAAAAGCGCCGAGCTGTTGTTAGTGGTGCAGCGGGAACTGGGAAAACAATACTTGCTGTAGAAAAAGCGAAAAGATTAGCTGGAGAAGGTTTTTCAACGCTATTAACATGTTATAACCGGCCACTTGCAAACCACTTGGCTGAAATTTGTAAAGATATCAATGGATTAACTGTTATGAGTTTTCATCAACTATGTTATCTAAGAATAAAAGAAACTAAAGATAAATGTGGTATTGATTTATTAGAAGATGCAAAGAAAACGTATCCTGGTGAAGATGTGTTTGATGTGCAGCTTCCTAATGCCCTTGCATGTTCTTTGGACACTATCTCTGATAGATATGACGCTATAGTTTGCGACGAAGGTCAAGACTTTAGAGAAGAATACTGGTTACCTCTTGAATTAATGCTGTCTGATGAAAAGTCTAGTCCTTTTTATATCTTTTATGACGATAATCAGAATGTATATTCCCGTGTAAGCACATTTCCAATTGACGAAGATGAAATCTACCCACTTTCAAGAAACTGCAGAAATACTGTTCCAATTCATTCTGCCTCTTATAGATATTATAAAGGTGACCCCGTTGAGCATTCAAATTTAGACGGTTTAGAACTGGAGTTTGAAGATGCATTAAATATAAATAACCAAGCAATCAAGATACATTCAAGAATTCAAAAATTATTATTAGAGGAACAGATTGAATCTAATAAAATTGTAATATTGATTGTAGATGCCATGAATAAAAGGGAATATATACAAGCTCTTATGAAACAGCCACTACCCAAAGGACATCACTATTCGGATATTGAGCAAAGAAATGATAGTTCAGTATTAGTAACAACAGTAAATAAGTTTAAAGGATTAGAGTCTGATATAGTATTTTTATGGGGGATGGATTCCATTGATATTCAGGAACACAGAGAACATTTATATGTTGGTTTAAGTCGGGCGAAGTCTATTCTGGTTATTTTTGGAAGTGGACAAACCTGCTCATATTTTCAAACTGAATAAATTTTATTACTATGAAATCGAGTTTCTGCATTTAGTCTGACTCTGTACGGTTTACTGCAAGCTATTATCAATGTGTCGGAAACTAAGCTGAATACTGAATATCATATTCCCGCGGCGCATTAAGCATAAGGGATTATCAAAGCATCAGATATTCACGAACACGCAGACGTGTTTCTTGTTGAAGATAAAGTCACTAAGGTTGTTAAAAAGACATTTGTTTCAAGTCATCATATAATGACATGCTGTTTATTTCAGCATGTGTTATAAAAAGTCTCAATAAACATTATAAAAACAGCCCTAAATGGGCTGTTTTTGTCTCATTTGATCCTATAACTAACATGTGATGAGTTATACCGTAAACCGAGACTGATTTTAAGATAGTTTGAGAAAATTACAACATCAGAATGAGACAATCAAATGGCGGCAAAATCTCGTAACACAAGGATTTGCTGCCATTTGGTTTCATTGTTCTCCTTTCATCGGATTGAAGAATTTATCATATAAGAACATGATACTACATTGTCCAACCGCCGCGGCGGCCTGCTTTAAACGCATACTTGTAGGCCGTGTTTTCATTTTGAGCTTATTTG
>RCUF01000081.1_pt1 | contig 62249 bp, 50 predicted proteins | sample 2166311 | NCBI WGS metagenome assembly RCUF01 (sample SAMN09932608, study PRJNA488358) | compost metagenome | feature: garden; material: soil; isolation source: compost soil in 4-hydroxybenzonitrile-enriched culture | place: Germany: Experimental Botanical Garden Goettingen | collected 2016-01-27
CACTGCTAAAAGAGTGTTCCTCAAAGTTATCTTAGATAACTTTTGGGACAGCCCCTCACCTTGCCCAAAATCAGTTGTATGATGCTCCAATCAAAAAAAGAGCAGACTTTTATTCCGCCCTTATATTACTTGTTTTTTCGCTATTCGAGGCAAAATGAATATTCTATATCCCTTGCGTCAACTGGCGATACAGCCAGGGAATCGATCGCTGGCCTGATATCTCATGGCTTCCGGGATGGATGTCGTAATCGAAGCGTTCATCAGCTCCCTGATCCTCGTAAACGTCTTTCAAAAGGGACACGGCTTGACGCACATGTTCGACGGGAAATATCGAGTCTTTCTCTCCCGACTCCACGAACAGAGCACGCGGGGCAATGAGACTGGTCAACTCCGGCTGTTCGGCTTCCAGCAAAATACCGGGCAAATAGTTATCGATGCAATGATGCATGGCCAGTACGCTACCCTGAAAAGTGTTAGTCCAGCCGCACAGCACCGTGGCTTTCACACGTTCATCAAGTCCAGAGGCAAAAGCGGCGATTAGGCTTCCCCCGGAAAAACCGAAGGCCCCGATTCGATCAGCATCCGCATCCTCGCGCTCACAAATGTAATCGATGGCGCGTATGGCTTCATACACCCGCATGCCGGCCAATGTCCTGCCGTACATCAGCAGCTGCGAGGACAGTGTGCCGCATGAACTGTAATTAGGCGTCGACTTTAGCTCCTCGGCCATACGCCGAACGCCGAAGCCCATAATTTCAGGGATTACAACGAGCATTCCCGCCCGAACCAATTGAACTGCAAACCGTTTATGAATCCCTGGATCCTCCAGTTCTACGCCTTCGTGGTCCAATCCTACCGCATCACATTGTCCGTTTCCATGTCCGTGACACGCCAGAACAGCGGGCCAAGGGCCTGCCCCCCTCTTCGGAACAAGCACCATGACCGGCACATGGATCGCCTCCATCGTCGTATAAGCGACCCTCTCCAGCATAAAATCTCCGTAATCTATGCGATCCATGACTACCGCATCCAGCGGGCGATCCCGCTCGGGGAACTCGCCCAAAGCCCGCTTCAATGCGCTTAGCAGCAGGCTCTTCCGTTCCCTCAGCGGGAGAGGACCCTCGTTCAGTTTTTTTCGCGTCTCGTTTTCCTCATATAACCTTTTTAGAAAAGCGTCCGTAGTCCAATCCATCCTCTTCCTACCTCCATTATAATTCAGCTTCCCGCAAACTCGCGGCGCAGCAGGCAACCGATCGCATCGGCCTCCGTGATCTCTACGATCGCTTTCTCCCCATCAGCGTCAAAATTCACAGCATGAATGGTCTGAATTCTTCCGTCGAACCTTCAGTAAACTAGGAAAGCCCTTCCAGTACTGATTGGAAGAGCTTTTCGTAATATCGAAATTATTTATTCATAAAGTCGTCGACCTGCTTTTGAACATCCGCAAGGATTTTATCGAGACCGACCGCTTTTTGTTTTTCGATGTAGCTGTTGATCGCCTGATCCACATCACCCTTTATAATGCCAACCAACAGCAGCTTTCCTTCTTCGGAAATCAGCTGATCCCGGGCAGATAATTCCGTTTTAATATTGTCAGTAATCGGGACTAGTCCGGCTGTCGGCGATACCAGAATATTGGGCCGTATAACAAATTCTCTATTTTCCTGAATCGCCTTTTCAGAGCGGCTTATGGTCGGACGTGTAAATTCTTCCCGTAAAAATCCCCAGTTAAACCAGTTCTGCCAAAGCGGCTTCGACGGATCTTCACCCGGAACAAAGCCGATAACACCATTTTCATCCATTGTATAGGTCTTATCCTTGATTCCGTAGAAGAACAAATCATAAACTTCCCTATCCGTCGACAACAAGTCCATAAACATCAGCATGCGCTCCGGATTAGCGGCATTTTTGTTAATGACAATGGCGTTATTCATTTGCGAATCGCGGATAAATTTGTTGCCCGGATAAACTTCAGCCGCCCCATTCACCGCATTTTTATCCGTAAAATTAACTTCCTCGAACAAGGTAGCAATTATATTTTTCTGCGAAAAGGCATTGGAGTTCTCAAATGGCGTATTCGTCTTGTCGTTAAGCGTGTTCTTGGAAATAATTCCCTCGTCATACCATTTTTTTGCTATCGTTACAGCCTCTTTAAACATCGGCGTTTGTTCGATCGGCATCACTTTATGCGCCGGGTCGTTCAAATCAATGTACAAGGAGTGAAAACCTAGGTCAACATACTCGTATTTAGGAGCCAGCAGAGCGCCGATGCTTCCCTCTGACGCATTCATGTTCTGATAAAATATCGGCATTCCGGGATTAGCTTTGTTTATGGCGGTTAAAAACATGTCAACCCCTTCGATCGTTGTCAGGTCGCCGGGCTCAACATTCAATTTTTCCGCGATATCTTTGCGGTATTGAAATACCGGCTTGGATGTTTTAATTTCCGTCCAAGGCAACGCCATCAGCTTGCCGTTCATGCTCGCCGAAGACAGCATGTTTTTATCGGAGTATATCTTGTAAAGATTAGGAGCATGTTCTGGAGCAAGCTCGCTCAGATCCAGAAAGGCTCCCTTGTTGACCATTTGCGAATAACCGAACCAGTCGGCTGTAAAAGCTGCGTCGTACGAGTCTCCGGAAGAAGCCAGCATCGTTAGTTTGGATTGGTAATCACCAAACGGGATAAAGTTGATTTCAAATTTGGCATTTAAACGGTCTTTTGTCTTCTCGTAAAGCGCCTGAAGTACATCATTTTTAGCGACTTTATCATCACCGGGCAAAAAAATCTTCAAAGTTACTTCCTTTAAATCAGTTGAAGAAGCTCCTTTGTCCGTTGAAGCGTTTGCAGAATTACCAGAACCGCCTAAACCTTCAGACCCTGTAGAACCGTTTGCCCCCTTATTGCCTGAACTGCAGGCAGTGAACAGGCTGACCAGTAGTACCAGCACCAAGCCGAGAGCCGCGCTTTTTCTCTTTTTTACCATTCATTAAACCTCCCCATATCTTAAGCTTTAAATTTATTAACAACGGCAGCCTTTAGTTGCAGCTGTTCAACCTTTTACGGCACCGATTGTCAACCCTTTGATGAAGTAACGCTGAATAAACGGATAAAGAAACACAATCGGACCAATTGTTAAGACACAAGTTGCCATCTTAATCCCCTCCGACGGGAGGCGTCCGCCCGTGGCCCGGATAATCTCGGCCCCTTGCGCAGATGTTGAAATGAATTGTACATTGGACTGTATCGTGCGCAGCAGAAGCTGCAGCGGTTGAAGCTCGACCTTGTTCAACAAAGTAAGTCCCAGCCACCAGTCGTTCCAATACAACAGGGAGATGAACAAGCCAACCGTCGCAAGCGCCGGTTTCGCCAAAGGTATAATCATCGAGAAGAAAATCCTAAACTCGCCTGCCCCATCTATTTTAGCGGATTCGCTAATCTCCTCCGGGATCGTCTGAAAGAAGCTCCGAAGCAGGAAAACGTTCCATGCCTGACATAAGTAAGGAACAATCAAAGCCCACAAATTGTCCTGCAAATGCAAGTATTTTACGCAAACAATGTACCAGGGAACCATCCCGCCGCTGATCAAAATCGTGATCAAGGTGTAAACATTCAGCGCCTTTCTAAATTTAAACCGTTTAAGTGACAAGGGGTACGCCAGCATGGCCGTTATAATCAGGCTTGCGAACGTGCCGACCGCGGTAACGATAATTGAAACCTTATAACCGTTAATCAGTCGTCCCGCGTCAAGGAACAACACTTGATAAGCGGAAACGTCAAACTCGCGCGGGAACAAATTATAGCCGTATTGAAGGATCGATTCCTCATTTGTGAATGAACTGCTCAGTACTAATAAAAACGGTACCGCGCAAAATATAGCAAACAAAATGACAATCATGTACATAAGACTGAGGTAAATCCGATTGCTTAACCTATGTTCCACAAACTATCCCTCCATATTGCCGCTTGCGCTTAGAAGAGTGAAGAATCTTCATTAAGACGCTTGGCCAGTTTATTGCATATCATAATGATGACAAAGGAGATGACGGACTGATAAAAGCCAGCAGCGGACGCCATCCCGATATCTCCATTGAGACGGAGGCTGCGGAAGATAAATGTGTCTATAACATCAGCTGTTTGATAGATAGCGGCATTCTCACCGACGATCGCATAAAACATGCCAAAGTCCGCGTTCATGATGCGACCGACCTGCAGCAAGGTTAATGTAATCATCGTTGGCATCAGGAAAGGCAATGAAATATATCTGATCTGTTGAAGCTTCGTTGCACCATCGATTTTGGCCGCTTCGTAGTAAGAGGGATCAACCCCGGTCAAAGCCGCCAGGTAGAGCACCATTCCGTAGCCCGTAGATTTCCAGATATGAAACAACACCAGAATGATGGGCCATACCCATGGAGTGGTGAACCAATCCACCGGACTTAGTCCCAAAGCGGTTAATGTATTGTTAACGACACCGGTGTCAATACTGAACAGATTATAGGCGATGACACCAACCACGATCCAGGAAATAAAGTACGGCAGGAACATCAGCGACTGCGTGATTTTTTTGAAATATTTCCCTGCTACTTCATTGAATACAAGCGCTATGCCCACTTGAAATATAACTCCGAAAATGATAAACATCGAGTTCAGGAAAAGCGTGTTCCACGTTGACCTCAGTGCCGAGGAATTCGCTGAAAACAAATACTCGAAATTTCCTAAAATCGGATTCATCCATGGACTGCCTAATATTCCGTCTCGAAAGTTGAAATCTTTGAAAGCGACAAACAACCCGAACATAGGAAAATAGTTGAACAACAAAATCAGTACTATGCCGGGCAAGGACATTATATATAATGCTTTATTACGGCTAAGTTCTGACAAAATGCCCTTTGACCTCATCATTTTCTACATCCTTTCTCCTCCATTGTCTTTTCTTGTCCTTATTATAGAAGGAGGGTCGGGGACTGAGAACGCGATTTTTTTAGTGCAGCATACGCATTTTTTAGATATTAATGATCTCTATTCATCCAGAAAAACTTCCTTGGTCCACTGCTCATTGGACTGCTCAAGCAGCTGTTCCACGGTAGGTCTGCCGGTGGCGAGCGTATACTGAAGCATGCTCAGGAACCAATCGATAAATCCTTTGGGTGCCGCGCCCTCTCCCCAATATTCATCCATTTGCTGAACCTTTACTGTATGAGGGTCCTGAGAGATTGCAATCAGCTCCTCTGCAAGCTTCTCTGTCTCGTATACAATCCTGCTTTTGGTCACGGGCACCGCAATTCCTGTCTCAACATAGCTCGTGTATTGCTGCGGAGAATAGAAAAATTTCATAAATGCTATAAAAGCGGAACGTTTGCTTGGATCTTTCCCTGCTTCCGTAGTCAGAGCAATTCCCTGCAATCGATCCGAACCGGTTATCACAATTCTTCCTTCACGATCAGGAAGAGCAAACAATCCAATATTATCGTCCGAATTCGTCCGAAAAATTGTCTTCAACATCTCAGGACCTGTATACAGCATTCCGGCATTCCCGTTGACTAACTGAGTTGCCGTATCACTGTCAGTCGTATAAAGCCAGCCAGGGTTTACATATTTATTCGTCCACAACTCCTGAAGATCAAGCATAGCCCGAACTATGCCTTCATCGGTAAAATGAACCCGTCCCGCGGTGGCATCCAGGTTCCAGTCGGGATTGTCTGCATACATTGAGGTGCCGAAAAAAAAGCCGGCCCAATATCCCAGATGCCATATGTCTCTGCCGCCAACCAGAATGGGACTGATGCCCGCGTCCTTGATTCGGGCACAGATGGCCAGGAATTCGCTCCATGTTTCAGGCTCTTTAGTTATACCGGCTTTTTTAAATACATCTTTATTGTAATAAATAACGGCTGGAAGACTGGACGCCATTTGGGCCGTATACACTTTTCCGTCGAACCGGGCCGGACGATCCAATAACTCGGCAACTTCATCAGGTATAGGTGTAATTGCACCCGCTTTGATATATGGCTCTGGCTCCTTCAGCTCCAGAAAATCCGGAAATTCTCCCACTGCATCAAGGGTTTGCAAATAATCCTCGTAGGATGTAACTCCAGATGAGGACGGGAGGGCTTGAATCTGGATGTCGGAACGGGAGGCGTTAAAGGCGTCCACAATCTCTTGAGTCACCTGACTAAGTGCCGGATCACTACCCGAATAAACAAAAGAGAGCTTTATCATCTTGACGGGTAAAGCATCATCGTTACTCTCCGTACCTTTCCCCGAAAAACAGCTTGTCAAAGCGCTTGCCATAATAAGAGAAATTAATATCTTCTTGACAGCAAGCAATCGTCTTTGGTTATTTTTCATTTTGCCCCTCCGAAGACTTATTTGAATTGCTGGCGGTATTCATTCGGCAGCATTCCGAAATTCTTTCTGAACATTTCACTAAATTGACGGGCACTCTGGTATCCTACCTGCTCGGCGATCTCATAGAGAAGACAATCCGAGTGAACCAGCAGCTTTACGGCCAGCTTCATTCGAATATCGGTAACGAATTGTTTGAAATTTTGCCCGGTGTGCTTTTTAAAGAAAACACTAAAATAATAAGGATTCATGTAGAATTTTGAAGCCATCGATTCTAACTTGATAACCTTGTAATTCTCCTCAATATAGGCTTTCATTTGACGGATTTGTTCCGATTCCCTTGCGCTGCTTCCTTCATGTATGAAGGAGCGAATCCGCCGCAAACCGTACTGAACCGTGAGGGATAACTGATCAAAGGTTGTTTGTGTTTGCAAGCGCATCGCCAGCTCCGACTCCTCCGGCTTGATCTCTTCACTGCCCCAAGCGTATTCACGGTTGGCCCGAACAAGCAGGGAGCCACAAAGATGAAGCGCATAAGCTCTGTTACCCCATGCAACCTTTTTGACCGTTTCCAGCCATTCCCCAAGCAACTCTTCAAAGCGAAGATGATCGGGGGAGTAAAGCTCACGGAGTAATTGATTTTCCAATTGCTCACAACCTTCCCCTTTGTGCAAAGGGGCATCCGGTATGCGAGATGGAGTTAGCAGGCTGCCCGCACCGAGAAAAAACTTTAGAGCCATACCTTCCTCTGCCTCTTCACAGCTTCGGCGCAGCTCCTCTAAGGGAACCGGGCTGCCGATGCTGATCGAAACGCTGATTTTGAGTACGCTGCGACAATGCTCCAGAATTTGCTGAGCGCGATATTTGATATTGACTGCCGGTAAATGCCGGATCAAAAAATAGATGCAATCTCCCTCAAACAGTACCCACATATCCGCTTCACTGCGAATGAACTCCTCAGCGATATTTTGCATGGCAAAATGAAGCAGCTTGCGCTCACCCTCCCGCCAACTGCCGGAAGGATACAGCGAATGATCGATTTCAGCTACCATAAAAGTGAACCGTATATCAGAGCTCGTATCCCCCAATTCGCGGATAATCACCGGATGCAGTGGAGCCTGCTTATGCTCCAGCCACTTACTCAGCCCCTCCATTAAATCAAAGCGCTTTTGGCGATCCTCGTAAAGGCGAAGCTTATTGTCGCTGGCAATCATACGGGAAACCGTTTGAATGTCTGATACAGTCCGTTCCAGAATCGATTCCAGTTTTTTGCGATCAACAGGCTTGATCAGATACTCGACTGCTCCGTAAGTCAGTGCATCCTTGGCATAAGCGAAATCGCGGTAAGCGCTAATAAAAATGACCTTGGTCATCTTATTGAACTCCTTCAGTCGCATCAACACTTGAATCCCGTCTATTCCCGGCATGGAAATATCAGTAATCACGATATCAGGATTATTTTCCATAATTGCCTCAAGCAGCTCATTTCCGTCTCTAGCCTCACCGATGATTTGCAAGCCGAATCGGTTCCAATCCACCAGTCTGGATAATCCGCGCAGAATGACAGGCTCATCATCAGCCAGTAATACGCTTAGCATAACGATCAATCTCCTTTACTATCGGTATTCTGATTCGTACGGAGGTACCTAAAGAGGGGATGCTGTCAAGCGTAATACCGTAATTGCTGCCAAACAACGTCTGTACACGATCATGCACATTTCTGAGGCCAAGGCCATTCTGCTTCCCCTCTTCGCGCATTGGACCCTTCTCCAGATTCACCCTTATCGAACTGATTTTTTGTTCGTCCATTCCGATGCCGTCGTCTATAACCCAAATGGACAAAGCCTCATCCGTCCTGATTTCAAGTCTGATTTGCCCTCCTTCCCGCTTCGTTAAAAGGCCATAGCGAACTGCGTTCTCCACCAAAGGCTGGATGGATAGCTTTGGAACACCCCATTGTGCCGAAACCTCCGAATCTATATGAATCCGTAATCCAACCCGCTCTTCATAGCGAACTTGAATCAAATGGAAATAATCCCGGACATTCGTTATTTCCTCCTCCAGCGTTACCATGCTTTCTCCGTAATCAAGCACATATTCCAACTGGCTGGATAGCGAGTGGATCATGTCGGCCACTGGCATAGCGTCATAACTGACTGCGCTCATCCGAATAACCTCGAGCGTATTATACAGATAATGAGGACGAATTTGGCTTTTTAGAGCGTTTAGCTCGGACTGCTTTTGCTTGATTTCCGCAACGTAGGCCTCCTGAATAAACCGGTTCAACTGATCCGCTAACCGATTCATACCTCGGTTCAACTGGCCTAGCTCGTCCTGTGACCCGACAGGAAGAATGACTTCGAAATCGCCTGACTCCATCTTTCTCATTTGCTGGATAATCCTCCGAATCGGTTGGGAGAAGCTGCGGGAAAACAGAATCGCCAGCAACAGTAAGAACAACATGCAGACCGATGCGATGATGATCACCAAAATTTTAAATTGTTCAATTGTATCCAGAAAACCCGTACCAGCATAGCTTCCAACCAGCTTTTGATCGGTGTCCGCGATGTCCATCGCGATAAGGCGCTTTCCTTCCTTTTCAGAGGCCAAGCGCTCCTCCTCAAGGGATACGGTTGTGCCGATTCGCTCCTCATTGTTGCTGTAGTTGACGATATTATTTTCACTCAGAATCAGAATTTCATCATCAGGACTTAAGCTCAGTTCCGAAAAAATTTCATTGAAGTTATCTACTCTGACGTCATATATCAATGTTCCTAAAACAGTCGGATGTTCGTTCAACAGCGTAGACTTGTCAATCAGATTCCGGGAAAACGTCATGACAAGCCTGTCGGAATTTACAAAATAGCTTTCTTTATGAGCGGGATACAAATGTAAATCTTTGGGCTCACTTTCAAGACCTAAGGTCAATTCGGCATAGGGAAACAGGTCAACCTTCAACTCTTTAGTCCGACGCGACCTATATATCGTTTCCTTGCTCGATTGCGGAATGAAGTAAGCGTTCTCAATATAAGGGTTAGTGCTAAGTACAAAAACGAGCCAGTTATCAATCACGTTATATTGGTTTCCCCTGGCGGCATGACTAAGGCGATCGTACCAGTTTACGTCGTACATCATTTTGGAAACTTCGTTATAGTCGTTCAGTATTTGACTTGCATTTTTTGATATATACAATGACATTTGTTCAAGATTGTTTAAATTGAATCTCTGGGATTGCGCAAAATACGCATTCATCAGAAAAAAACCTAATATAATGAGCGGCATTAATCCAACCAGCACAAATGAAAAGACGAATTTTACAAAAATGCTTCTTTTAATAACTTGATCTGGAAACCACCTCATGCGCATTCCCGCCTTAATTTCGGATTTAAACGATAGCTAAAGAAGGGGATCATTTAAAATTTACTACTCCGCAACCACCAATTACAGGCAGTTTTTTTAGACTATTATCAGGTTTTTTAACCAATATACCGGAATGATTCCAGACAAGACGAAGAAAAAGCCCCTCCAGCCGAAAGGCTGAAAGAGCTTACGCATCAAATGCTTGCGAGTTGCACAAATCAACGCTGGACAAGGCGTTCAAACCTTGGTCGGACATTTCATCCTCAGCCCTTCGTCGCCCCCGTTGCAATCCCTTTGACAAAATATTTTTGCAGAAAGACGAATATGATCAGAATCGGGACGACAGACATCGTCGTGCCGGCGAAAATCATATCCCAACGAGATGAGAATTCTCCGATATACCGGTAAATTTCCACGACCATGGTTTTAGGCTCGCCGGAGGGTAGGACCAGCATCGGCATCAGGAAGTCGTTCCAGATTCCGAGTCCGTTCAACACGACCATACTGGCCGTAACCGGTCCCAAAAGCGGAAACACGATGTTCCAGAAAATTCTCACTCTGGAGCAGCCGTCGATTTCAGCCGCCTCCTCGATTTCAACCGGTATGCCTTTGACAAAGCTCGAATAGAGCAAGCAGCCGAAACCGACCGCACCAGCGACATAAATCATGATTGGCCCCGCTAGGCTTCCGTATAATCCAAGCATTTTCAGTTCTTTAAACAGTGGAATCATATAAGCTTGAAAAGGAATCATCATCCCTGCGAGAAAATATAGAAAAATAAATCTCGTCCATCTTGCATTTCTCCGTTGAATGGCATAACCTGCCATCGGGATGAGAAGAACCTGGAACACGATGGACACCACCGTCAAAATCAGACTGTTTTGGATCGCTTTTGGAAAGTTCGTTTCAGTCAGCAGATACTTGAAGCTCTCGAGATACAACGTTGTCGGTAAAGACAAGGCATCCCTCATAATTTCCGCGTTGCTCTTAAAGGCAGACATGATATTGAAGAAGATAGGAAAAAAGAAAATGACCGCAACCAAAAGAGTCAACGTAAAAATCAAAACATCTATTATAAGTCCGCGTGTTTTCATTTTCATCACAGTTCCACCTCTCTCTTCTGGAGGAACTTCACTTGAATGACGGTAATAATCATAATGATCAAGAACAGCACGATGGCCAACGCCGTTCCAAAGCCTTGTCGCAATTCTCCGAACCCAACCTTGTAAATTAAATAAGTCAACGTTTCGGTTTCAAATCCAGGACCACCGTCAGTCATTACTGCAATCTGATCGAAAATTTTAAGTGCACTGATCATGGACAAAACCATACATACCGTAACCGATCCGGCAATCAGCGGGAATGTAATATGACGGAACTGCTGCCAGCCATTCGCCCCGTCGATGCCAGCCGCTTCGTTCAATTCCTGAGGAATGCCTTGTAATCCGGCAAGATAAATGATCATATAATAGCCGGCGCTTTTCCATACGGTAGACAATATGATCGCCAGCATTGCATACCTTGGATCGCCTAACCAGTCCACCGCAAGTGCGCCAAGACCGATTTTATTCAACATTTGATTTATAACCCCGAAGTTGTAATTGAGGAGCATGGCCCATACAAATCCCATCACGATGCCGCTGAGCAGTGTAGGGAAATAGAAAATACTTCTGAAAAATTTACTAAACCAACGTGCTTTATCCACAAGAAGCGCTAGTATAATCGCAACCACGTTCTCAAGCAGAACGAGGCTAATCGTCATAAACAAGGTGTTTTTTAAAGCATTATGAACCCGCGGGCTGTTCCAAATCTCCACGAAATTGGCAAGACCGATAAAACGTATGTCAGGACTGATTCCGTCCCATGACGTAAAACTATAATATATACTGCCGACCGTCGGAACGATTACAAAAAGTGTATATAAAATAAATGCCGGCAGAATAAAGAATAGCGCATAGGATTGCCATTTTCTTCTCTTTTTTGTGGAAGCTTGAGGATTATTGATAAGCGTTGCAGGCGTAGTCATGGTTTCTCTCACTCCTTCTTTCATCAGAAGGGGGCCCCGGCAAGTCAGAGGCCCCCTTCTGGTGGTGATTAGTTACATTGAGTTGGCTTTAACTTGATTGTCATACTCCTTATCCGCTTGCTTCATATACTCAAGCACGTCTCCATCTTTTACAACTAGCTCCTGCAACTGCTTGTAATACCAGTTGCGGAATTGAGGTGGAATCAGGTTTTTGCCCCACCAGTTATTGATCGCGAGCGATTTGGTCACATTTGAATCGGCCATAATGTCAAGTACTGTTTGCATTTGTTCGGTTGCATTATATTTAATGTTTTCCTTGGTTGAAGGAATGCCGTTTGTCGTCTCCAAATATTTCGTATAGTTTTCCGCCTTGTAGAAGTAGCGGATGAATTCCTTGATCGCTTCCGTCTTATCTTGATCCTTGGAAGCTTCTGTCGAGAGGGACCATCCACCTGCTGTAGGCAATCCAACCACGTTCACTTTACCTTCCCGGTCAGGGACTGCGTAGAAACCGAATTCAAAATTTGGATCAGCTTCCGCGATTTGCGTGAACATCCATGGCCCTGAATACAGTTGAGCTGCTTTTCCGGTAACTAGGAAGGAGGCTGTTTGATTATCGCCGGTGCTCAGCCAGCCCTTATCGACATAATTTTGGAACAATTCTTTATAATCAGTAACAGCCTGAACCACATTAGGATCGGTGAAGCTGACTTCTTTTGCTGTGCGCTTGGAGTTCCAATCCGGATCCTTCACGTAAATCTGATCGATGAGGAACTTGTTGACCCAGAAACCCATATGAAAAATATCTTTGCCTCCGACTACGAGCGGTGAAATTCCGTTGCCTTTCAGCTTTTCCTGAATCGCGATAAATTCGTCCCAGTTTTTAGGAAGCTCCGTAACTCCTGCCTCTTCATAAGCTTTTTTGCTATAAATGATTCCCCAAGGAGAAGTCATTGTGAGAGGAGCATTATAGATCTTGCCATCCACTTCAGGAAGCGTACTAAACAAGTCCCGCAAATCAGTTGGCAGTTCTACGATTTTTCCCGCATTGGCAAACAATTCAGTATCCCGCATTTCTACCAGATCCGGAAATTCGCCTACCGCATCCTTCGTTTTCAGCCAATCCAGGTACGCTGAAGAAGTCGTTTCACTCAAATCCTTGATTTTTATATTCGGGTTTTCTTCCATAAATTTCGTAATGGCGTCAGAAATTGCTTTTTTACCGGCAGGATCACCCGAGGCGTAGCCGATCGTAAAGCTGACCTCTTTTTTCGTTTCCTCTTGAACTGCACCACCATTGTTGCCCGGTGCGGATTTATCTACAGTATTCCCGCCGGAATTGCCTCCTCCGCAAGCGGTAAGTGTTATGGATGCCGCCAATACCATTGCAGATAGTTTTATCCATGGTTTTCTAAACATCTTTCAGTAACCTCCCTTTTATCCTTCGAACTGGAAACCAAATGAACGATGTGCGCATCATCGACTGAAAGCGTTTCCTTGTTTCAAGCATAGCATTTGCATCTTTCGAACTGAATGAACTTTTTTAAGTTCCACATGCGACAGATTTAAGATAAATAACCGCTTCAAGCCAATATAAAAAAACGAACGGAAAGTTCATATTTCCGTTCGTTCCGATGCAGACTCCTCCACAATAGGAAGAGTGAGAACAATCGACGTGCCGATATGCTCGCGACTGTTGATCACAATACCGTAGGGCTCGCCAAATACCGACCTGATCCGTTCATGCACGTTTTTGAGCCCGACGTTTTTGCCGGGGGCTTCTGCATCATTCAGCACGAGGTTCAAACGTGTAAGCGTATCGACGCTCATTCCGACGCCATCATCGTAAACCGTAATGACAAGATCCATGCCGCGTTTTTCAATGGTGAGCCCGACCGTACCTCTCCCTTTTTGCTTCAATCCATGCTGGATAGCGTTCTCGACGATCGGTTGCAGCGACAGCTTTAATATTTGCCAGTTCAAATCTACGCCCGAAGCAATGTCATAGCTGAATTCGAAGCGCTGGTCATATCGAACCGATATAATGTAAAAGTAGTCTTTGACATTGTCGAGTTCTCTGCCAATACCTACCTTTTCCTCGCCGTAATCGATGACGTATTTGAGCTGATTCGACAAAGAAAGAATCATATCGGCCACCTCATGATCGTCTTTATCTACAGCGCTCATCCGAATTACCTCAAGAGTGTTGTACAAAAAATGCGGGCGAATCTGACTTTTCAAAGCGTTCAATTCCGTCTGCTTCTGTTTAATTTGCGCAACGTATGCCTCGTCGATGTACTCCTTCAAGCGGTCGATCATCCGATTGAAGCTATGGCTAAGCCTGCCAAGCTCGTCGTTGCTGCGTACCTCCACCTGCGTATCAAGGTTTCCCGATTCGACCTTGGCCATTTGCTTCATCAGCTTGAGGATCGGAGCAGACAAGCGCCTCGAGAACCATGTGCCCATTACGATGAGCGCAATAGAGCATAAACCGATAGCGATAAAAATAGTTATCCTGAAGGACAACAGCTGCTGAAACAACGAGGCGCGATGAATTCTTGCCGTTAACATACCGTTCAGAAACGGAATCGGCTCCGAAATCATCATCATTCCTTTTTCTGATTGCCCAGCAATTTTGGCTTTATCCTGATCGGACAGCTCCCTGCTGCTGAAATAAAACTGACTCTCTCCATCCAGCAGATAGAGCTCGTCTTTCTCACCCAAGTTTAACTCTTTGAAGAACTTATCGAACAAAGAAACATCTACATCAATAAATAAAGTGCCTACGACTTTCGGGTTAGCAGTCACCTTGCCGGAAATATCAATCAGATTGCGCCCGACGGTAAATGCACTACCCTTGGAGTCCCAGTAATAATCAGTGGAATGGGTGGGGAAAATAGCCACCTTGGAAGGATTCCCGTTCATTTGCCTGCGCCAATCCCGATATGGCAGCAAACTCGAATCCAGCCCACGATTCCCCTTATCCTGGAAATATATCTTCTCATCGCTTTCCCGAACAAAAAAAACGCTGCTGATATATGGATCGCTGTACAGCACGGTTTTCAGAAACGAGTCGATCGGTATGTTGTTGATTTGCTCCAACTCGTTGACGTTATAAGTCTGATTCAGGCTGGCGCTCTCCACAAAGCCTTCATACCTGCCAGTATACATAATTTTGGACATTTCATTGTACTGGTCGAAAGCCGAATTCAGATTATAGCTCATGTACAGAACCATTTGTTGCAAATTGGCAGTAGTATACCGCTCCACGTACCCGGTAAAGGCATTCATCGAAAATAGACTGAGTGCAAATAACGGAATGAGGCCCACCAGAATGAATGAAGTCGCAAACTTGACGAAAATGCTCGTAAACTTTTTACCCCTAAGGCGTAACATAAGATTAAGCCCCCTATTTCACACCCGATTGCCGATACTCCTGAGGAAGCTTGCCGTACACTTTTTTAAACATGTCGCTAAAATGCCGGGCATTGTTGTAGCCGACACGCTCCGCGATTTCGTAAATCATTAATTCCGACTCCAGCAGCAGGCGGAGCGCATGCTTCATCCGTTCCTCCGTTAAATACTGCTTGAAATTTTTTCTGGTATGCTTTTTGAAAAAGCTGCTGAAATAGTATGGATTCATATAAATAAGGGCAGCCATGGACTCCAGCGTAATGTTCTCGGCATAATGCTCCTCCATGTACGCTTTGATCTGGCGTAGTTGAGAGATCTCTTTGTTCGCCAGCTTATGTGCAATCCGGTCGAAAGCTTGCTGTACGATGGATGTGAACTCGTTCACAACGCCTGTAAAAGTCGCATAGCTCGACAATCTTTCTAGAAGGGAACCTTGACCGTCGCGAAAAAAGCCAATGTGCACTCCGATACTTTCCATTTCCTGTTCCAGCAGCAAAATCGTATTATAAACGTTTGTAATAGCCAAATGTTTGCTGCCCCCGGCCATATGCTTTACAACATCCATTAGTTGACCGGTCGTTTGCATAAGTTGCTCTTTATTTTGCGATGAAAGCGCCTTGACGATCCCACTCTGCAGTTCCGTAATGTTGTGTATTTCACAGGCATAGGCTACATCTTCTATACCAGCTTCAACAATCCCGTTCAATCCGGTAAAATATTTTGTTTTAAGCGCTTCCAACGCCAAACGGTAAGATTCATCGGCCGCCTCAATCCCGGATACGGCTGCACCGATGCCTACCGAAACCTTAAGCTTAAGAAACACATTTATTTTTCCATGAAGGTCTTGAGCCAGCTTTAGCGGTTCGTCAAGCTGCTCGTATTGAGTCAGAATGCCGAACCTTCCGTCTTTATGAAACATCAGGCAATTATCCCTGCCTTCTAGCGTTTCTTTTATAATATTGTTCAGAGCAAAATGAACCAGCTTGCGTTCCCGCTCCTCCCAACGTGAATCCCCGCCCGTCTCTTCGTCCGTTTCCAGTAAACAGACGCCAGTATATCTGCTTAGCGCAATGGCCCCCAAGCCAATCAATTGGCCCGCTGCCCGCTTGTCCCCGTCCATCAGTCCATCCAGCAGTTCCTCGATCGTAACGGTCCTGTTCTTACGCTCATAGTGGTTGAGCATTTCCTTTGTCCGTTCCCCTTCGTTCTCCTGGCGTATTAACGAAGCGGCCTTGCTCACCACATCCTCCAGATGCTTTTTGCTCACAGGTTTGACCAGATAATCAAGGGCTCCGTATTGAATAGCTTGGCGGGCATAAGCGAATTCCTGATAAGCGCTGATAAACACAACCTTGATCTGGCGGCTCTGCTCATGAAGCTCTCTGATCACATCGATTCCGCTGCAGCCGGGCATACTGATATCACTGATAATCAGATCCGGACGGCAATCGTGTATAACCTGTCTCAGCTCGTTTCCATCATTAGCCTCTCCTACGATAGTAAACCCAAGTGCCTCCCAAGAGATCAACTTTTTTAAACCTCGTAATATTACCGGTTCGTCATCTGCCAACAATACCCTTATCTGCATGTTTCTCTCCCCCTTACGGTACGGCAAGCAACCAAGAGTTTTTAAAATAAAACTGTGAGGTACTCTCATTATACCGCCTTACTTACTTTACTGGAACATCGGCTTCCTAAACTCAAAGCAAGTTTTTTAAGATGAGTGTGCACTATTTTAATTTCAGGTTGCGACCGAATGAATACAGCAGTTATAACGTTGTAGGCTGCCCGTAGTTTAATGACGTAAACGGACAGCCTGAATTTCAACTCTACTACAATATCCCGCAGATGCGTAATTTATCCGAGCCTCTCAAAAGACGTAATCGTGTATTTGCTCCCAGCAAAATTCCCCCTCCGCTCGGCATTGCCTTTTCCCTCTTTTCCGTAGCTGAGGTGAATCCAATTGTAATGCCCTTCCCGATGCTGCAGGCTGAATCCGTCATCTTCATAGAGCAGGAAATCCGCAGGGGAACTGCCGTATACCCTGACTGTCAGCTCAAATTCAGAGTCATCGGCAATATATTGCAATGGCTTCGCCAGCGGAAGAAGTGTATTGTCCTTGACAAAAACGGGCAGGCGCTTGAGCTCAGGTGAAAACGTGTATGCACGCCCGCCCTTATACCGTTCATGCGTCCAGAAATCGCGCCAATCCCCGCGCGGAAGGTAAACCTCGCGTTCCCGTGCGCCCGTCACCAACGGTGCGACAAGTATGGAATCCCCCATCATATAAGCATCATCAATGTTGTAAGTATGCTCGTCATCCGGATAATCCATCACCAAGGCCCGAAACGGAGGAACGCCTTCTTTCAGGTAACGGGCAAAGGCCGTATACAAGTAAGGCACGAGACTCATTCGCAGTTCAAACAGCTCACGGCATGTTTCTTGTACCCATTTATAATCCTCCATGAACTCCCCGGCCTTGTTCTTCTCACCATCGACTTGCAGCCACGGCGGGTTCGGGATCTGCCAGCAGTTGAGCAAGGCCATAGGAGAGAACACAACAGTCTGAATACGTCGGATCAAATCCTCGATCGAACTGGCCTGCCTTACCTCAGGCGTCCACAGCAATCCTGAAAAACCGGCATTAACAACACCGCGGATAAAGTCTTTATGATCGTACAAATCACTATAAAGCACAAACGGGTAAGGACTGGCCAGTGCCCCGGAGGAACGAACCTGTGAATAGGTTCTTCTACCAGACACCTCGAAAGGTTCAAGCAAAGTCGACTGATACAGCGTGCCGAGCTGGTTATGCATCTGCTCTCCGTCCATGCCGGATGGAAAGACAGCCGCATCGGGAAAAGACCAGTTGGAATGCACATAGTCCGAGCTGTCACACTCGTCGAGCTTAAAGCCGGATATCCCCCGGTTCACGAACGTCTCCAGATGATGCTCCGCGAAAACCTTTCTTGCCTTCTCAATGGATAAATCCGGAACCAGTCCCTCCCATACCTCGTAATCGCCGGAGTAATCCAAAAGCTTATCGTACATAGGTGAAGTCGGGTGAACAAATAGATGCTCCCACAGGTTCACCCGGTAATTCTTATCGTACAGTTGATCAAGCATTGTCTGATAATTCGGGAAACGCTCCTCGTCCCATAGAAAGGAGCAGCTGTACGCCCGGGTTTGCCAGCCCGGTTCGAAGCCGAACACATCCACCGGCATTCGGTCCTTACGGAAACCCTCGGCCAGGCGCATGACATCCTCTTTCTGCGCGGCGCTATAAGCTCTGTACCACATGCCTAGCCCCCACATCGGCGGCAGACATCCGCCGCCTGAGAACAGCACATAGCGCTGGACAGCCGAAAGAAGATCTGGACCCTCAAACAGATACACATCAATACCCGCAGCACTCGGCACATCGACGAGCACAGTCCGGTTACCCTCAGCTGTCTGGTATCCGTACAGTTCAATCTCGGAGGTGCCCACGGTCTTTCGTTCATTTTTTTTGGATGAGGAATCGCCTTTCCGCAAATTTGTGCCGCAGTAGAAGGTTGCATAACGGGACGTGTCCACAAGTACTCCGTAACCCGAAGTGGTGACATAAAATGGAGTCGGTGCATGGCTATCCCCTGTATCTGCAACCGGGTCGCTGTTGACGCGTATCATCTTCTTTCGCCCTGTGTGATTTACCCTGTGCAGCTGCAGGCCAAAGCCGTAAACCTGCTCACCCTCTTGCAGCGGCAGCTCAATCTGCACACCCCTTTGCGTAATGGTTACGTTGATATCGTCAGGGCAGACAGGTGATTTCCCTTTACACGTCAAGCGCTCCAACGCCTCGTGCATGATATCGAATTCACGGAGCGCCGTCGGTGTATACTTCTCTGGCTCTCCCCATCTAAATTTCCATATGCCGTTTGCTATTTTCTCCATGTGATAACCTCATTTCTATGAAAAATTCATCTGCCAGTTGTTATGCTACAAAACCGGCTGCAACGCATGTATGCTGTTGACAATGCCTTGTTGTGATCAGAAATTATGCCAGTCCTTTGGCCTTCATATACTCTTCCTTATATGCTGCTGCTTTTTTGGCGATCAACGAGAAGTCTCTTTGCTTTACCGCCTCATTCGTCAAATCCGAGCCGATACCGACAGCCGCCGCCCCTACTTTGATCCATTCGCCCAAATTCGCCAGTGAAACCCCTCCGGTCGGCATAATATTGGCCTGCGGAAGCGGCCCCTTCACTGCCTTGATCATCGACGGATCGTACAAGTTGCCCGGGAACAGCTTTACGATGTCCGCCCCTAATTCCAGCGCTTCCTGGATTTCCTTGATCGTCATGCAGCCCGGCATGACCGGAATCCGGTATCTGTTGCACAGCAGAACTGTTTCCCGATTCAGCGATGGCCCAACGACAAATTGGGCGCCGCTTAAAATAGCTTGCCGCGCCGTCTCGGGGTCAAGCACCGTCCCAGCGCCTATAATCGCATAGCTTGATTCATCCTTGGCATTCCATGAATATTTTCGTGACAATCGCTCGATGGCCTGAAGGGCGAACGGAATCGTCATCGTTATTTCAATGACTTTAATGCCGCCGGCAATAGCCTGCTCTGCCATTTCCACAACCTCTTCCGGCGTTTCGCCACGCAATACGGCAACGACGCCTTCCTCGACGATTTTTTGAACTAATTGCAGCTTTTTCATAGATTATCCTCTTTTCTATAATGAATTAATTCGCCGTTTGCTTTGGCTTCGCCTGGATTGCCGGGGTTTTTAACACTTAAGGTTAAAAGCTCCTTTTCTGCAAATGAGATATATTCAACTCGAAATTCGTCATCCATAAAAAATCGAGGCTTCCAGGCAGACATCTTATGCACAAAATCTTCTAGCTTAGACATTCCACACTGTGTTGCATCCAAAGAGCCGATCGCTTCCACAACGACGCCAGTCCGGTGTCCCTTGCACTCCACCAGAGAATAACCGATTCGCTGCCGAACCTCGTAGGGACTCGTCAAATAAACGGCAAAATAAGTCTCTTCCACCCTGCCGAAAATAGCATGGTCTGAAAAAATCCATTCTCCCTCCGGTAGCACGCCAACCACTTCATCCGGGACATCATCCGGAAGCGGATACAGCGCCATGATCACATTTTTTCGATAAAGCACAGCCGTCCATTCACTTTGATGGCGCGGATCGTTTTGAGCTGAATTGTAGCCCTCCCCGGGATGGAAAAAGTAAAGCTGATTCCCTTTCCCGCTGCGACGAACCGGGAGGCTGAACAACCAGCGAAGCTGCTCGTTATCAAACTCCTTGACCCTTTCCCATAAACCGCCTGCGGCAAACTGATTTGTCACATAAACATAGGAATGCAGCTTCCGCTTTACACCATCAACTTCCTTCATAACCACCCTGCTGATTTCTGCCGGATGAATATGCTCCAGCGCCGTGCTGCGGGCATTCTTCGGAGCTTCATAAAACAGGAAGCCTGCATATTCTGTGCGGGGCAGCTCTTCCGGCAGCCCAAAATCGCCGAACTGTACATAATCATGCAGCACATTACCATCCTTGGGCGCATCATGCGGCCTTCCTCGGGAATGCGCTCCTATCCAAGCTCCCTTCAAATAATATAGAGCCCTGACATTCCACAAATGGTCTAGCATTTCGGAAAGCTCGGACTTCACGGTCGGTTCCTCCAAGAGCGTCCATGCACAGGTAAATGCCTGAATCCAGTGCCAAAACCAAGGCAAGCTGCCGTACTCTGCCATACCCTCCCTACGGATGTGCTCCAAGGTTTGCCTCAGGCTGCTTCTTCCTTCGGCCAACAATTTATCGTCTCGAAAGCGTTGCCCGAAAATCAGCTTTGCAGCGGTGTATTTTGCTTCGTGATGTCCGTAATGCCTCAGCGGCTGTCTATAAAATCCGCCCCGGTAAACATTTTCAAGCGCTCTCTCAAAAAGCTCCGCAAGCTCCTTACTCATATGCTGTTCGTAGGTTTGAAGAAAAAAAACCATCAAACTGCCCATCAGCTCCACAGGCAGCACATGGGGCTGCACCGGCTCCGGCTCAAGGCCAAGCGGCCAATGGCCGTACGTTAGGCTGTCCGTCCGGGTATCTTGAAGCTGCAGCACTCGCAGCAGGATCTGTTCGGCCAATTTCTTGCCTTCCTGTCTGTCAAACGGCGGATCTTCCGCGGGATCAACAGAGGCTGCGAACAAATACGAGGCGTAATAAAAGTTATCGCGAATATCCCCGTGAAACCATAAGCCGCTAGGCAAAACAGGCCGACTCCACGCCTTCCGCGCCACAATCCGTACGATCTCCTGCATTCTGATCCGATAAGTGTCCATATAAAAACTCCTTTCCGTTCCAACGCTTGTTCCGGCCCTACGTTCCATCATGGTTACGGAGCTTATTATCATGAACGACTTGTTGTTCATAATGAAAAGCTCTTGCAAAATGAACCTAAATGGATTAATGTGAACCTATACGAACATTATACACATAAATGAACAAATGAGGAGTGGTTTTTGAAATGGAACGACGTTATGCCTCTCATCCGAATGAAGTCAAGCAGTTCGACACACTGCGGCTGCGTAAGGAATTTCATATTCCTACACTGTTTACGCCAGATCAACTGGAACTGGTGCTCACCCATGAGGATCGCCTCATTATCGGAGGCGCAACGCCGGTTAACCGTGAGATCAAGCTGGAAACGGAGCTTAAGGAGCTCGGAGTTTCTTTTTTCCTGGAACGGCGTGAGCTTGGGGCCATCAATGTAGGCGGGCCTGGATCGGTCGTTGTTGATGGCTCCGAATATGAACTGAATACTAAGGACTGTCTGTATGTAGGAAAAGGCTCGCGAGAGGTCATTTTCAAAAGTAAGGATGCTGCCAAACCGGCTAAATTCTATTTGAATTCTGCCCCAGCACATCAAGAGTTCCCAACGGCTAAAACGACGCTGGCCGACGCAGAGTCCGGTGCGTTGGGCTCGATTGAGAATTCCAACGAACGGACGATTCACCGCTTCATCCATGAAAACGGTATTCAAAGCTCCCAATTGGTGATGGGGATGACTCAGCTAAAAACCGGAAACATGTGGAATACGATGCCTGCTCATGTTCATCCTCGCCGAATGGAAGCCTACATGTATTTTGATCTTGCTGAGGACGCAGTTGTTTTTCACTTGATGGGGGAACCCGACGAAACCCGTCATATTGTCATACGCAATGAACAGGCGGTAATCTCTCCGAGTTGGTCGATCCACAGTGGGGTAGGCACAAGCAATTATACGTTTATCTGGGGCATGGCCGGGGACAACAAAGCATATGCAGACATGGACGCCGTGGCAATAAAGGATTTAAAATAAGAGTAAAACCTGATGGAAGAGTGAGTTAAAACATGAGCCAGATTCGGCGGTACGAGAAGATTATGGAGGTTCTGCTGACGAACAAGGAAGTGACGGTAGCAGAATTAAGTGAAAAACTGCGGGTGACCGGAAAAACGATCCGAGAGGATCTCGCCCGGCTGGAGGAGCAGGGGCTGCTCGTTCGTGTGCATGGCGGAGCAGTGCTGGCTCAAGGCGACCAGTTCGGAATACTCCCGTCCAGAGAGCCTTTGGCCAAGCATGCGGTGGAGAAAGCCGAAATCGCACGCAAAGCCTTGCTTCACCTTGAAGAAGGCGATATCATTGCGCTGGACGGAGGAAGCACAACGCTGGAAATCGCCCGGAGGCTTGAAAACAGATCGCTGACCGTAATTACTAACGATGTGTACATCATCAGCGAACTCGCCGCAAAAGATCAAATTCGCCTCGTTGTCCCTGGCGGCTATCGGGTTCGCAATATGCTTGCCAGCCCGGAGGCGGCTGCTTATGTTCGGCAGCTCAACATCCAAAAAGCGTTTATCTCGGCAACAGGCATCCATCCTGAACACGGGTTATCAATATATACCGGCGATCTGATCGGGTTCAAACGGGCTTTGATTGAAACGGCCCGCGAAGTCATCGCTGTAATGAATCATCAAAAATTTGATCAAACAGCACTGCGTACATTTGCTGCATTAAGCGAGTTGACTCGCATTATTACCGACAGCGGACTATCCGCCGATTTGGCGAAGCAATATGAGCATACAGGAGTAAACATTGAAGTTTAATACAAATTGCGAAATGCAGGATTCACATAATTTTTCACAAAATGGAAAAATGGATAGCTAAGGAGTGTTTGACCAATGAATTTATTTGATTTGAAGGGAAAAACGGCTTTGGTCACCGGGGCTGCTGGCGGTCTTGGTCAAGGCATCGCCGTCGGGCTTGCTGAAGCGGGGGCGGACGTCGTAAGCGCTTCGCTTGGGAGCAGTGCAGAAACAGTGAGCAAAATCACCGCACTTGGCCAAAAGGCTGCGGAGATTGTTGTCGATCTGAGCGACCACAGTAAGCTGCAATCCGTCTTTGACGAAGCGCTTAAGCTGACGGGACACATAGATATCCTCGTCAATAATGCAGGAATCATCCGTCGAACTCCAGCCAAGGACCACAGTGAAAAAGATTGGTTCGACGTCATTAACCTGAACCTGAACACAGTATTCTTGCTGACGCAAATTACCGGCCGACATATGCTTGAACGGGGCAGCGGCAAAATCATCAATATCTGCTCTATGCTTTCCTATCAAGGCGGAATCAACGTGCCGGGCTACACAGCCAGCAAGCATGGTGTAGCCGGGCTTACCAAGGCGTTCGCCAACGAATGGGCAAGCAGCGGTATCCAGATCAATGCCATTGCCCCTGGATACATGGCAACGGACAATACGGCGCCAATTCGTGCTGACGAGAACCGGACGGCCTCCATTACGGATCGAATTCCTGCAGAGCGCTGGGGTACGCCTGACGATGTGAAAGGTCCGGCGACCTTTCTGGCATCCCCTGCGGCTGATTATCTGAACGGCCATATTCTTTGTGTCGATGGCGGATGGATGGCGAGATAAGTCAGTCCACTTTATATTTGAAATAACCTGCAGGCAGCTCCCGAATATTCAACGGCGGCTGCCTCTTTCCATTCTTTCCGGTATTTCAAATCAGGCATGGCCCTCCCCGGCAAAGGTTTGGGCCTAGCCTCCTGATGCTTCTGTGAATTACCGCTCCACATGTCCTTTCCCAGCCAGCAATCGTTCGATTTCAGCCGCGTTGGGAAGACCTTCCCAGTCGCCTACCGCTTGAATGACCTGAGAGCCGATCAGATTGCCAAGGCGAACCGATTCCTCCATACTGTAGCCTCGGATCAGGCCAGCCAGAAAACCAGCACAAAAACCGTCACCCGCTCCTACGGTATCAATCACTTGTTCGACTTTGAAATAGGGTACAGATGTCAACTTGCCGTTTTCTAAAATATAAGTGCAGTTATTCCCGCCCTTTAAGATGCTCACGGCATCAAGCTCCTGGAGCTTGTCCTTAATAGTCTCCATCGAATCCGTTTCATACAACAGATTCAATTCATCAAGCCCTGGAAGGAAGTAATCCGCTTTCATTGCTAAGGGTAAAAGTACCTTGCGCGCCTCTTCCACACTCCATAGCTTCAGACGTAAATTGGGATCAAAGCTGACCTTCACTCCGTTTCGTTTGGCGATGTCCACCGCAGCAGTAGCAGTTTCGATGCAGGACGGGCTAAGCGCCGGAGTAATGCCGGTAATATGTAATATCTTGGCTCCGGCAATATAAGCTTCGTCCAGATGCTCAGGACGCATGAAGCTGGCTGCGGACAGCTTGCGATAGTAATGTACCGAGCTTCTCCCGGCAACATTTTCACGAATCATTAATCCGGTAGGTGCTTCATCCGTAAGCCGGGCGCGTGATGTGTCTACGCCTTCCCCCCTTATTGCTTTTAAGATGCGATGTCCAAAAGGATCATCCCCCAGTCTCCCGCACCATCCAGAAGCGTGCCCCAAGCGGGCAAGCCCGATTGCCACATTGGACTCCGCTCCTCCAAATGAAGGTGACAGATTGGAGGCATACTCTAAACCTTTCCCACCTTCGGCAATAAGCAGAGCCATGCTTTCGCCAAATGTGACGACCTCTGGCGATGCCTGTAGGTTCCTAGCTGAAATATTCATCGGTCTTTCTCCACCTTTTCCTAATATCGTTGCGATTTACAATTACCAATATATGCTCACTTTATTATCTCATGTTCTGCGGAAAGAGACTACATTTATAATAGGTAGAATTAAATAAAAAAAGATTCAGACCAAGGGTTTTCGAAATCATTAGATTACACTGAAGGAGAGTAACGAACCGGACTGTCCCTTAAATAAAAGACCGATCAGAATATCGATTATTCTGATCGGTCTTTTTTACATCAACAATCATCGCTTTTCTTTGATCGGAATCCATACCTCACATTTTGAGTCCACCTGACGTTCATCCAGCCAATAATATTTTTCCAGACAAGCTCCTTCGACCTGTTCAAAATTGACGGAAGGGAACCATTCAGAATAGATACGATGCCTCTCCTTTCTATTTCAGTGTAAGAAAATCCGACTATTGCTTCCTGTCCGCGTGTGCTCTGTTTTGTCCGTAATTCACAAAAAAAGCATTCTAAGTATCCATACTAATGTGATCCCACTCTTCATTCCTGTAACCAAGCGCCCAGAACAAGCCACGCCGTCTTTCCATCACAACACTTTCACTTATACCAGCTGGAGCCTCTTTCCCCTGGATTCTGTGGTTAACGCACGCCCAGTGCATTCTGTAGATTTTATCCGCTTCATCCAAGATTTCTTCGGCAGAGCGCATGCTCGTCTTATCAACAAACTCGGCAAATGAGCTGCAACTGGACACGGTATTGATAGCAAAATCACAATCACAAATGCCATCGGGAAAATCGAGTGTATCCAGCAGTCCCAATATCCATAGGAGTGCCCAATAGGCTTCATATTGCCAAGCCAGATTAACAGCAGCCTGATGCTCAGGCTCTTCCTCATCAAGAAGCTCCTGCTCCGACTCAGTCAAAACATCTGCCACTCCGTATTTGTCCAACATTTCGAGCACGAATGTCTTGGATTGTTCCAGATCATTGTCTTGATTTATGTCACAGGCATATTGAATGACTATCAACAGAGCAACTGCCCTGCGGGCAATCTCTTCCAGCGATCTGATCCCCATCTCCTCCAAAGGGGGCAGTTCAGGCAATGTATCAAGAACAGGCACCTGCTTGTCCTTGAGATATGCAATAGATTGTTCTTTCCTTTGTTTGCCTTCCGGTGTAGTCTTGTCCTCACCTCTAATTTTTCTTGTACAGGCTCTAGGGCTAAATTCCGCAGGGCCAGACTTACCGCTCGGATATACAATTACCCTGCCATCCCGGTCAATAAGGGTTCCGTCAGAAATAAAGCCTATACCGTCAATTTTCCCTTGAAGCTCAACAAACCTTTTCATATAAGCATCGTTATAGTCCTTTTCAGTTTCAATTGCCACTATGGTATTAAAAACGGAAATTTGCATCATAACTCGATACTGCAGATCATCGTCCTCAAATGGAATATGGTTCTGATAAAAACCCATCATTCCAGGTATGTTGTTTTTGAAATATTCAGGATTGGTGTCCTCTGAATCCCACTTAATAATAATTTTATTTTTGCTAAACCATGATTTAGGTTGAATTTCTACCTCCTTTTGGCTCGCAGTGATTTTGAAACTATCCTGAAAAACCTCCTGAATGAGCCCGTTGATATCCTCAGTATCGTTACGAGATGCATATATCGTATAAAACGCCAAATTAACTTCCTCCTTAGTCATGTTAAACATTTACGTGCTGAAACAAAAAAACGATGCTCCTTGCTTGAGACAAAACCTTCCTGTTCAACTCGTTCCTGCAATAAACAAAGCTGTTCAAAGCAACGGTCCACTGAAAAACCGGCAAACTCCCATTCTATGATTTTGGCAAAATAAACAAGTGAACCGACATCGATAAATTGGAGTGTTGGGAAAAACTCCTGTTGCTTCAATATGGTGAATCCCGCATGGTTCAATTCAGTAACCGTCTGCGATAAGTTAAACCCTGCGTCAGTAACCATACCTTCGTCACCCAGCAAAAATTGCGACAGCTCGCGGTTATTCATACCGCCCACCTGCTGGGTAATGAAAACTCCACCCGGTTTAAGAATCCGGTAAACTTCTTCCACTGAAAAAGATTCGTGGCGATTGATGACCAGATCAAAAAAATGGCTCTTGTACGGTAATGTGCAATCATCTTGCACTAAACTAACTTCTATACCGTGAGCAGGTAGCGTCGATTTGCAAAGCTCGTAGTTAGGGAGATACGCTTCTGTTGCATGGGTTCTACCTGCCAGAGGCGAAAGCGACAGTAAAAATTCTCCCCCTCCCGTTCCCATATCCAGTATCACGCCGTCCCCACCCAGGTTGCTCATAGCTGTCTGTACAATTTTTTTATAATCCCAAGGTAGACTCTGCTCCACAAAACGCCCAGATAAATATGAAAAATCCCAACCTTGAAAACCTTTTTCCTCTTCCAATTTCCAATATGCTCTTAGCTCATTACAATTCATCTACAATACCCCTCTCCTATTTTAGGTACAAAAATATGAAGAGCGGTGCAGCTGCCTGATAACGACTTTTCCTAAGCCCGGTACATACGGTTATCAGTTGATTGCAACTGCACCGGGCAGATACCGTATTTGATCACGATCGTTTTTAGTTTCATTAACATATGTACACCTCATATCAATTATCAAAAAAATTGTGGAACTGTGCTGTGAAAATTACTGCAAAAGTGCCGCTTTTTCTATCATTGGAAGAGGTTCTACGTTAAATAACTACAAAAGTGCAGTTTTTCCAGCCCAACTTCGCTTATCGAGCCATGGTAGGAGTGAATACCTGCACTTTTGCAGCTTTCTTCTTTTATCGGCATTCATTCATAAAAAATAACTGCATTTCTGCAGTTTTAAGGTAACAATCTAATAATCTTCAAATTACAGTACATGCTAAAGAAGTAAGAGCCTGCAGGTATGACTCTTACTTCCCATCACGCCAATATTTAGAACGTTCTCAGGACAATCACCAACAAAATGTAAAGTACTAAGATAACAGCAGTAGAAGTAAACAATCCACCAGCGCCAACACAACCACTCATTGCTATCCCTCCTCTCTAACAGTACTATATGCAATAGCTGCATCGTTGCAAGTGCTTATGCCTAATTGTTCAATAGTCAAAATAATCGAGCTAAACTTCACAAACAAATCAGCTGTTGCTTACACTTTACATAAAAAAGCGAAGAGAATCTCTTCGATCTGTTTATCATTTCTTTCCCTTTCGCTGTGAAAGAATTTCCGGTATATGCAGCTCTCGCAGAACAGGCACAATCTCCTGAACGCTGTTTTTGTTGAATTTCTTCAAAATGCTGTTAATTTGCGATTTCAGTGTGGACTGCTCAACGTAGCGCAGCTCACATATTTCCTGACGCGTGTAATCCTTCATCAGTAATTCCAGAATTTCAAGCTCTGTAGGGGTAAGCTGAGTAAATATATAAAAATTATGCAGCAGGCTGTCCTCTGTCGTCTTGATCCTTTTAAATTCACGCGTAATTTTGCCCGCAATATTGGCATGCAGTGAAGAACGATCATAATATGCATCTTTAACTGCTTGCAGTATCGCGTCCGCAGGCATGTTTTTTAATAAGTAGTTTGTGGCTCCAAGCTCAAAGGCGCGAAAAACGGTATCATCGGTTTCACATACCGTCAGCATAACGACTTTAACACCAGGCATGTAATTTAGAATCTCTGTGGTCGCCCTCAATCCCGCCTGCTTATCCTCCAATTCAATATCCATGAGAATGATATCTGGTTTATTAAGTGCGGCAAGCATTGTTCCTTCATAACCGCTTGAAGCTCTGCCTACGCATTCAATTTGCTCATCCTTGGACAATATCATTTGATAGCGCTTACTAATTAAAGGATCATCCTCGACAATAAGCACTTTTATTATCGGTGTACTCATGCTGCTATCATCTCCTTTAATTCTCTGCAATTGAAAGTAAAGGCATAATAATATGAAATGAGCTGCCCTCTCCAAGCTTACTCTCTGCATTTATTTTACCACCATGTGTTGTAATTATAGTATGACAGATCGACAACCCCATCCCCCAATTTGTAGCTGTAGGTTTGGAGGAGTAAAAAGGCTGAAAAATATGCTTTATATTTTCCTCTGGAATACCTACCCCATTATCAGAAATGACCAGCTCAACCCATTTATTTTTCAAAATGATCTCAATGCTCATCTTCCGCGATTTTTCAGGCACATATTCAAGCGCATCCACTGTATTCGCAATTATATTTTCTACGGCCTGGGAGAAATAATAGGGATCAGCCATAATAACAAGTCCCTTATTCAGCGGCACGTATTGGATCTGAATCTGCTTCAATTCCACTTGCATATCTTTTAAAAGCTTGTCCAGCAGTTCGTTTAAAACGACTGGCTCCAGCTCTATTTTGGATTTTAACGTTTTTTGATGTACGGTATCCAAACGATCGTATACCTTTCGGCATCGCTGCTCTATGACACGAACCTCCTCCAGCACCTCCGGCGATCCCTCGTACATACTTTCAATAAATTCGGTTTGCGCCATAATAGCGAGCAGCTCGTTTTTTATATAATGGCTAAAAACCCGAGAGGTCGAAAGCGCCGAATCTATATTTTTGGAAATCACCGACTCCTGATTTTTGATGCTGTTCTGTATCCGTGTATATTTATAAATACTGTACAAGCTTACCAACAGGCAAGAACCTGCAATGTAGGGAAGCAAATTATAAATGGAAGGGTTTCCAACTAAATTCAAAGGTTTGAAGCTTATGAAATGCGCTGCCTTTGATACTTTTATCAAAACATCCGGAGCCCAGTAATTCATATAATAGTACGTAATTTGTACGGAGATATATGATATTAAAATCATGATAATATTGCTTCGGATCTGACGAACCTTTGGCGCGTTATACAGGGCATAAATCAGTAATATGGAGCCTGCTGCGATATATAGCGTATTCAGGACAAAGGTAACCGAATGCAAAGTTTCATAGGCGGAAATAAAAGACTGTGAGCTTACATAATCAGGATATAGCTTGAAATACAAATGCGCATAAACAGCGGGATCATATACAATAACCTGAATAATGCACGGAACCGCGAGCGCAACCAGCAGAATAAATTTCCGTCTAAACTGCACATGAAAGGCGAAGTAAATGGCTGAGCAAAGTCCGGTGTATATAAACATCATCGTGAATAAATTCAATAACCGAATTAAGTTAACCCTGGAAACGGGCAGAAACATTAATTGATTTTGAAGGCTGTGCTTAATACTAAAGTAATGCTCCAAACTATTGTAATAATAAGCATCCTTGGACATGTAGATCATAATGCAGGACATGACGATTAAGTAGGAGCAGCCCATCAACAGCATAAAAAGAGTCGCTTTGGTATACTTTTGCTGAGTCAGGAAAAATACGGATATGGTTATGAACAGGATAAACACCAGAAAAATAAACATAGAAGCCATCCCTTCTCCATAAATAAAGTAAATTTTATTTAATTTATGTTGATCTGTAAAGGTTGAAGTTTCGTACAACCAAGCCATCTGCTGTGCGACTCGTATTTTGGTGAACGCCCGTTAAATCCGCTTCAATATTACCCTAATCTTCTCCTGTTCGTTCTTCAAGCGAGGATAAAAGTTCAACCTTACCATCACTAATCGTTCCATTTACACTATAAGCATCACCATACAGGAGGGGTCCTCAATGAATAAAAGGAAAAGTTTTGTCAGCTTATTATTAATGACTGTGCTCATCTTATCCTTGGTTGGATGCGGTACGAGCAAAAATGATAGCGCTAGCAATCAGGCCGGTAACGAAAAGGTTGTGTTAGAATACTACACCTGGACTGATGAAGAAGATTATATGAAAAAGGTCGTTGATGCGTTTAATGCCCAAAACAGCGACATTCAGGTACACATGAACACCATCAGCAACGACTCTAATGAATATAACACTAAAATCATGAACAATCTTTCCGGCGGCTCGAAAATGGATGTCTATAGCATTAACGGAACGTCCAGCCTTGGCTTGTATTCCTCTAAAAATCAGCTGATCGATTTAACTAACCAAATCAAAGAAGCGAATCTGGATGTGGGCGCTTATGGACCTAGCTTTCAGGACATTACGGAGGTCCTAACGGACGGCAAATATTATGCTCTGCCTTACCGTACCTCTCAATATGCCCTGTTCTACAATAAAGCCCTCTTTGATAAGGAAGGCATCGAATATCCTAAGCAAATGACCTGGAATCAATATGCTGAGCTAGCCAAAACCTTAACGAAAGGCGAAGGCGCAGACAAGCAATGGGGAGGCTACTATGCGGACTGGCTTATTGCACCGCTTGGCGCTCTTCAGGAAGGCACAACCATTCTTGACGACAATCTCGATCCTGTAGCCAAATGGCTGGATTTCCAGAACCGCATCTACTACGAGGATCAATCCCATATGAGCTATAAACAAATGAAGGCCGAAAGCACGGACTGGATCAAGCAATTCGAAAGCGGAAATGTCGCCATGCTGGTTAACGGAGAATGGACCGTGAATATGCTTAAGGCGGATATCGCTTCCGGCAAAACCGATATGGAATTCGATATGGCTCCACTTCCACTTCCAGAAGGTATCAATGATCCAATTACCGTCGGAGGCGTGAGCACTTTCATTGGCATTAATCCAAATAGCGAATATAGCGACGCTGCCTTTAAATTCGTTCAATTTGTAGCTGGCGAGCAAGGTGAATCCATCATTGCGGAATCCAGTGTACTCCCAGCTTACTCTAGTGACAAAACGAAGGAATCCTACCTTAACGCAACAGGCATTCAAGGTAGCGGCTTCTTCTTTGAAGCCAATACGGTAGTAGAAAATCAACCTGTTCCACAAATCGATGAGGTGAATCGTGTATACAGCGAGCAGAGAGATCTTAACTTGTTCCAAGAGCAGGATTCAGCGACTGCCATCCAAAACTTCTCGAAGCAGCGTCAATCTGTTCTTCAACCGTAATTACAGCTAAGCTATCGGCTTCCGCTTCCTCGTTGACGGAAGCCGAACTTATTTCTATAAGGCATAAACATCTTTAGGAGGTTGCTTTAATGACTAGTAAACGTCTACACAACTACAAGTCATACATTCCGGGGACGTTATTCATTCTTCCGGCCTTCGCCTTGTTTGCAGTATTTATTTTTGTACCGCTGGTTTACGGCATGGTCATGAGCTTCACCGATTATGGTGGATTTAATATGAAGCCTGATTTTGTTGGTCTCGACAACTATTCCAGACTGCTGCAGGACGACTATTTCCTGATTTCATTAAAAAACAATTTTGTGTATACACTTTTGTTCGTCCCATTAACGATGCTTCTGGCCCTGCTCTCCGCTATTGCATTAAATAGTGTGCTGCATCTTCGCAAGTATTTGCGCATGGCCTTTTATTTTCCTCAGATAACATCTATGGTATCTATTGCAATTGTCTGGGGACTATTATTCAATCCTATTTCCGGGCCTATCAATTATATTTTGGAGGCGATCGGCATATCCAATCCCCCGGAATGGCTGATGTCCTCAAAATGGGCTCTACTGGCGGTTATTCTTGTAGCTGTGTGGAAAAGCTTCGGCTACTACATGATTATTTTGTTGGCAGGCATACAAGGAATTCCCGAGCATTTATATGAATCCGCAAAGTTAGATGGTGCTGGCAAGTTTCAACGATTTCTGTATATTACTTTGCCTAGCTTGTCTCCAACCCTGTTTATGGTACTGATTTTAACGATTATTAATTCCTTCCAGGTATTTGACTTAGTATCCGTTATGACGGATGGCGGTCCGGGTCGATCAACTAACGTTCTGGTCTTTAGAATTTATCAAGAAGCCTTTATTAATTATCGAATGGGATATGCAGCAGCCATGTCGACTGTCCTCTTCCTGATCATTATGGTCATATCCTTTATTCAATTTAAGCTTGAGAAAAAATGGGTTACTTACTAGGAGGGGAGAGCGATACTATGCAGCACGTGATCAATACATCAAAAAGGGTTAAGCTTCCCTACTTTTTGCTGCTCTTGGCTTTGATTGTCTTTTCGATTGCAACTCTGTTTCCGTTCCTGTGGATGGTGTCGGCTTCATTGCGGACAGATATCGATCTGTTCAAGAATCCGATGAATTGGATACCACAGACCTTATATTTGGACAATTACAAAGAAGTATGGACGGCCATTCCGTTCGCGCAATATTTTCTTAACACATTAAAGTTATCTTTTATTATTACCGTACTGCAGGTCATTATTTGCTCCATGGCGGCGTACGCTTTTGCCAAGCTGAAAATTCCGTTTAAGAATATCGTCTTCATGTTATTCATGACCAACCTCATGATGCCTTGGCATTCCATTATGGTTCCTCAGTTTTCAGTGGTAAGCAGTCTTGGTTTGTACAATACGCATACCGGCTACATTCTGATTCAATTGTTTAGCGGCTTTGGCATTTTCCTGATGCGCCAATTTTTCATGAGCTTGCCCAATGAACTGAATGAAGCAGCTAGAGTCGATGGATATAACGAGTGGAGAATTTTCTGGAAAATCATGATCCCGCTGTCCTTACCGAGCTTGTCTACCTTAACGATTTTTACTTTTACATTTATGTGGAATGATTATTTGGCTCCGCTCATTTATCTCAATGACGACGCATTAAAAACGCTGCAGCTTGGCCTTAAAGCATTCCAAACCGAGCATACGATGGACTACGGCTTACTAATGGCCGGAACCGTGCTCGCGACCATACCGATGGTCATTGTATTCCTTATTGGTGAACGATTCTTTATTCAGAGCGTAGCCACGACAGGTATGAAAAACTAATAAAATAACTGAGGTGTGATAACATGATTACTACTACTCATCATTTTGTTCAGGTTACAGGTGAAGACTTTACCGTAAACGGTGAAAAAATCGTGTTCCGAGGTTTTGGACTCGGCTCATGGATGAATCTGGAGCATTTTATGATCGGACTGCCCGGTACGGATACGATGATCAAAAAGGCATTCGATGAAGTATACGGCAAAGAGCGCAGCACAGTGTTCTTTGACCGCTTTCTGATGGAATTTGTTGATGAGAAGGACTTCGAATTTTTGAAAAAAATCGGTGTTAACCATCTGAGACTTCCTTTTAACTATAAATACTTTATCGATGATCAGAACCCTCATGTTTATAAAAATGATGGCTTTAAGTACATGGATCACATTGTTTCCTTATGTGAAAAATACGAAATTTATGCCATCCTGGATCTTCATTCCGTTCCTGGCGGACAAAACCCGGACTGGCACTGCGACACCTCTTCCGGTCTTCCGCTATTCTGGGAATATGGAGCACTGCGCGATACCGTTGTCGGATTATGGGGCGAGATTGCCAAGCATTATAAGGATCAGCCCTGGATTGCAGCCTACGATATAGTGAATGAGCCTTCCATGGTTACGGATGCAGAAGTATTCAATGAATTCTACCGTAAAGTCATAGCAGAAATTCGCAAATATGATCAGAAGCATATTATTTTCATAGAGGGTAATGCCTTTACGACCGACTTTTCCATGATCGATCCCATTGATGATCCTCAGGTTGCATACGAGTTCCATTTCTATCCGTTTGTCGGAGAGCCTGCCGTGCTTACACATGAAATGGATCGCTCACGCCGACAAGAAATATTTGCAGAGGAATTCCATCGCCTCATTACGATCCGCAAGAAATACAAACGTCCGATCTGGTGTGGTGAGCTGGGACTCGTGTTCGAAAAGGAAGACATCGATTTTCAAATGACGATTATTGAAGATATGCTTGATCTTTGTGAGCAGAACGATGTGTCATGGGCACTGTGGACTTATAAAGATGCAGCTACGATGGGTATCGTCTACCCGCGTGCAGAGACGCCTTGGAGACAATTAACCGATGCAATTAGAGGAGTATGGAATCAGCATAAGGAGCAGGAAAAAGGCGAAGCACTGGTGGATTATATGGCGGAAACCTATTTCAAGCCCATCTCCACCGAGCAGCGTTACCCGCTGCAATTCCGAATGAGAACCATCATGCAGGTCATTTGCGTCGAGCAAAATCTGAAGCCATTCCTGCAAAAGCTATCCTGGGAGGAAATCTATGAGCTGCCGACATCCTTCCACTGGGATCAATGCGAGCATTGGAGCGAGCTTGCTGAGCTGATTGGAAAGTATACAAAAGCATAGATGATTGCACCACAAACAGCAGTTTCAGGGCGATGCCTTGACTGCTGTTTTTTAAATTAATTATTACCTAGTAATATTTATCCATTAACTGGCATAAATTTTCTCAGTCTACGAATTTTAATGATTCTATCGATTGGAGGTATTTTATGACCAGCCTTATTGGACGAATTGTCCTGGAGCCTTCCACCGTTCGTCCCGGAGAAACTGTACGCGTTGAAGTCTGCGGCAATGACAACAACCTGCTTAACGACAGCACTACAGAAGTTACTATTAACGGGGTACGCGGTTCTCTCCAGTACCTGCAGTTTCCATCCATTGGTCAGCGAAAGCTGACCGTGAATGCACGTACACCAAATGGTGAGATCGAACGGCAAGAAGCTCTCCTCAACGTGGAAGGTAGCCCCCTGACGTTCCCTTCGTTGCGTAAACGGAGCGATATCGCCATGTTAGGGATTACACAGTTACCCATGCAGCCTTATACTGCTGTCCTTACGTTAGGCTCTATTATTGACACTCGCACCCCTCATCAGGCGCAGACAGGGCCTTCTATATCTCCGAAAATGAATCAAGGCTTGGGAAAGGGCACTTTAGTAACAAGTATAGCGACACGAGGTATACTTGGACGCGCTATATCTACTAATCAGAAAGCACTCGTTCGGACGGAAAGCAGACGACTCGTAAATCTACAAGCAAAAGGATTAAACCGGACTGCCAATGGCGTTCGAATATCACCCGATACAATCAAGCGTCGATTGATCGGTGAGGTCTACGATCTAAGTAAAATTGATATCAAAAAAATTCTAGAAGAAGCAAAGACAGATCCTATTGAATTTGAATGGGATTTTGGCGATGGCAACACCGCTACAACACGTACTCCCGTGGTCAGCCACGATTACTTTGCAGCTATCGACCACGCAACCGGCATCGGCCAATTCGTCGTCACCTGTCACGTCAAGCACGCTAATCTCACAATCAAAAGGACACTGACCATCCACTCAGCATATGCAATTTGTAAAGGTACAGGCACAATCGTGCCTCATGTGACGGCTGACTTGTATGCTCAGAAGCGATATAACATGTTGACCGGCTTCTTCACAGTCTACAACGTGGAAAATGCTCCAATGATCCTTGATCGGGTATCGATTACTCCGCTTGCGACTGACGGCGAGGAAGCTGCTTTACCCAAAGCATTCACCCATCTGGATCGGCCCATTACGATTGCCGCTAAATCATCCTCCAGGGTCAGCGTCAACGTTCCGTTCGTAACGAATACGCCTCAAGCCGGGCAACTTCGTTACGATGTTAAGAGCTTTTCAGTGCTATATGCAGGGACAGTAGAACGTTTTCCGGTACGATGCAGTGCTGTATTTGACGTCCCTGCTCAAGAGTGGAATCAAAAGCCGCGCCCTCTCACCTTACCTAATGTCCCGAAGCTAGAGCGCAAACCGTGGCCTTGGGAAATTGTTGAAGGTGCACTATCCAAAATCACTGATCGACCGAGTAATCCAAGTCAGCCGGGTCATACCGTGCTTGATCCACAGACAGGCACACTCGCTGTCTCTCTGGGGCCCTTGGGAACAAATATTAAATCACTGACACAAGGTAAAATCGATCAGGCATTTTCCTCTGTGTATGCACCCATCACTAAGTCATTAGAGGTTCACCGTTTAGCTGCCCCAACTGTTAAAAAACTACCAAATCAAATAGATACTACTAAAGTGATAAAAAACAATGTTACTATCGATGCCCTAAAAAAGCTCACCAAAAAATGGGGTGACGGCATTCATACCATATCAGGCCCCCCATCACCAGGCCCCATTGCTGAAGGACAAATATGCGATCCTGACAACTTGACCGAGGAAGAATTAAAAGCAGCAGACGCAGGACAATTAGTGTGTCAAAGAACAGACGAAGTCCAAGAAGTGCTGATGCCGGCCCGTTGGATGAACGCGCGAAAGGGTGACTGCATCCTTTCACCCGGCGGCGACGGAATCATTGGCGGATTAATGCTGAACGTAAATCCGGCACAATGGTACAGCCATTCGGGAATCATGACGCGCAACTACGATGAAATTACCCACAGCACAGGCAGTCAGCAACGATTGATGGACCACCTGGTCGGGGTTGTCAGCGACGGTTCCGACGGTTTTGAACCAAAGGTGCTGAAATACATTTGGCCTGGTGCAGTGACCCAGACTGTGCAGCATTCGATCGAAGGCGAGAAATTCCCTGATCCCGAATATGACAAAACTTATTCTATCTCTTCATTCGGAGCGCATTCGGTCGGTGTTACCCACAACGATCAGTTCAAGATGATTCCTCCCCTAGTCGTTAAGCCTGATCCTTTGCAGGAAACACCAGCAGTACGTACGGCACTCCATGCCATCGCAACCGATGCACGAAACAACGCAGGACGGCCCGGAGTCAAACCAAAGTATCATTATCGATGGTATTGCTATACCGATCCAACCATAGGCCTTCGCGATCCAGAAGGTCCGGAAGCCGGTTGGGCAGAAGGCACAAGACCTTCGGTCTGTTCCTCTTATATCTGGATGCATGCCAAAGCGCACCAGGCACATCTTGAAAGCAGTCAGCCGCTAGTTACTCCAACAGACCTGGAACCAAGCGATATTAGTCAAGGTGCTAACATACGCCCCACAACTCCAGATGGGCTGTACAATTATTCTGCGAAGGAGCGCGAAAAAGCTGCGTATTGGCTATACGACAACATTTATAATATGGCATACGATAAAGCAGGCTGGTTCGGAGAAATTCTCACTGATGGTTCGGATGATATCGCCAATCAGTTCCTTAACGCTTTCGCCCATGATGTAGCTGACGGAAAAGATAGCGAAGACTGGAAAAATGTCACGGATGCCGACGCCGTATCGCCAGATGACATGTTATGGTGGGACGGTCCTGCACAAGGCGGAGTCTACGGATATGCTGAACCGGCAATTTACCGCGAGCCACGCGTAGAGAGCTATACAGTCAGCAGATGGAAAAAGGTATTAAACCGTGGAACCATTCGGGGGAAAGTTTTATATGAGTCTGGACCTGTTGCAGGTGCTTTTGTTCAAGCCTACGATGGAAAAACAACCTATACTGATAAAAATGGGGTATATACACTTCAAGATGTCCCACTTGGAAAATATCTGCTCAAAAGCTCCAAGGTAATCGACGGGATTCTGTATACAGCAGAAGCCAACATCAATCTAAATATCGCCGACCTTGTTGTGGACATTCATCTTCAGCCACCTGCAGATCGCTATCGAATCGCCCAGATCTTTCTGGACTTCTGGGGGCGTGATGAGGAAACCATCGGGTCCGATGAAATTCTCAACCCCGGTCCAGAATACCTTGAGCTCGAGCTTGGTCCAGACAAACTCGTAAACTCCGCTCACCGCAAATACAAATGGGGCGGCGAGATGCGAGTAGAATATGCAATTACAGTCCGCTTGCTCCTGAACAATACCATTGATGTTCAGGTACAAGGAACATTATATGAAGGCACAAGTGAGGACAATAACGATCTTGACGGTCAAGGCGGCCTCACCTTCCAAGTCGGCGTTGGCAACACAACCGGAGCTACCCTCACGATTACAAATACGGACGAAGATGACGACGATGCAGGTATATTGACCATTTCGGTCAAAAACGTTCGCAATAACAATTAGCTGATGCTGTGCGATTAATAATGAAAGGGCCCTCCGCGATTTGACGGATAGCCCTTTTTCAACAGTTCTTACTTGGTTTGCTTACTTCTTAAGCATTTGGAACACTTGCTCGACATCCTTATCACCACGGCCGGACAAATTCACGATGAGAATTTGATCTTTACCCATCGTTGGCGCCAGCTTCCTGGCGTGAGCGACCGCATGCGCGCTCTCAAGAGCCGGAATAATCCCCTCTGTACGGGACAATTCCTGGAATGCCTCCAGCACTTCCTCGTTGGAGACGGTCACATATTCAGCTCGGCCTGAGACCTTTAGGTGACTGTGTTCCGGTCCAATCCCCGGATAGTCAAGCCCCGCTGCAATCGAATAGGTCTTCTTCGGTTGGCCCTCCTCATCCAGCAGCACCAGACATTTGAAGCCGTGAAGGATGCTTGGAACGCCTTCGGTCAAGCTCGGCGCCTGGTCAGGCTCGACACCGATCAAGCGAACGCTCGGTTCATCAATGTAATGGGCAAACGCACCAATCGCATTACTTCCGCCTCCGGTACAGGCTACCACCGCGTCCGGTAACCGCCCTTCCTTTTCGATGATTTGTCGCTTCGACTCTTCACTAATAATGGATTGGAAGTGCTTGACCATTGTGGGGAATGGATGCGGCCCGACAGCGGAGCCAAGCAGATAGAACGTATTTTTGTAGTTTCTCACCAGATCGTCCAACGCTTCATCCACCGCATCTTTCAACCGGCCTTGTCCTTTATGAACCGGAACGACGGTAGCTCCAAGCAGCTCCATCCGGAACACATTCAGCGCTTGGCGCCGCATATCTTCGGCCCCCATATAAATGACGCAATCCATATTAAACATGGCACAGGCCGTCGCTGTAGCGACTCCGTGCTGTCCGGCTCCGGTCTCGGCAATAATCCGTTTTGCTCCCATTCTTTTTGCAAGCAGAATTTGACCGATGGCGTTGTTGATTTTATGCGCCCCCGTATGGTTTAAGTCTTCACGTTTAAGATAAATCTTGGCCCCGCCCCAAGCTTCGGACAACCGCTCTGCATACGTCAACGGACTCTCGCGACCGACATAATCGCGCAGATAATAGCGAAGTTCCTCATTGAACTCCGGGTCATCTTTAAATTTGTAAAATTGTTTGCTTAGATAGCTCAACACTTCTTGCAATTCCGGCGGTACAAAGCTGCCTCCAAATTCCCCAAAATACCCTTCTTGCTGCATTTGTTCACTCATAATGTAAACGCCCCCACAAAATAAAGATGGAAATATTTCCTTATCATCGTAGCATATATTCAAGACCGCCTCCACCGATCAAATCGATTTTGAAATCAATGAAGGCGAACTCTTTTCTGTTCTAGCATCGGAAGCTAACACCTTACATATTTTCGTTTGAAGCCAAGCTGCTCTTTATCTACCGCCTTTTGAATATTAGCGGATGCATTCAGGAACTTGCTTTTTGCGCTATCGCGATTGACTTCCACCGGGCCAACTTCCTTTGCGATCTCGACCGCCTTATCATGAAGCGGCAGATAGGAGACTCCTACAGTGTAAATAAAATTGTTCATTGAGTATTTCGTGCGTTCAGGGGCATCATGAATCGTATTTTTTACAAGTTCCAACATATCGGCTATTTTCCCTTCCGAAAATTCACTGTCCGGACGATTTCCGAGCAGCCAGCAATAACAGCTCCAGCCCGCCGACATGTTCAGCTCTTTATCACTTGCAATCCATTTATCGGAAACTTCTTGTGCAATATCCGTTTCAGCCAAAGTTACGGCTACCACATAATCCGATAGCATATAAAAATAAGCTCCATCTATCCATCGTTCAAAATCCGCCTCAGTCATTACCGTTGGGTCTGCGATCACCCCTGCAAAGTACATAGCATCGTAATTCCCTGTAGCATAGAGCTGCTCAGCCAATGGTTGATTGCGTTTTATTTTCCTGAAGATGGGCTTCATCGCGCCTGTGGCCACGCCAAAAAGAGGTTCGTGCGCGCCATTGGATAGATATATCTTCTTGGTGCGTTCCTTACCGAGAGCTTCAAGCTCTTTCATGACCATTTCTAGATCCATTGTTCGCACTTCCTTATCTCAGTAGGTTGTCGTGAGGAATTAAGCTTCTTTATTTGAATATAACATAAAACGGCTTTAATCCAATTAATCAGGACCAAGACCGCTTGATTTTGTTTAGCTCGGCAACCTATGAAATCTTGTTACTGACATACGTCTCCGCCGGGGAGATAAGGATAATCATCAGCAAATGACTGGATTTCTATCACTGAATATAATTACGTAAAGCCATCTCATTTTTGACGAGTAATTGTTTGTTGCCGCATAATGAAATAAACCCTAATTTCTCGAATTTGCTAAATTTTCGACTAATCGTTTCTCGTGTAACCCCGACATAACTGGCCACTTCCTCACGTGAAATCGGCAACTCGATCAAAACTCCCTCTTGAATATATTTTCCGAACTTCTGGCAAAATTCCAAAATCATATATGCTATGCGGACATCCGGGTTTTTCGTTGCTAGATTTTGCGCTAAATTCTCGATATGGGCCAGCCGTTGAGTCACAGCTGTTAATAGCTTAATTGAAATTCCGGAATGGTCCTCCATAATCCGATCCATCGCTTCTTTGGTTAATAAGCATATTTCAGTATCTTCAATCGCATAGACACTAAAATTATGAGTTACATCTGGATTAAATAAATGTAGCTCCCCGAAAAATTCACCGCTAGTCAGCAAATACAGAATTTGTTCCTTACCATCCATCGTAAATTTGGACACCTTAACTTGCCCGTGGTTAACGATAAATAATTTATCCGATTTCTCGCCTTCATTCAAAAGCATTTGCCCTTTACTATACTGAATATGTCTAGTCATTCGAGAAATCTTCATAATCTCATCATCAGATAAAGATTGAAAGATTGGAACCTTCTTGGGACAAGGTTCCTTCTTATGTTTTGGATTATAGTTACAGGAATGTCCTTTCATTCACATCACCCTAATTCGAAGTGGCCCATCATTTTATGTATCACCAGTCAAGCTGATGATAATGAGTATCAATGAGAAAATTATATCATGGAAATGGGGGTGGTTATGTGTTTGCAAGCACAAACTGTACAAAAACGCCTCCGTGGAATTTGTTATCAAACAAATTCGCGGGAGACGTTTAAGCGATGGGAATATATTTCTATTGTTCTGGAACCTCTGCGAATTTATCTTTGCCTTCTCCACATACAGGGCAGATCCAATCCTCAGGCAAATCCTCAAACGCAGTACCTGGCTCGACATCCTCATCGGGATCTCCAACGGCAGGATTATAGATGTATCCGCAAGGAATACAGATATATTTTTTCATCGGTCTCATAGTGATCGTCCTCCTTCATATTCGTTACACATTAGCTAACGCTTCTAGCCGACCTTTGACTGCTGCCATAACCTCGTGGATCGACAGAGCCTCCAAATCCAGCCCAGCCAAGGATACCTGACTCTCAATCGCAGCTTTATACGGAGCAGCCGCGATAATACTTTCAAATGAAACAACACCAACGATGGTCTGATCCTTAATAAATAGTCTCGTGTATTTGCCGCTAGCATTTTCTTCGATCAATGTGGTATCACACACCTTCTCATCGACAAGCCCCATGGAGAATAAAGCAAGGTCAAAAGCATTAAACACCGTCAATGGGATCGTCTTTCTGTAGACCTCTATTCCTTGAGAGACCATGTTCTTGCCCGCTACCTTTCCCTGATCCATCGCACGATCCCATAAACCTTCAACCGCACCATTCCACTCGGTAACATCTCCTGCTGCATAGACATCAGGAACACTCGTCTCCATATGGTCATTAACGATAATTCCCCGCTCAGTAGCCACAGGTGTTCTCGCTACAAGGTCCAGGTTCGGAATAACACCGACGGAATAGATTACGCTATCACAAGGTATTGTTGATCCGTTCACATGAATCCCTGCCACAGCTTCTTCCCCTATAACCTGTTGAACTGTCGCCTGCAACCGGACATCTACACCTATTGCCTCAATCTTTTGTTGTAGAATGGAGCTTGCCTTTTCATCTAATTGTCTGGCCATCAGTCGGGGGGCTGCTTCGAGAATGGTTACTTTTTTATCAGCTTTCACAAGCGACCATGCGGTCTCCAACCCCTGAATACCTCCGCCAATATTCACAATGCTTGATTTATCTTCAATAAAGGTCTTGAACGCCTCCGCCTCATGCATTTCACGGATCGTGTATACCCCTTGTTTATCAAAGCCGGGAAGCGGCAATTTCCGGTTCTTCGAGCCTGTGCAAATAAGCAATTTATCGTAGGAAATATGTTCGCCTGTTGATGTAACTAGAACATGTTGTTCGACATCAATTTGCGTGATCGATGTGTTTGGAAACGTCTGAATTTGTTGTTTTTGATACCACTGCTCCTTCTTGATCAGCACCTTTTCACTACGCAAATCAGCAAATAGATCCTTAGACAACTTTATGCGGTTATAGGGCAACGAATCCTCAGATCCAAATACGAGGATATTTCCCTCCGGATCTTGGTCACGAATGGCTTTTGCAGCGTTGACTGCAGCGACACCCGTTCCGATGATGCAATAGTTCTTCGTCATGATCTCACCCTCTCTTCAACAATTTAGATCGCGCTTTGCAACAAATCTGTGACAAAGGCTGCGGCATGCTCAATTTTTTTTGACTGCTCATTTTTAGGCGCAAATCTTACGCGTACTGGGAACTCGACATGTGTCATTCCCGTTGATTTGATGACTTGAGATGTGCTTTGTACATTCATATTGGTCTGCAGCAAATAATCCTGAATGACTTCAATCGCTTCTCCACTCCATCCATATGAGCCAAAAGCTGCGGCAATTTTGCCTTCCAAATTGAGATCCTTCAAATCGATCAGCAAATCTTCCAAATTTCCGATCATATCTGCATATTTAGTTGAGCTTCCGATCCATACGGCATCAGCGGCTTGAATACTTGCAATAATCTCTGCTTTATCTGCCTTATCCGCATTAAATACAGTCGTCTGAATTTGATTTTCTTCAAAGAAATGCTGCAGTTGCTCTGCTACTTTTTTCGTATTGTTCTTAATTGTTGTGTATACGATCGTTACCCGTTTGTTATCTACGGTATTCGCACTTAAAGTAGCATAAAGGTCAATATATTTCTGAATATCTGCCCGCAAAATATAGCCATGCGAAGGGGCAATCATCTGCACATCCAGATCCTGTAGGGCTTGAATCAATGTACGTACGTATCTGCGATGCGGATGAATGATTGCATTATAATAGCCAATAAAATCCTCGGTAACATCAAAGCCTGCTTCATCTGCGAACAGGGACTCTGATGCGGCAACATGTGTACTGAAAATATCACAAGGGAACAAGATTTTATCCTCGATACAATACGTAATCATCGTTTCTTCGGTGTGCAGGTAAGGTGTTTCTTTGAATTTTAATGTTTTGCCGCCGATATCCAGCGTATCGCCATCCTTGACAACCAGGAAGTTTCTCGAATGAAGCTTATACATTTCTTTTAACTCGTTAACGGCTAATTCCGTACACACAATCGTTGCATGAGGCGCTCTGCCTGCAAGCGCTGCTAAACCGCCGGAATGATCAGGCTCTGTATGATTAATAACGATGTATTGAATGTCATTAGGATCAATAAATTCACTCAAATATTCAACAAACTCACGACCAAATTCCATATCTACTGTATCGATCACGGTTGGTTTGGCTGTGTTGAGCAGATAAGCATTGTACGTTGTCCCTTTAGCAAGAATTAACCGATGGAATGGTACCTCACGATCATCAATTTTTCCTACCCAGTATATGTCCTTGGCTAATTCGATTTTATTCATCTTATCGTTCGCCCTCCTATTGATTGGTTGTGTTTGACTAACTGACCCCATCCTATACCTCTTTGAAAAATCCAATCAGGATTTGAATCACAATTTGAGAAATTTGTCACAAATCTAGAATATGTGTGAAGCGCGGCGGTATTGCTGGCCTCAAAAGCAACTTGCATTTTCCAGTCCCAACGTGGAGTTTACCGAACTACTAATTGCGGGAGATAGGGCAGATAGCAGTAGGGATTCTTGTGCGCAAAAAAGCCGCCATAGCTTTGGCGGCAGTGGTATGTTTATACCGATTATAAAATTGAGAAATCCAAGCGGACAAGATATATAATCAGATTTTAGGGAAACGATATTTAACTTAAAGTACTTCAACTTTGAATACATCGCCATGGGGCCTTTACGCCCTTGCGATGTATTTTTTATTGTCCGAAGTCAACTCGGAGTCAACGCTTCGCTTCAACATTTTCAGCGCAAGATGAATCGAGCGTTCGCTCGTATTCGTCCCGATTAAAATTTTGACCACCTGAATATCGGCCTAGTAATCGTGCGAAGCCAATAAGCGATGACCGTCCCTGCGCCCCATGAACTGGGATTTTGCAAGTACTCCATGTATTGATCGTTGATCATATAAGTCCGAGTGGAAGCAGGGCTCTTCAGCCCGAACTTTTCCCACTCCGCCGGATCATTTGAACCTCCGAGCCTTTCGAGCATATTTGCCGTCTCGCTATTTATTTTAGCCGGAATTTGCTCATAAGCTTGAATAATTTGCTCATGAAATTCGTTGATCGGATAGCGGTTAACAAGGCTCGTCAAATGGATGCTTTCGCGGATGTAAGAAACGTATGCCAGATGGTCCGCCCAGAACTTGTCGATATAATATAGCCGTACCCGTTGTTCCACAGGGCTCATCGGCGTCTCGCCTTTCAAAATGCCGAGCCGCTCCTCATATAGGATACGTCTCTGTTTCTCCACCGTATCCGAATAACGGTTCAGCTCCAGGCGGATATCGAAGTTTTGGCCCATCATAACGCGCTGAATATGTGCGATTTTGCCCTGGAGCACCGACTCCCCCAGAGCATCATCCTGCCTGAGATCGCGATAGGCGGACGGGATCGCTTTATCCATACCGAACCTGAGCATCAACTCATCCTCCAGGCTTACGAAAAATACGGAAGCTCCCGGGTCGCCTTGGCGGCCGGAGCGCCCGCGCAGTTGGTCGTCGATCCGCACGCTTTCGTGCATATGCGTACCAATTACGTACAACCCACCCAGCTTGGCGACAGCTTCTGCTTGCGTGGGGTTGCCGCCGCCGAGCCGAATGTCGACCCCGCGTCCCGCCATATTTGTAGACACCGTCACGGCGCCGATCTCTCCCGCTTTGGCGATGATTTCAGCTTCTTTTGCGTCGTTTTTCGCATTCAGCACATGGCAAGGTACACCTGCAACTGCAAGCGCCTCCGCAAGCACGTCAGACTCCTCGACGCTTGACGTACCAATGAGAATCGGACGTCCCACCCTGTGGACGGACGAGACTTCTTGTACAAGCGCCTTAAGTTTGGCTTCTTTATGGGTATAAATCCGGTGCGGATGGTCGATCCGTATGTTTGGCCGGTTCGGCGGAATTTGCACGACCTGCAGCACATATATATCTTCGAATTCCACGGCAGAAACGTGTGCGGTAGCCGTCATTCCGCAAATCTTCGGATATAGGCTAAGGAAGTGTTGAAGGGTGATCGTACCCAGAATTCTCCCGCCGGCCGAGTGCTGCAGCCCTTCTTTGGCCTCAAGCGCGGCTTGCAGCCCGTCCGGCAAATGCCGGTTCTCCGCCACGCGGCCGGTATATTCGTCGATCAGCTCGATTTTACCTTCCCGGACGATGTAATCAACGTCTTTTTTCAATAACGATTCCGCATGCAGCGCGCAATTTAACGATGATAACAAATGACTATTATGGCTCTCGTATAAATTGCCGCATCCCAGCAGCTCTTCCGCTTTCGCAGCACCCGCTTCATTCAAATAAACATTCCGCTTGAACTCGTCGAAGTCGTAATGCTCATCTTGCTCGAGCTGTCTGGCCACTTCTGCGAAACGAATGCCTTCGCCCTCGGAAGATCCCGGCTCGCCGGCGATGACCAGCGGCACTCGTGCTTCGTCGAGAAGCAGCGAATCCGCTTCGTCGACGATGACGTAGTGGAAAGGACGATGCACGGTCTCGGCTACGCTCAGTGCGATTGTATCGCGCAAATAATCGAATCCCGCCTCTTTGGCCGTAACATAGGTGATATCCGCGGCGTAAGCTTCCCGTTTCTCGGACAAGCTCATGCCCGCTTGCACCGATTTTACCGTTAACCCGAGGAAACGATAGATCGGGCCCATCCACTCGGCATCCCGGTTTGCCAAATAATCGTTAAAAGTCAGCACATGAACACCTTCGCCGGTTAACGCATTTAGATAAGCAGGCATAACCGCAGAGAGTGTTTTTCCTTCGCCGGTATGCTGCTCGATCAGGAATCTCTCGTGCAGAGCGATAGCAGCCATGACCTGGACCTCGTAAGGCTGTATTCCGAGCGTTCTCTTCGCTGCCTCGCAGACTAGCGCATAAGCATCGACAAGCAGCTCATCCAAAGGCGTACCCGATTTTGCTTCCTTTTTCAGCCAGAGAGATTCCGATTGCAGCCGCTGATCGTCCCAAGCTTCTAAATTCCGTTCTCGAATGAGCCCCGCTTTGTCTCGATAGCCTTTCAGCCTAAGCCGGTTATCGCGGTCCTTGAATTCTTGCATCATTTTGACGGCTAAATTCATCGGAATTTGATCCCTCCTCGGTAGAAATAATCGATTATATCTTACTCATCCTTTAACCGTCGTTGATACAAAACAACAGACACAATCGTTAATACAACCGTCCAGACCAAAGTAATAAGGAGGGGTTTTAATAAATCTCCCGTTGTAAAGCCTGTATTGCTTATACCCAGCAAATGCACAAGCTGACTGCTTGGTACGTAATCCAGCACTTTGAAGATTGGATAATCATCCACCAGAAACGCTCCCCATGGCGCCCCAGAGAATACGATCGTCACAGGAATTATAGATAATGACGCATCAAGCAACGTCTTGGAGAATAAACCGCATATCGTCCCGACTGCTGTGTATAGAATAATCGAAAAAATGACTGCTGCCACAAGCGCCCATATACTAGCTGGCTCATAGCCAAATAGATACGTAGCAATAGCCAGAACAACAGCAGACATGACAAAAACTAAAGTACTTTTACCGATTAAAACATCCATGGTCGTGGCCGGAGTCATCATTAATGATCGTAAAGTGTTACGCTCCTTTTCTTCCGCAATCAAGCATGCTTGTGCGAAACATGTTAGGAGCACAAACGAAAGATTAAGAACTGTAGCGAAAGATCCAGGCAAAGACGAGCCGGCGCCGGCAGCTCGAAGAAGAAGTGCAAGGATAATTGGGAAAATCAACATAATGGAGAGCGCATAATTGCGTGAAAACTCTTTATAATCCTTCACAAATATCGCCCCGGCACGTTTTAATGAGATACTCATAGTAACTCACTTCCTGTCATTTTAATAAAGATATCACCCAGACTTGGCTCTTTCGTTTCTAATCGATCAATTAACCCTCGTTTCATCCAATCGGCTATTTGATCAGCCGTTCCCTCACCGATCGGGAGCTCGTATGCTTCCCCATTGATTAAGTCAACACAAACTACGTTTTCCCGATGCTGTTTTTTTAGTTCCCTTGGTGAGCCGATGGTTTGGATTTGTCCTTGATACAAAATCGCTACACGGTTGCATATCAATTCTGCCTCAGCCATATCATGCGTAGTTAAAAAAATCGTTGTCCCATTCTCATTTAAGTAGCGTAAGCCTTTATAAATATGTGCTGAATTTACTGGATCTAAAGCCGAAGTAGGCTCATCCAAAAATAATAATTCCGGCTCATGGATAACCGCGCATGCCAACATGACACGCTGACGCATTCCTTTCGATAAGCGATTGACTTTCTTTTTACGTTCTCCGCTTAAGTTAACAAATTGCAGCACCTTATCGATCGAAGATTTAGGAAGATCATATAACTTACGATACAGGTCCAGGTTTTCCTCAATCGATAATCTTTCATATAGACCACTGTTATCCGTCAAAATGCCAAAGCGCATCTTCTGAGCAGACTGCAGCATCATATCCGCTGGCTGATTAAATACACTTGCCTGTCCACTTGTCGGATTTAACTGCGCAGTTAAAATCTTGATTAATGTTGTTTTTCCTGAGCCACTCGGACCTAGGAAACCAAAAATTTCTCCTTTCGGAATTGAAAAAGATACATCTGCCAATGCATCCTTATTTCCAAATCTCTTTCGAATATGCTCTACTTGGATAACATCCATTAACGCCACTTCCTTGAGAGTTGATGGCTTAAGTTTATAAAGATTCCATGCCTCCAGCCATCAAAACCCGCCGAAATGTAGCTATTATCACCTGAATGGTACCACCCAATGCTTGATTGGTTTGATATTACCCCGAAATTAAAGGTTAAGAAGTGTTTTTAATTCATGCAATTTTGAACGAGATAACGGAACCACGGCATCTTTACCTGTATTTAATCGCAAGCTATAGCTATTCTTCGTCCAGGTAATAATCTCTCTTACTTTTTGCAGATTAACGATGTAGGATCGATGACACCTGAAAAATCCGAAATTTAACAATCTCTGCTCAAGCTCAGTTAGCGTCAAAGCACAGACATAATTTTCTCCATCCACATGAACAAGGATTGAACCATCTATACTTTCTATGTAATCGACTTCAGGCGGATCAAATAAAATCACTTTGTCATTTCTTTTCGTATAAATCTTCTGCAAGGTTATATTGGCCCGATCTTGTTCCTGCACTTCCTGCTTATCCTCTTCTGAGTCCCGAATATCCAATGGATGAAATCCGAACTCGTTCAATCGATAAATGGCATCACAGGAAATAAGGGCATCCTCTAAATTCGAAGTTAAAATTAAAATCTGCTTTTCTTTCGACAGGTCATCTAAAATCCGTTTAAAATGACGACGATCCTGTTCTTCCAGGTAAAAATAGGGCTCCTCCAGTACAAGTGTAGGCTGATGCGCAAAATAGACGCGCAGCAAAGTCACATACATTCTTTTTGATGGGCTTAGATTCTTGGTTTTCACCTTCCGTTCTTCTTTTAAAGCAAAATAATCCAACAACAGAGCGGCACGCTCATTCCGCTCTGTTACGTTGATTAGAAAAGTGATTAATTCTTCCACCGTTAAATGCATATACTCGTTTTGCCCAGCTCGAAATAAATAATATTGAGAATGATTCACTAATTGATTCATTAAAAGCTGCTTTCGCTTCAAATCCGTTATAATGCCAATCGATTGATTCGATGTCATATCTAATTCGATCTTCGGTAGAAATAATTCCCCATCATAATACATTGGTTGAAATTGCATGCCGTCCTCCAGGTCAGTGCCGCATAGGATATTTAAAACAATTATACCGTTGGAATACTTTTTCTGTCAGTTTCTATTAAAGAATATAACAGCATGTCTTCTCATAGGTCGGGAAGATACGATGAGAGGGGCTTTTCCATGCAACACCCCATTCAAATCTGTATCGGCTCATTCACTCAGCGGTAGATCATAAACGTATTTTGGGGGCGGTTCTGCAAGTGGAATCAGGAAATGGACGGCTGTCCTGGAGCGGAGCGGCCGGTAATATGAGCTCTGCTAGCCAATTCTTTATCGCCAGCGCAACTAAATCCTACATAACCGCAGCCTTATTGAACCTAAGAGCGCTGAATAAAATCGCCTGCACACATATATTCAAACCCATGCCCCTCAAGGAAAGCCTCAAAAAAATTTGCCCCTACTTTATGATACGGTTCAGTGTATCATCTATAGAGCGAAAGCTAAAGGCACCCCATTGGGTGCCTTCGTTATACTACGCCTCTTGCTTGATCTTCAACGACTACAATACACCACCTGGACTGGTGGATTGGGAGCCGATACACCACAGAACTGTGATTATGAGCTTTTGCTTTCTTTAATATTCTCCTTTAATGACAAAAAACGAGCCCCGAATGGTTCCAGCTAATTTGGACTTCTGTCTAGCAAACTTAAACTTCTCTTCTAGCTCCTTTGGTATCTCCATCCCCTCAGAAAGCTTAAAACCAACAGCCCGCTTCTTAGGGTCATCAACCGTATACAAGACGTTGACCTCCAGACCATCCTCATAAAAGACGTAGGCCCATTTGATATTTTCCACTTGAAAACGCGATGTTTCTAAAGGCTTGGCCGCAAACTCAATATTACGTTCTTCTTTCAAAACCCGGTTCACATAATCAAGGGTTTCCTGACTTTCACTAGCCGGTACAACCGTAAATTCATGCTTGTATTTATTCATAAAGTAACGGGCCTCATTAGCACGTAAACCGGCAAGCGCGTCTACTACAGGTGAAGACTCTAAACCAACTGTAGACACGTTTTTAAAATCAACGATATAGGACATTTAATTTCTCCTTTGATCTCATTATTTCCTAACAACAGGAATCCACATTTCACCATAGACCAAGCCGTCTCGCTGTCCCATCATAACTGTTGCATTTGGCCCGCCAACATAAGCAAAATGATTCGCTTCTGGCAAGGCTTGTCCAAAGGCAATGCCGGCAAGCTGAATATTCAATTCATCATTCGTATTCGCTTCCCCTTTAACAACCAGGTATTCCCCCTTAGGAAACTCAATAACCCTGGAACCTTCTGATGCAGATGCCGATACCTCTGTCATGACACCAGCATAAAACATCATCTTGTTATTCACTGCTTCGTTCACGGCAAAAATGTAGTCATTTGTGGCCATGGCTTTTAAAGTGTCAAGTCTGCCATCTTTGCTGACTGACTGCCAAAAGTCTGACTTTTCCTTGTTTATGCCAACAAAGTCCCTGTAATCACTCTTAAGCTCAGTTCCAAGGCCAAAGACGATAAAGCCCTCTTTTTCTTCCAGCGTATAATTTGCCATCATTCAAAACCTTCCTTCTTTTTTATTCATTTCATGATTTGCCTTCTTCACTTGATGGTTATATCATATCCTTAAATCATGTCAAAAAATGATACTGTTTAGGAGTTCCGATGAAAAAAGTTGAACGAATTAATATCATCATGCGATATATCAACAACCGGTCCCAATTTACCATTTCTGAAATCATGCGAGAATTTAATATCTCCCGTTCAACAGCCATTAGAGATATCCGAGAAATCGAGACCTTGGGGATGCCACTTGTTGCTGAGGTTGGAAGGGATGGGGGTTATTTTGTCATGCACAACTCTCTCCTGCCTGGTGTGCGTTTTACCGACAATGAGCTCAAAGCTCTTTTTATTGCCTTTATGGCTACAAGAAATGCACAGCTTCCCTATCTAAAGAGTCGCCAATCTTTGGCTGAAAAATTACTGGCCCTCATCTCAAATAACCAACAAGATGATCTTGTTCTTTTAAATAAAATCTTGCTTTTTGAAGGAACCAACCCACATAATCCCGACCTGCTTGAGCTTTCGGACCTCCCCCACCCTATGTTAGAAAAACTCATCCAAAGCCTTCTTGTGGATAGCTATTTATTGATTACCATCGAAGAAGAGAGAGTCATCAAGACATATGGAATCTATCTCTTGCACCTTTATCACGAAAAAAGTCTATGGTTGATGGAGGGCTTTGACTTAAAGGAGGAAAAGAAGAAGATCTTTCCCGTCGATGGGCTCACCGATGTAAAGCCTTACCCGCAGAAGAAGAGATTAAGTCAGAAAAAGATTTTAGAAAAACTAAATAAGCAACAGGAAGAAATCAACCTTGTCCTTGAACTGGGTCCAACAGCTATAGCACAGTACAAAAAATACCATCCTTTAAAAGCTTCAATTTCCTATACAAATCCATACCAAGCCACAGCCATTCTAAAGGCTTTTGTTAATGTGAAGAAACCCGAAGAGTTGATTGAAATGTCAAATTGGCTCCTTTTCCTGGGTGAAGATATCAAAATCAAGGAAGCGCCAAAAGAAGTGTTGGAAGGTTTACAAAAAAGAGTAGGTTATCTTAAAGAAAAGTTGAGTAGATAGAAACAGCCTGACGTGAAAAAGCAGAAAAAAAACTCATTACTTATAATGAAGTTCTCTGCGCTGTCTGTAACGGTAAGTTTAAGGCCACCCTTTGTGGGATGGCCTTGTCTTTTAGATACTCTTTATTAAGCTATCGCCCCCAGATTAATCTCATCTACATGCGTTCCGGAGCGCGAACACCAAGTAGCCCGAGTCCTATGCGGAGAACCGCTCCGATAGCCGCAGTTAACTGCAACTTTGTTGCCGTCTCCGCTGGGTCGTTTGTCAGAATGCGATCGCTTCGGTAAAAGCGGTTAAAAGCCTTCGCCGTATCCAGCAGATGACGTGCAACCACTGACGGCTCGTTCAACTGAACAGCCTCACGCACCGCATCTGGGAAGCCGTCGATCGCCTTCAAGCAGGCCCATCCGTTCGAACCGACTGAAGCAAATACATTCTGTTCTTTTAAATCAAGGGGAGTAATACCTGCAACTATTCCCTTCTCGATCAAACTGGCTGCCCTCGCATAGGTATATTGGACGTACGGGCCGGTATCCCCTTCAAAACGGAGCATCTCGTCTAGTGAGAAATCGATCTCTGACATCCGGCTTCCTCTCAGATCACCGAAAATCACCGCACCGATGCCGACGGCTTTCGCCACATCAATGGCTTCTTCTGGACGAAGACCGCCCCCCGAAGCCACTTCCTGTGCCTTTTGCACTGCTTCGTCTAGAACCTCGTCCAGAAAAACGACTTTTCCTTTGCGAGTTGACATCTTCTTCCCTTGCACCTTTATGAGGCCGAACGGCACATGCTCACAAGACTCGGCCCACTCGCGGCCCATCCGGCGAAGGACGGCGAATACCTGGTTGAAATGCAACGTTTGCTCTGCCCCTACGACATAGAGCAATCGGTCCACACCCATTACAGTTTTCCGGTAAATAGCCGTTGCTAAGTCTCGCGTCGGATAGATTGTCGTACCGTCGGATTTCAGAACAAGGCATGGTGGCAACCCTTCTTCTTCCAATCTCACTACCTGGGCGCCATCGCTTTCCTCCAACAGGCCCTTGTCACGTAGCTCGTCAACTACAGGAGACATCTTGTCATTGTAGAAGCTTTCTCCCAATACGTGGTCGAATTTCACGCCAAGCCGGGCGTAGACCCGGTGGAACTCTTCCATACTTACCCCAACAAAATAGCTCCAGAGCCGCTCCGCCTTCAGGTCGCCCTGCTCGAGCCGCCGAAACCAGTCCCTTCCAGCATCCTCGAGTGACGGGTCGCGTTCCGCCTCTTCATGGAAGCGTACATATAGCCTGAGGCTTTCCCTGATCGGTTCGGCAGCGAGCTTGTCGTCATCTCCCCATCGTTGATACGCTTCCATCAGCTTGCCAAACTGCGTACCCCAGTCGCCGATATGGTTAACCTTCACAACATCCCAGCCACACGCAGCGTAAAGGTTGGCGAGTGCGGCACCAATGACAGTAGAGCGCAAGTGACCGACGCCGAACGGCTTAGCAATGTTCGGAGAGGACGAATCGATAACGACGCGCTGCCCGCGTCCAATCTGTGAACAGCCGTATTCCGGCTTGAGTGCGTCCGATGCGATTCTTGGCCCCCAAATCCTCGGCTCAAAAAACAAATTAACATACGGACCGAGCGCTTCAGAGCGGATCCCCTCCACTGATGCGGCGCCATCAGGCATGTTCAGCCCATTTTCAAGATCAGTAGCTATGGCTGCCGGCGCCTTTCGTAGCGTCTTTGCTAGCGTAAAACAGGGGAAAGCCACGTCGCCCATTTCCGGGCGCGGCGGAAGTTCGAGCAAAGCCAACACATCTCCTCTGTTGAGCCCTGAAACAAGCGGCGTGATGGCATCGGCTGCAGCTTCTAGAATTCTCATAACTGTCGTCCTCCTTCGATAAAAATAATAAAACCTCCGTCTCTAATAAGAGACGGAGGTTTATCCGCGGTACCACTCTTCTGGAACAATTCCGATCTATTCACACACCACGAATGGGGAAAAACGAACGGTAGTTCCTCTTGATGCGATAACGGCAACTGCCGGGCTGACCTACTGCGGCCTGCAGGACCGATTCAGACAGCCAACTCCCGGGTGCGCTTCCTCCGCGCATTAGCACCGGCTCTCACCACCCCGGCTCGCTGCAGCATGCAAACGCGGACTACTCTCCCGTTCATCGTCGATCACTATGAATGTCACTATTGTAGGAGATTAACCATAAAAAAGCAAGTTAGTTTCATCATGGAAGATGACTCCGGGCTCTCCCCTTCTCACAAGCGAAAGTAACGTCAGAAGCGCATACACTGACAGCATCGACACTTCTGACACTTTTCTTTCCCAGCCTTGGGGAGTCTCCCCCGGTTCATGATGCCCGTTTCCTTCCGTGGGATGTGACGAGGATGTTCTACTCAAAAAACGAATACCCTATGTCACAAAGTGCAGTTTGACCACAAAATATACATCTGTATATAAAGACAAAGCCACTCCTGACAATGGAGTGGCTTCTTCACATAGAACTTCTCTTTTGGATGATTTTCGTTCTCATATTTCTTACTCCAGCCCTATCCCTTCGTCAAATCCGAGCATAATGTTCATATTTTGAATAGCTGCCCCTGATGCACCCTTCCCCAGATTATCAAATCTAGAAACAAGTACTATTTCATCTTTATGACCAAAAACAAATATATCCAAATAATTTGTATTATTACATTGCATGAGATTAAAGAAACCGTCTTCTAGATATGCCTCAGAATCGTATGGCATAACTCGAATAAATCGTTCATCTTTATAATACGAGGCAAGCACTTCTTGAATATCTTTTGCCGTTGCATTCTTTGTAAACATTCTAGGAAAGAGAGGAATAGTAACTGCATCACCCTGATAATAGTTTCCAACTATTGGGGTAAATATTGGTGCTGAGTTTAAACCAGTATATAGTTGCATTTCTGGAAGATGCTTGTGGTTAAGACTAAGTGCATATTGTCTTGGTGCGAAAAGCTGTTCTCTATTTGAGTTCTGATATTCAGATATAAGTTTCTTACCTCCACCACTGTATCCTGTAAGCGAATAACAAGACACAGGGTAATCCCTTGGTATAATTCCTTCAGCTACCAAAGGGTGTATAGCTAATATATAGCCTGTAGCGTGGCATCCTGGGACAGATACCCTAGATGAATTTTGGATTGTATTTCTTTGATTTTTATGTAATTCTGGTAATCCGTATGTCCACTCCGAGTTCGTCCTAAAAGCAGTACTTGCATCAATTATTTTTGTCTTATTATTACTTACCATCGATACGGATTCTCTTGAAGCTGAATCTGGGAGACAAAGGAATACTAGGTCTACTTCATTTATTATTGCTCTACGAGCATCGTTATCCTTTCGCCTGTCCGGCTCAATTTTGACTACTTCTACGTTAGAAATCTTAGACAGGTATTCATGTATCTTTAAACCTGTTGTACCTTCTTGACCATCCACAAATATTTTATATTTCACTTTCCCTACCCCTCACCATTCAAGTTTATGTATTATTATAAATATATATGTATATATATTCAATCATAATTTGTTGAAGTTCCCAGTTTGTCGTATCGCTTTAAACTTTACTCATAGTCGGTCGATGGAAGTGCCTACGGCATACCTCAGCTTATTATTGATGAAAAAGAAGCCACCCTTGTTCGGTATATCTTTTACCACTACATCAATGGTAAGGGCTATAAAGCGATTGCCAACCAACTGAACAAAGAGGGGTACAAACCAAAAAGAATGCCTTTTTTTGCAATCCCGACGAGAGAAGCGTCAAGGACATTGAATTGTTCTTTGACGCTTCAATTAACGACGACTTTGTGCTTACTTATGATACGGTTCTCCCCTCTTCTTGCTTTGGTAAAGCATTGAACGCACTATTCCCATCGTCTTCCGTAAACCAGAAGACAATGTTTTTTATGCTCTTACGATCAGCTTCCATATGAATTTCCTTTATTAGCGCCCGAAGCAGCATTCGTTTTTCTTCGTTCGTCGCATCTTCGAACAAGTTGTCAAAGTTCATCAAAGCTTCCAAGATGATTTCTTTATTAATGATTACAGCCGACTGCAACTTTTCGATTTCCCGTTCAAGATGGGCTATGACTCGTTTGCACTCATTTAATTCCAATTCCAAAGCCTCGGATAAACGATTATAAAGTTCAGCTTTAATCTTCTCTTCATAATAGTCAGCATCCTGCTTCTTTTGTTTCTCAATGAGCTTCTTTAAACATGTCTTCTGAATGTTCAAATCTTTTTCCAGTTCCGCTGTGCTTCGGGATTCCTCACTCTTGAGCCGATTCATAATGCCATCTACAATCTGATCGTCGGCTAAAATTGTTCGAATAAATTGAAGCACTTGCCCCTCCACAAGCTCCTTGTTAATCAAGTTGGAACTGCATACCGTCTTGCCTTTAGTATGGAAGTTCTGGCACATGTAATACAGATGATAACCTGTTCCGTTACGTTTTGGACGCTTGCTCATTACAGTTCCTGCCCCGCATACTGGACAACGCAATAGACCGGTTAAAATAAACTCGCCCTTAAAATTGCTTTGACTAACAGGCGACTCATTGTTCATTTTCTTTATTACCTGAACCTTGCTCCATGTTTCCATATCTACAATGGCTTTCTGGCTACCTTCTGCTTTTGTTGGCTCTGATTTTCCTTGGCGTCTTTTGCTGTTCCAATCGCGCATTTTTCCCCAAGTCATCATGCCGATGTATTTCTCATTTTCAAGGATGGTTTTGACGGTATTGGTGCTGAGATTATTCAGGAGTACGGGAGTATGGAAATAAATCCTCAAGACACTCGATATATGAAGCCAGCTAATGATAATCCAAAACCTCGTTCTTTCCGGTTCTATTACGACAGAAATGAAGGACGTTATAAACAGGAACTGAACGAAGAACGTTGGCAGACAAAAATCAATGATCTCAAGAAGATTAAATCGAGTGAGCATATCAATGAACTGGTTTGGGTGTTTTACGATTTTTATAATGATTTTTGGATCAATAGTGTTCAATGTCAACGTAGGTTCAATCTGAACCAAAGACCGACTCACTTGGATTACTTGGAGTACCTTTACTACATCGACTGCCAAATAGAAAATGTAAAAGCATATACACTACTACTTAAAATCTTCGGGGAACTAAGTGAAGAGGAGCATTTATTGACGGTTCAAATGATGGAATCGCTCGAATTACATATTGAACGCGCTCGGAAATACCTTCACAGCAAAGAACTTGAGAATAACTTCGACCCCAATGACGATGCTGTTCATGGTAAAGCGATTGAGAAAATTCATAAGCATATAAAATTCCTCTTTAAGCCCGCCTACTTCGTCGATCCTCCTAGAGAACTACTGTTCCCAAATATCGGACAAATATATGATCGTCTTCAACTTAGTCGCGTCTACAACAGTTTCGAGACATTACGAAAACGGACAATATTATCATCAAAGCTAAAAAAGCTTTTGAAATCCAAGGAAAGTCAGCTGTAAATGCACTAACAGACTACGTAGTATATTTCATAAATAAACATTAACCGCTACCGCCCTCCGGTTGCTGAATTTATTATTAAAGCTGGAACAATTGTTCCAGCTTTAATAATAAATCTAAGCAATCAATTCATAAAAATAATACGCACTTTTATGCAATGGACTAATTACAAAGCCCGGTGAACGTTAAACAGAGGGGATACCACTCGGTATCCCCTCTACTTATTAAATTCTATTTTCTTTACTTTATGCTCTCGTGAATAAATTGAATAATTCGATTTGAATACTCATCCCAAAGATAATCCTTATTTTCAATTATTAATTTTGGAATTTCCCATGAATCCACAATTGACCTTACGAATGCCTGACTACCTCCCCATAGAATCCCAGCTTCTCTAAAATCATCGTCAGTATGCATAGAAACAGGTCCCCACTCGTTTCCACGAACACTACAAATGAAGCGCCATTGACCTTCAACATTAACTTGATAGAAATATATTAATACTGGTTCTAGCGGTTTAAGTATTGCCTGTAAACTTGAGGAAAAATGGAGAAGTTTTTCGTGATTCATTCCCATATGGTGTGCACAGTTAATTGCGTCTTGAAACAATACACTTTCAATTATTGTCACATCATGGGTGCTGTTAATCCGATCATGGACAAAATCTCTAAATTTCGATTGAAGTAATGAAATGAATAAATCTGCCTGCTCATCATCCTCAAAGGAACTAAATCTGTGACCATGTATGAAAAGAGGATGGTTTTCCTCCAGTTCTAATATGCATCGATTCAAAACATTCCATGAAGATAATTTGTCAGATATCATTGTTGAACAAGTGGTTTTTCCTGAACCGGGCATTCCGTCTATAATAATAAGCCTTTTCTTTCGAGTTTCCATATATCATTCTCCCAACTACCAGATTTGTTTTGTATTCAGCACTTTGCAAATATAATTACTAATTATTATCCCCAGATATTAACAATAGGGATTTCATTTTCTATCCTTAATTTACTTTCTGCAATCCAGTCCTTAAACCATTGATTGTCCGAACTGCTGAAGGATTCATCCCCGTCCCAGTTTCTATATGAGCCAATGTATACAATCAATTCTCTTAGTCTTAGAAATAGGGGGATTTGTTTGATCCAATATTCATCTAATGAATGCTCAAGCACATAACCCTTCATAAAGTGATTCATGAACCGGCGAGCTTGTTCTTCTCTGTACCCCTTACCGTCTTCACCACCAAAGACATAAACAAGATAATACAGTTGTATCGCTACATCCTCTACGAACCAACTGTACTGGGCTTCATCAAAATCAAAGAGGGTAACTACCCTTTGTTCATCTACCATAAAGTTTCCAACACCGATGTCGCCGTGAATAAGTCCGTATGAGTTTTCATCTTTTGGTAACTCGTTAATCGTCTTTACCAATTTGGAGTAGCTATCACGAACGCAGACCTGTGATTTAGGAAGCAAGTCAATATTTTGTAAGAACCAATTCTGGCTCCAATCATGTCTTTTTACATTTTTATACTGGGGGTTATACTGTTTTGATAAACGATGCAGCTTTCCCGTAAGCCGACCAAGTTGCTCATAAAGGGCATTGTCCTGGAGACAATCCGGATATTCGATTCTTCTCCCCTGAGCCTTTTCGAAGGACACACAGGTATAATATCCATCAGACACATGAATCACTTCTGTCAATTGATCATTCTTCGAGAGTATAGGTTTAGAAACGGAAACACCTTCATTGGCAAGGAATAAAATCCAATCTAACTCACTCTGAACTAGGCTCACTGGACGATTTGCACTTGGAGTTAATCTCAGAATAAAGCTTTTTCCATCCTGCTGATACTCGTAGACGATATTCTGACTTCCACCGATATAAGAAGCTTGACTACTGCTCATATTAAATTGTTTTGCTGCACTCTCAAGAATCTCATTGTTAAACGAGACATTACTTTTCATTTACATAACCTCCAATGTTTTTTGTTTGAGATGAGATGGAGGGGGAAATACAAATAGCCCAAGAAACAGACGTTTGATAGCCCGTCTGCTGCTTAGGCATAAACCAATAAAAAGGCAAAGTAGTCCCCTTACCACTAATTTGGGCATGAAAAAGCCTCCATCTCATCAGTTGATTAAAACGCCAAATCAAATAAATCCCGATTTCAGGATTTAAAATGATATGAGTCTTATTTCCTCAACTTAATGAAATGAATGCCTGGTGACATACATGAGCCTCTTTTCTAATCAGATAATTACAATTTAATCGTATCCAAATGTTAGTTGGTTGTCAATCTATTCATAGAAACTATGTGGTACTCAATATAGTTTAAATTCATTTGTAGCAATTGTTACCTCAACTCTCCGCTTTACCACTATTTGTGATACGGTTCCCCGCGCTGTCTGTAACGGCAAGTTTCGAAAAAAGGACTTCCTGTGGAAGGATGTCCCTTTGTTTCGTTAGATGCTCACTTCTTCTCAATAAACTTTCCCTGGTGAAGATTAAAAATCTTCATTGTGGTCTTTGAGTCTCCCTCTTGCTTGTTGTCCTCTAAGGATGCGTCCATTTCGGTCTGCCAATAGAAAAGTTCCCCATTATCATCATTGAACTGGTAACTACCCATGGCAACATGATATTTACCTTGAAATACAGAGCGGTCTTTAAGAGTACCTTTCCAAGCTTCTATCCATACTCCAGAATCGTTCATATACATTAGATGAGATTCCCTAACATCGGCACCTGTTCCGCCTGTGCGCGTGACTATATTAAATAAAGGATTCATTCCATCAGCACGAAAATTCTCAATGTTCCAAGATTCGACATGCCACGGTTGCTCAAAGATTAATTTATATGAACCGTTGGACTGTTTGTCAAAGATGAAGAAATCACCAAGATGTACCCCTCCATCAATTCGCACAAGTACTTCTGGTTCGGAATCCCCATCTACATTCATTTCTTCAAAGGATAAACCATCAAAATAATAGTCCCTCTTTTCATTGCCTTGCTTTCGTATCCAATCTTCAACCATATCCTTTGTAATTCCTGTTTGAATGTTTACCGAATGAGTCCCTTTATCCCATGTCACGTGACCGCCCATTGCTTCCGCCAAATCTCGTACTGGGGCAATAACCTTTCCATTTTCAAGTTTAGTTTCTTTAGGACTCAGCGCTTTACCATTAACGAACAGACCAACAGAATTGCTAGCCACAGCAGTTCCGACAAAGATGGTACACGCCCCCAAAACTGGAAGTAACACTCGCAAACTTCTTTTTACGTTCACTGCCCTCTTCTCCTTCTAGAACAATTATATTATCTAGACGCTTTACGTTAATCTAAAGTTTCATTATATATCATATATGTGATCTGATTCTGGGGGTGTCCAAAAAGTCAAAAATGAAGTGTGCTTAGGCTCCAATCTGCAGATTGAGCATCGCCGCTTCCACCTTCAACTTAATTCTCTGCTTTGCCACTATTTGTGATACGGTTCAGCTTAACATCTATAGAACGAAATCGAAGGTCACCTGCTCGAGTACCTTATACTATTGCTAAGTGTACTATTTTAAGACTCTATCAGTTGAACCAT
>RCUF01000082.1_pt1 | contig 62155 bp, 57 predicted proteins | sample 2166311 | NCBI WGS metagenome assembly RCUF01 (sample SAMN09932608, study PRJNA488358) | compost metagenome | feature: garden; material: soil; isolation source: compost soil in 4-hydroxybenzonitrile-enriched culture | place: Germany: Experimental Botanical Garden Goettingen | collected 2016-01-27
AGTACCATTCTATCCATTATTTAATACGCCACCTTATAGTTTTGTAGTATTTAAAATAAAAACACAGGCCCATTGCCTGTGTAAAATGTAGAATAAACCCCGTGCATATCATAATTAGCCTTCATATTATCACAATTCAACAGCAAATGAATCTACTCATCACAAAAATCAAGCCTTCCTTTCAAAGAAACAGCGCATAAATGGCCGTAACTCCAAGGAGAGGCTGATAATGCATTTAAATTCAATATTATTCTACAACATTTGATAGATTCTTCTCTGCTCCCTTAATCCGATCAAGCACGACCCGTTATTATGCAGCAATGCCTGCAGTGTTGCCGAAATAGGTATATGAGATATATCGGTAATTATATGGAAATATTTTAGAGTTATTGGCCACTTAACTATTAAATATAGGAGACTGCTAAACTACATTACTCGCTGTAATTTAAGTGGATTAAATTTGAAATTAATTGTTGTAAAGTATATATTTGTCATAGTATAATTTATATGTAATTATACTAATTTTTGGGAGGTTTGATTATGAAAAAACTGAAGCACCTGGCAGTACTACTTGTTTTTGTTTTTGCATTTCTTAATTCGTACAGCTCTGTTGATGCAGCCTATGGGAGCGTAACAACAGTGACATCCACCTACAATATACCTGCTGGCTGGATGATTAAGAGCTCTTCTACCTTTGCCGGGACAACCACCTACACTATTGTTGATTTAAATGGAGCACCTTACGGGGCAACACAATCGGTAACTTCCACGTATAATATCCCCTACGGCTGGATGATCAAGAGCTCTTCTACCTTTGCGGGAACAACCACTTACGTCATAATCAACCTTAACAATGGGCCTGCTCTCGCGACACAACAGGTAACTTCTACCGTCAACTTACCAGGAGGGTGGATGATCAAAAATTCCTCTACCTTTGCAGGAACAACAACCTACACGTTAATTAATTTAAATGGAGCCTCTGTCGGAACTACAGTGCAGGTAACCTCCACGCTTAACATGCCCTACGGCTGGGTTATCAAGAGCTCCTCTACCTTTGCGGGAGTAACAACATATACCATTCAAAAAATCAGCTAATTAAACGACTTTCAAAGAAAGCGCATTCTAATATTGAAATAACTCTATTCAACAAAACGCAAGCCGTGATTACTTGTCATTTGAACAAGCAATCACGGCTTCATGAATGATACGGGCTGTTTAGCTTAAAGTTTCTATGCATAATACATTGCATCACACATCTGTGCTGTGCGCTTCATTTCCTTCACATCATGCACCCGAACCATTTGACAACCTTGAGCAATACCAAATGCTACAGTCGCTGCAGTACCAAATGCAACCTCATCTACCTCAAGATCAAGTGCCGTACGAATAAATTTTTTACGTGAGGTAGCTAACAGCACAGGATACCCTAATGCAGTCAATACGTCGAGGGATTGCATAACTTTTAGATTCTCCGAATAGTCCTTAGCAAAGCCGATGCCTGGATCAAGGATTATCATTTCATCTTTGACTCCTGCATCTTTAGCTATCTTTACACTCTCCAACAGATCATTAACGATATCTTCAATCAAGTGGTTATAATTGCGATCGCGCCGATTATGCATTAAGATTACAGGACAATCAAACTCTACCGCTACCTTCGCCATTTGAGGATCCTCCTTGAATCCCCAAATGTCATTAATAATATGACCGCCAGCCTTTAATGCTTCCCTTGCTACATTTGCCTTGTAAGTATCAATTGAAATCGGTATATGCGGTGCTTCGCGGTGAATTGCTTCTATTACAGGAACGATCCGCTGTATCTCCTCCGGCTCACTTATCGGAGTATGACCCGGGCGCGTCGATTCTCCTCCGATGTCAATTATATCCGCTCCATCGTCCATCATTTGCAGAGCATGCTTTACCGCTCGATCTGTGTTATTGTACCGCCCACCGTCCGAAAATGAATCCGGAGTTACATTAAGAATCCCCATAATCAAAGTACGATCTCCTAATGTCACAGCACTATCCCCACATGGATACCTACGTCTGTACAATTCCCGCTTCATTTTAATACCTGCTTTCTCTCAAAGCCCGAATCAACATTCATTACTTTTTTTACGGGCCAAAAAATTGCGAAGAATCTGATGACCGTAATCGGTAATAATCGATTCAGGATGGAACTGGACGCCCTCAACGGCATATTCCTTATGACGCAGACCCATAATTTCGCCTTCCTCGGTCTCAGCAGTGATTTCAAGACAATCCGGAAGGCTCTCCCGTTCTACAATCAATGAGTGGTACCGAGTTGCGGTGAACGGTGAAGGTAGTCCTGTAAATACCGAAGTGCCCTGATGCAAAATCGGCGAGGTTTTACCATGCATTAGGCGCGGTGCTCGAATCACATTTCCGCCAAATGTCTGACCAATCGCTTGATGGCCCAAGCATACACCAAAAATGGGGATTTCACCCTTAAATCGCTCGATTACATTAAGCGTAATGCCTGCCTCATTAGGAGTACAAGGTCCTGGAGAAATCAAAATATGGTCGGGATTCAGCTCAGAAATCCCATCCAAATCAATTTCGTCGTTACGCCGAACGGTAACCTCTTCACCTAGTTCACCCAAGTATTGAACCAGGTTATAAGTAAACGAATCATAGTTGTCGATAACCAGTATCATAAATTCATCTCCTGTTCGGCTTATTTTATGGAGGTTCAAAAATCCATCTTTTGAACACTAATAGTATTATTTAATTCTATATTACCGAAGTAGTCAATTCACCCTTAAAAAATCCCGCCTGCTAAAAAACATATAATAACCCCCCACCCTGTTCATAAAGAACAACGTGGGGGGTACAAATACCCTCAATCAGGAAGGTAATATGCAGCTTCCAATATTAAGCTTCAAAATTGTAAAGCGGAGTACTGAGGTAACGTTCGCCGTTACTTGGAATGATAGCCACAACGCGTTTACCTTTGCCCAGCTGTTTAGCAACTTGAAGTGCAGCATATACTGCAGCACCTGAAGAAATACCGGACAAGATGCCTTCTTCTTTAGCTACTGTGCGTGCTTGCTCGAATGCTGTTTCATTTTCTACATGAATAATTTCATCGTAGATATCACGGTTCAAAATTTCTGGAATGAAGTTAGCGCCAAGACCTTGGATTTTGTGAGGGCCTGGTTTGCCACCTGCCAAAATTGGCGAAGCTGCAGGCTCTACTGCGTAAATCTTCACTTCAGGGAAGCGTTTCTTGAGCACTTCACCAGCACCGGAGATTGTACCACCTGTTCCGATACCTGCAACGAATGCATCCAATGTACCGTCAAGCGATTCGATCGCTTCTACGATTTCAGGACCCGTTGTTTCGCGGTGAATTTTTACGTTAGCTTGGTTTCTGAATTGATCAGCCAGGAAGTAATCAGGGTTAGCTGCCAAAATTTCTTCAGCTTTCTTAACCGCGCCGTTCATACCTTCCGATCCTGGTGTCAATACGAGCTCAGCACCATAAGCGCGAAGCAGGTTACGACGTTCAAGGCTCATAGTCTCAGGCATAACGATAACTGCTTTATAGCCTTTAGCTGCAGCTACAAGAGCAAGGCCGATACCAGTGTTACCACTAGTAGCTTCAATAATAGTGCCACCCGGCTTTAATTTGCCTGCTTTTTCAGCCTCTTCAACGATGCTGATTGCAATACGGTCTTTAACGCTGGAGCCTGGGTTTTGGTATTCCAGCTTCACATAAATTTCCGCGCTGTCTTCAGGAACGATACGATTTAGGCGAACAAGCGGTGTTCCACCAATTAGTTCTGTTACGTTGCTAACTACTTTTTTTGACATGAAAAGGCCTCCTTCGGATGTGAACATAAATATAATGTAAGCTTTCTTAGCTGTTAAAAATAAAAATACATAACTTCTCGAAAATGATATAAAGTAAAGTAATAATTTGTGCTTTTATATTTCCGAGTAATCAAGTTGGTTTTACTACTATTATCTTAACAACCCCCATCGGAGTTGTCAATAATTAAGTATGCTAAAAAATCAACAAGAAAAACCTGGCCCTAAGACCAGGTTTGCTTGGGTGTACTTTTTTTATTTTTCCCCGACCTGTGAAATCAATTCATCTATCTCGGAATTCGTAAATGTGTAAGCTTCATTACAGAAGTCACATACAACCTCAGTTTCCTCTTCTGTATCCTTGAGAGCTGCCAGTTCATCTTTTCCAAGACTAATAAGAGTACGCTCAACCCGATCACGCGAGCACGTGCATTTAAAATGAATATCCATCTCTTCAAGAATATTCACATCAGGTACGATCCAACGAAGCATTTCATCCAGCTCCATGCCTTGATCCAGCAGTGCAGTTACTGGAGGCATCTGTCCTACTGCACGTTCGATAACATCAATCTCATCATCGCTTAGTCCAGGCAATAGCTGAATAATAAACCCGCCTGCCACAATAACTGATGAATCAGTATCTACCAGCACACCTAGTCCTACTGCGGAAGGTGTCTGCTCAGAAACCGCAAAATAGTACGTAAAGTCTTCTCCCAGCTCACCAGAAATAATTGGAGAACTTCCGCGGTAAGGCTCTTTGAGACCCAAATCTTTAATAACGTGAATGAAGCCTGTCGTACCCACAGCGCCAGCTACGTCGAGTTTTCCAAGACTATTGCTAGGCAATTGAACATGTGGATTTTTTACGTAGCCGCGAACTTCACCCTTGGCATTAGCGTCAGCGATGATCTGCCCAACTGGACCGTCACCTTGAACCTGAATCGTCAGCTTCTCTTCGCCCTTCAGCATCGCACCCATCATAGCAGCTGCAGTTGTTGTGCGCCCAAGCGCAGCCGTTGTTGTTGGATACGTATCATGCCGGCGACGAAGCTCCTCTACAAGTGCTGTAGTACGCACGGCAAATGCACGAACTTTACCGTCCATTGCCGTACCACGAATCAAAATGTCTTTTCCCTTATTGTTAACCATATCGGTGATCGCCTCCTTAATTGTTATGCATTTCCTGCGCAATTATTGATTACGCTCATAGATGATTCGAAGGCCTTCCAGTGTGAGCCAGGGATTTACTTCCTGAATGGAATCTGACTCGCTTGCAATCAATTCTGCAAGACCGCCAGTAGCAATTACCTTAGGCTCCGCGTTCATCTCGTTCCTAATACGGCCCACAATTCCATCCACCTGACCTGCATATCCAAAAATAATTCCCGCCTGCATGGCATGCACCGTATTTCGGCCGATGACTTTCTTCGGCTTCTCCAGCTCAATACGAGGCAGCTTAGAAGCACGTTGATACAGAGCTTCCGTAGAAATACCTATGCCTGGAACAATCGCTCCTCCTAGATAATTTCCCTGTGCATCGACGCAATCAAATGTTGTCGCTGTTCCGAAATCAACAACTATAAGTGGACCGCCATACTGCTCAATGGCAGCGACCGCATTTACAATCCGGTCTGCCCCAACCTCACGCGGATTTTCGTACCGCAAATTCAATCCGGTCTTAATACCAGGGCCCACGATCAGCGGCTTCCGTTTTAAATATTTCTCACATAGCTCCTCCAGTACGTGCATTAATGGAGGAACGACTGAAGAAATGATAACTCCTTCAATATCGTGCACTTCAATTTTAGACATTTGAAACAGATTGTGTATCAACACTCCATATTCATCTACTGTAGCTTGCCGGTTGGTGCCTATTCTGAAATGATGAAGCAGCTCGCGATTTCTGTAGATACCAAGTACGATATTAGAGTTGCCGACATCTACCACAAGAAACATGGCACTTACCCCACTTTCTTCTCATTGAGGTCCAGACTGATATCTAGGCTCTCAAAGGAATACGTCAAACGCCCTACCGAGATAACATCCACTCCACTCTCGGCAATACTGCGTATTGTTTGTAATGAAACATTCCCTGAAGCTTCTACAATAACATGCGGAGCCTTCTCTTTAATATGGCTTACTGCTTGCTTCATCAGTCCAGGTTCCATATTATCGAGCATAATGATATCAGCCCCAGCCGTCAAAGCTTCATCAACTTGCATCAAGTTCTCAGTCTCCACTTCAATTTTCATCGTATGTGGAATGTTGGCCCGTGCACGGCTTACTGCTTCAGCAATACTGCCCGAGCCTTTAATATGATTATCCTTAATCATCACTGCATCATACAGTCCGAATCGATGGTTGCTTCCACCACCGACACGAACAGCGTACTTTTCGAGCATACGATGACCAGGTGTCGTTTTACGTGTATCCACCAGACGAACCGGAAGTCCGTTTAACACATCAATAAAAGTACGTGTTTTCGTAGCAATACCAGACATACGCTGAAGCAAATTCAAGGCAAGTCGCTCTCCTGTAAGAACGCTGTGGGTGCTTCCTTCCACTACGGCGAGTACAGTTCCCTTGGCAACAGAATCGCCATCTTTTACAAGTGGAGTAAAGGTCAAGGTACGGTCTACCACCTCGAACACCCGCTGAGCTATTTCAATACCGGCCACAATCCCCGCCTCTTTAGCATGAATGATTCCCTTGGACTCATGACCCTGTGGAACAGTCACCGCAGTCGTAATATCACCTGCACCGATATCCTCTTCCAGCCAACGGGTGATCGATTCTACCAAACCAGCATTATATCCATTAAACATCATCACTGACTTCCTCCAACATTCCTTTTTCACGGTGAAGTAAAATATGTCTGCGCCAACGTTCGTCATTCCGCTCAGGGAAATCCTCACGGTAATGCCCTCCGCGACTCTCCTCACGAACAAGAGCCGATTCAGTCAATAGCAAGGAACAAGTGAGCATATTTGCGAATTCCAGCTGCTCTCTAGTATGAAGGGCTGCCCCGAAAATAGGCAACTGCCGCTGAAGTTCCTCCAATCCTTTCAGCAAACCCTCTCTCGTACGGCGAAGACCCACTTGCCGAACCATAACCTTTTGCAATTTCAGCCTGCGCTCAACGATAGGCTGCATGACAGCATCATTGCGATTCTCTTGACAAGCTATGTTCATTCCCGTCTTTTGCAGAGGCTCTAGCTGCTGGACTCGTTTAATAATACGTCGTCCAAATACGATAGCTTCCGACAAAGAGTTGCTTGCCAGACGATTTGCTCCATGTACTCCGGTAGAGGACACCTCTCCGCAAGCGAACAGACGCCCCACACTAGTCTCACCGTAGTGTCCCGTCTGTACACCTCCCATCATATAATGCGCAGCCGGAGCAACAGGAATCCAGTCTGTTGTCATATCAAGACCAAATCCAATGCAGGTCTCATAGATTGTCGGGAAGCGATGCTTAATCGTCTCCGGTGTCTCATGCGTAATATCAAGATAGACAATAGTAGACTTCGTAGCTTCCATTTCACTGACAATAGCCCGAGCCACAATGTCCCGCGGCGCCAATTCGAGCAGCTCATGGTATTTCTCCATAAAGCGCTCACCTTTGATATTACGCAGAATTGCTCCTTCACCACGTACAGCTTCTGAAATCAGAAAACGTGGCGCTCCCGGATAACACAAAGACGTAGGATGGAATTGAATGAATTCCAAGTCACGGATCAACGCGCCAGCACGATATGCCATAGCGACTCCATCGCCAGTAGCCACTTCAGGATTGGTCGTATAACGATATAGCTGACCAGCCCCTCCAGAACAAAGAATCGTTGCATTCCCTCGAAGAAATACACGCTGGCCATCAGGACGCATCACAAGAGCTCCCAAGCATTCATTATCCTCTGTAATTAAATCTATGACAAAATGATCATGCCAAATATCAATATTAGGGTGACCCCCTACTTGCTCCGACAATGCACGGACAATTTCAAAGCCTGTTGCATCTCCATTTGCATGCAGAATACGACGATGGCTATGAGCTCCTTCTTTCGTTAACGCTAGTTCCCCGTTCTCTATGTCAAAAGCAGTTCCGAGTGTTATCAGTTCCCTAACACCTCTTGGTCCTTCATTAACGAGAATATCTACCGATTCCGAGGAACATAGACCTGCTCCTGCCAGGAGCGTGTCCTGACGGTGATATTCCGGGGAATCTTCATCAGAAATAACTGCAGCAATACCACCTTGAGCATATCTCGTATTGCTCTCCATCAGTGATTTCTTCGTAATCATAGTAACCCTTTGCTGTTCACTCGCTTTAATGGCAGTAAATAATCCAGCGATGCCCGAGCCGATAACAATGACATCTGTATCTATTACGGGCAGTTCACTTAAATCAAAATCAACCAAATATTGTGGAATCACTATATTCACCTGTCTTGAACAGAGAGTAGCGCATGCTACTTAACCTGTAACATGCGCTCTAGGGATGCTCTGGCCTTGTCAGCTACAGCAGGAGGTACATAAATCTGCGGCTGCATCGTTTCCAGACATTTAACCAATTTCTTAAGGTTATTTACTTTCATATTAGGACACACTAGGAACTTAGTTGCAAAATGGAACGTTTTGTCCGGGCTGTCTTTTCTAAGCTGATAACCGGTACCATCTTCAGTTCCGACGATAAATTCTTTAGCTGAAGAGTTCTTGCAGTATTCCAGAATCGCAGTAGTACTACCTACAAAATCGCCCATGGCGACGACCTCCGGACGACATTCAGGATGCACAACAAACTCGGCTCCCGGATGACTTGCCTTCATCTCTACAACGTCCTTAACCGTAAGCATATCATGGGTATTGCAGTAGCCCTCCCAAATAATCAGCTTCTTATCTGTATGCTGCTGGACATAGTGACCGAGATTTTTATCGGGTACCCATATAATCTCATCGGCATCTACCGAATTAATAACTTTGACAGCATTGGAGGAAGTACAGCAAATGTCTGTCTCCGCTTTAATCTCAGCTGAAGAGTTGATATAGGTTACGACCTTGGCATTAGGATGCTGCGCCTTTAATTTGCGAAGTCCATCCACGTTAACCATATCCGCCATCGGGCAGCCTGCACGTTCGTCTGGAATAAGGACTGTTTTGTTTGGGGCCAGTATTTTAGCGCTTTCCCCCATAAAATGCACCCCGCAAAATACGATGGTCTCCGCATCGGTAGAAGCCGCCTTTTGGGCAAGCAAAAATGAGTCGCCCCGAAAGTCTGCAACCTCCTGAATTTCATCACGCTGATAATAGTGCGCTAAAATAATCGCATTCCGTTCTTTTTTGAGCTGGAACAGTTTTTCCTTGAGCTCCCGGTTCATTTCTGCCTTCCGCTCCAGTGCCTGAGCCTCCACCTTACTTCCTCCCCTTATGCGAATTCGGTTCATCGCCGAATCTTATCTCTCTATCCGCATTGTTATAGTTAATTTCATATGCCTTAAATAAGCATGAAATAGCGACAACGTATCAAATTTCACACGGTGTTTAACAATTAATTTACACAAGGTACGTTGTACTGTCAATCAACCAAAGAACGATTTGCATGAAAAAAATCCGGGGGACAGGATTTGTCTCCCGGATTTTTCATTTAACGCTAGTCAGTGATTATACAGTAGGTGTACTCCCACCGTTTCCTTTATCATCCTTATCGTCTTGATCCGATGTATCCGGAGCATCCTTGACAGTACCCGGAGGCGTATCAACCACAGGATCACTAGTAATATCATTATTCGATCCATTAGGGGTATCGTTCGGAATATCTCCAGGCGGTACAGTTGACGCCGGATCTTCACTTTTACCCTGGATGCGGACTTTAACATCACCAATGTTATCAACGATAGGTGCGCCGGAGCCCTCTTCATTGCTACCGCTGTTATCCAAATTGGAGTCAGGCAGCTTCCCGGTCTCGATCAATGACTTGATCCCCTCAAGCTCCAAGGTTTCCACCTCAAGCAAAGTTTCTGCAATAAGACGAACCTTGTCAGCATGCTCAATCAAGAGGTTCTTACTACGTTCATACGATTCAGTAATGAAACGTTGCATTTCCTGATCGATTTCGTAAGCAATTTTATCACTATAGTTCTGCTCGTGTCCGATATCGCGGCCTAGGAATACTTGACCTTGCGATGTGCCAAATTGCATTGGGCCGAGCTTCTCACTCATACCATACTCAACGATCATGCTGCGCACGATGCTGGTAGCTTGCTGGAAGTCGCTATAAGCACCCGTACCGATTTCACCAATAAAGATCTCTTCTGACGCACGACCACCGAGGAGACCTGTAACCTTGTCGAGAAGCTCTTGCTTCGTCACAAGCATACGATCTTCTTTAGGCATCATAATAACGTAGCCCCCAGCGCGACCGCGCGGGATAATCGTTACTTTATGCACCATATCGGCATTCTCCAAGAAATAACCAACGATGGTATGACCAGCTTCGTGGAAGGCAACAATGCGTTTCTCACGGTCACTGATCACGCGACTGCGTTTCTCAGTACCAACGATAACACGATCAATCGCTTCATCTACTTCACGCATAGAGATATCTTTACGATTACGGCGCGCGGCTAGAAGTGCTGCCTCATTCAACAGGTTCTCAAGATCCGCACCGGAAAATCCGGTAGTACGTTTCGCAATAATATCAAGACGAACGTCTTTAGTAAGCGGTTTGTTACGAGCATGTACTTTAAGTACCGCTTCGCGTCCTCTCACATCCGGACGATCTACCGTAATTTGACGGTCAAAACGTCCTGGACGCAGCAACGCCGGGTCAAGAATATCTGCACGGTTTGTAGCTGCTACGATAATAATACCTTCGTTACCGCTAAAACCATCCATTTCTACGAGCAATTGGTTGAGCGTTTGTTCGCGTTCGTCATGACCACCGCCAAGTCCGGCGCCACGCTGACGACCTACAGCATCAATCTCATCGATAAAGATGATACATGGTGCATTTTTCTTCGCATTTTCGAACAAATCCCGTACACGGGAAGCACCGACACCGACAAACATTTCTACGAAGTCGGAACCGGAAATACTGAAGAACGGAACGCCTGCTTCCCCGGCTACCGCACGAGCAAGCAACGTTTTACCAGTCCCCGGAGGACCTACCAAAAGTACGCCTTTCGGGATTCGCGCACCTACAGCGGCGAATTTGCGAGGATCTTTCAGGAACTCAACAACTTCGACAAGCTCTTGCTTCTCTTCATCGGCCCCTGCGACATCTTCAAATGTAACCTTCTTCTTCTCTTCATTGTAGAGACGGGCTTTACTCTTGCCGAAGTTCATTACCTTGCCGCCGCCGCCCTGCGCCTGATTAAACAGGAAGAAGAAGAGAATGAACATAATAGCTAGTGGAACAATCGAAGTCAGGAAAGTAAGCCAGATACTCTCGCCCTGCATCTTTTTCCAAGTCAGATCAAAGTCGTTCTTCTCGCTGAAATCCACGATTTCTCTGAGTACGTTTTGATCGTAAGGAATATAGGTTGAGAAGTTCTTCGTTTTGCTCTCGCCGACAGTTTCCTTATACTTACCGGTTACCAGATAAGCATAACCGTCAAATTTACCGGTCAATTCCTCGACGTTGTTACTCTTTAATTGCTGACGCAATTCATCGTACCTAGGGGTGACGGTTGCCTCATTTCCGCCGTTGAGGAATTGGACGATGCCCACCACGACTAAGAAAAGTATCAAATAAAAACCAGAATTCCGGATGAACCGATTCATCCCCTACCTCCTCTCAAAAACCTTAAGTTATTTTACCATAGCCGCTCTCGCCTTTCAAAAAACAGGCCCGGGTTTGTCTTTAACCTTATACTGTCACACCATTAAGTGGTGTATATTTCAGGCTTCAGCACCCCGATGTAAGGGAGGTTGCGATATTTTTCTGCGTAATCGAGACCATAACCGACAACAAAAGCATCCGGTAAAACAAACCCGGACAAATCAGCCTGCAAGTCCACTGTTCTGCGTGCCGGTTTATCAAATAAAGTAACAATTTTTACGGAGTTCACTTTACGTCGTTCTAGTACATCGACTAAATAACTGAGCGTAAGTCCGCTGTCGATAATATCCTCCACGATCAGAACATCTCGTCCCTCTACGGAAGAATCCAAGTCCTTAATAATTTTAACCTCTCCCGATGAACGGGTAGAAGCGCCATAACTCGATACTGCCATAAAATCCAATTCGATCGGCACTGTAATTTCCTTCACCAGATCGGACATAAAAATGAAGGCACCTTTAAGAATACAAATAACCAATGGATTGCGACCTTCATATTCCTTACTGAGCTGTTGTCCAAGCTCTTCAACTCTCTGCTGTATTTGTTCCCGTGTAATTAGAACTTCCTGGATGTCGTTTTGCAAAATACGTAAACCTCCTACGTTATACTATGAATGTCTTCACTTTGTTACAACAAAGCGATTCATTCTCTGCCCTTTTGAAGAGCCATTACCACAACGGAAGATGTATGCGGGCTCACTGTAGCAATCGCAGATCGACGAACACCCGGGATCCACAATATTTGTCCGTTGGCGTCCGTCACTATAGGAATTTCTGAGCGCAGCGAAGGCGGTATTTTCTCATCGATGAAAATATCCTTTACTTTTTTGCTCCCATTTAGTCCCATAACCTTCATGATATCTCCTGGAAGTCGTGAACGCACAGTAAGCGGATAATGTAGACCATCCGTATCGAACACTGCTTCATCGTTACCCCGACCTTCCGATTTCAAAAGACCCAGGCCAGCTTCTTCCCGGGTAAACCTTAGGGTTCGTCCCGTGTCCTTAATGAACACCTCCGCAGGAAAATGTTCCACAACATATGTATAATGAGGAATCTGACTTTCCGCTAGAGCAAACCGGATCGTATCATATTCGCGTAAACAACGTAGTCCGCCGCCAAGATCAATGCTCCATGTCGTAGGAGAGTTCTGAATTGCACCCTTACGAATCGCTTCAATCTTAACGAAATCGCCTTCATCCGTGCTTAAAGGCAGATAATTTAATATTAGTTTAATCATCCTCCGTTGTAAAGCGGCATGTAAATTGATAAAAGAGTTGATTCGAAAGGCCTCTAAGCCGTCCTGTTTAAATACCAGCTTGGCATAGGCAGCCTCGGCTTCCCGCTGTATGTAATCATCTTCTACCCCAATCACTTCAGCAAGTCTATTCAAGGAATCCGTCAGCTGTTCATTATATTGCCCCAAAAAGGGCAGGACATCCAGACGCACTGCATTTCGAGCATACTTTGGAAGTAAATTTGAACTATCTATTACATAAGGAATACCCAAAGTATCACAGGCTAGAATCAGCTCATCCTTGTATATACGCAGCAATGGTCTTATTAGTTCCACCTTTTTATCTCTTCTCTTCACTCTCATACCTGCAAGACCCGACGGGCCACTTCCACGCAAAATTCTCATCATGACGGTCTCAGCCTGATCGTTAGCATGGTGTGCCAATGCTATAGAGGCCGCTGAATAACGAGTGGCTACATCATGTAAGAACTCATATCGTTTATCTCTCGCTGCAAGCTGCAGTCCTTTCCCTGAATCCTTCATATATGAAGGAATGTCGAAAAAGCCGAGCTCAAACGGAATACCAAGCTTTCCTGCAAGATTCCGTACAAACTCCGCTTCCTCGTCCGACTGCTCTCCACGTAAACCATGATTAACGTGAGCACAAACCAGCCTCAGCCCAAGTTCCTTATCCTTGGAGATTTCATTCAGGATATGGAGCAGTGCAACTGAGTCCGGTCCACCCGAGACAGCGACCACTATGCAATCCCCTGGGGACCAAAGGTGATACTCGCTGTCCATAAGGCGTGCTTCTTCAACCAGACGGTACATTTTACGCTCCATCATGTCCCTCTCCCCTTTCACCTAGTCTATTTATTGGGCATCTCGGATCAGAACCGCAGCGTTAAATAAAGTGCACAAGCCAGCAACGTAATGGATAAAGCAAAAGCACCCAGCATCCATCTAGGCGTTGAAGTCTGGGGCCTGCCTCTCTTCGTGAATCCTTTGACGAGTTCCTTCCATAAATCGCAAGCTTCTGCAGAATCACGAAATTTCCCTTCGATTGCTTTCTCAAGCCATTTCCGATAGGCCCCAAGAACAGGCTCATTCTGCACAATATGAATTAAATCATTTTTGCTCCTCATCTGGGGCAATGAAGTTGCTGCCTTCTTGAGAGGCTCCTCCGCAAGCATATGAATACACACTACAGCGAAGGAAAACAAATCATAAGCAGGATCAGCCGTACGGCTTCCCGCCGACCAATATCCCCGGTCATACCATTCCGTGAACTGCTTCACACTTCGGCCAATAGCACTAACTCCACCATAATCAATCAGCTCTACTTCACCATAAGGAGATATGAGGACATTATTAGGCTTCAAATCTCCGAATACCCATCCCGATTCATGAAGTCTTCTCAACTGCTGCAAAATATAGAGACCTGCTACATTAAGCCATCTATCTCCTCTATTTGATAGAAAAGTACGAAGCGGCTCACCCTTCACGTACCGCATGACGTAGAAAGGAATCTCACTACCCAGATGAGAATAGTCATCTACCTCAACCAGATAAGATGGGCCCTGTCTTTCATTGGCTTTACGATGTTTGCGCCTCTGATTTTGCAACGCCTTCAGCACATTGACCTCTGACTGTAAGTCAATCGTGTCGAAGCCCATCTTGAGCGCGTAAAGCTCACCGTTCTCAGCCCGTTTCACAAGATATACGATTCCGTTCGCTCCCTGACCGAGTAAACGCTGAATTACATAACGTCCACCCCTCCAGCGCCCGGTTATTAGAGTGCCTTGCGGCAAGACCATATTAGACGACTTAGACGACGTAGTCACCGAGCATCCCTTCTCCCCGGCCTGATTCGATCGGCCAGTTCTCGTTACTTTGTCCCTTCAGTGTACCATACCTAAAGAATTCAATCACCTTCAAGATCGCTGGACCCGTTGGTGTCGCCCCCCTCATCGAAAGATGCTGAAAAATGGAACGAACAGATTCCAAATTTGTCGTCCAGTCCAAATCCAGCACAGCATCCTCCCCACCATGCTTGCCTGGAAAATGAAATACCGCAAGGCTGCTTCGTCCGTTTCTCGCCCCAAGACTTAACATCATATCACGGATCGCATTCTCCACTGCGGGCAGCTTAGGCTTCATACTTGCACTTGCATCAATGAGCAACGCTACCTCCAGCGGACTATTCTCGCTCAGCTCATCAATCACCTCAACAACCTGAGAACGTTTCTCCGGTGGCAAATCCTCCATCTCTGACCCGCCCAATATCTGTCTTAGCTCCTTATTCACCGCATGTTGAATGGTCTGTACAACTGTTTTCCGGGTCATCATTTGCATTGTCTGCGCTAACTTCTCCGTTCCTGACAGACGACTCATACCACCACCGGCTTTTGCAATCTCGGAAATTTCAGCACTACCCAACTCACCAATCGTTCCATAATCCACAATACCGACCACATTGACCGTGATTCCTTCCTGTCTTGCCAGAGCCGCCGCCAAAACCGGGCTTTCTCCCACATTGGAGCATCCATCCGTAATCAGCATAATTTGCTTCATCAAATATCCCGCCCTCTCTTCGTTCTAATCTCTCGTTTCTAGTATTTCCACCAAATTAAGAGTTCAAACTAGGAGAACGACGAAAATCACTGCATATGACAAAGGGTCGAGCCAACGTATCTATCATTGACTCGACCTCTTCGAATAAATATCTAGAAAATTGATCGTCAGTACTATAGCTTCGGAAAATATCCAATCGATACAGCGTAATCTAGCATTCGCGCAAAAAATTGTGCATTCGGAACATGACAGTAGACGCCCGTACCTGCCAAAAATTGCGTTGCACGTGGACAAGCGAATCGGTAAGCTGAATTTTTAGCCCCGTCACCTTCCAATTGTGCCATAGCAAGCTCCATTCCTGTACGATCCTTCGGCAGACTGCTGTCGAGCACCCATGCTTCATATTCGGACAATTCCAGCAGCTCGATCTTGTACCCATAATCCTGCAGCATCTGTACCATGTCCTCATACAGTATTTGCGTCGGGTTGCATATATGAAAAACTGTACCTGCCGATCCATTCTGAAGGGCCAGATTAACAACAGACTTTCCGGCATAGTCAATTGGAGTAAAATCAACGTACCAGCTTACTTTTGGAGCCTTTCCAAGAAGCATCATCGCTTTCAACATTCTATAAAAAGCATTGTTATCAATGTTTTTCTGGAATGAGCCTGTCTTAGAATGACATGACAAATTACCGATACGATAGACAGTAGCAGGCACGCCTTCATCTTCGCAGGTTTTGACTACCAGCTTCTCAGCATCCAGCTTGCTGTTAGTATACACGTTGTCCGTACAAATACTATCTCCATAGCCCGAGCCTATGAAATGATCCCACTTCCCCCCGAAAGCCAAATCTTCAGGGATACCTAAAGTAGATATATAATGAAAGCGGACATTTTTGCCACGGGCCAGTGCAAGCAAACGATCCGTACTTTCAACATTTACGCGTGTAAAATAATCGGCATCACCGAAATGCTTCACCTCTGCCCCACAGTGAATAATTGAGTCTATATGCTCCTCAAGCAAACTTCTGTCTGCTGCACTAAGGCCTAATTGCTCCTGCTCCAGATCCCCAGAGATAACAACGACACGTCCATCCATTCTCTCAGCGATCTCTTGTCCATAATAATCGCACATCACATCTACCAGACGCTGATACGGAGCAATTCCGGAAGCAGGACGCACCAGGCAATAAATAACGCTATCTGATGTAGCAAGCAATTCACATAACAGCATAGATCCCAGGTATCCTGTTGCCCCCGTCAATAAAATATGACCTTGTTTCATAGCGCCACACTTTGCCATTCCTTCGCTGCCAAAGCTATGCGGATACTCCTCCAGATCCCTGATCTCCTTGAAATGATCCTGACCTGATTCATCAGCCTGTTCATCATTCAGCACTATGATCCGTTCCGCTAAGCGCGCTATCGTAGGATTTACGAAGAAATCATTGATTTTCAACTTGGGAAAGCTTGGTTTAAGCAGGACAAGAATCTCAATAATTTTAAGAGAGTGACCGCCAATTTCAAAGAAATCATCATAAATGCCTATAGAGGTTCTGTGTAGCACTTGCTGCCAAGCACTCGCTATTGTTTGCTGCAGCTCGTTCTCTGGCGCGGCGTAATTCTCAGACACTTCTTCCAATGTCTCTGGGATGTCGTAGATGTCCAGACGTTTGCGATCCATCTTTCCGGTTGGGGATACTGGCATAGACTCAAGGAACACAAAATGTGACGGTACCATGTATGCTGGAACCTTTGCTTTCAGGAAAGAAGCGAGCTCCGATTTATGAATCGGGGTTCCTTCCTTAGATGTATAAAAGGCAACCAGCATTTTTTCCCCTACATCATTACTCTTGGCGATAATCGCTACGTCTTTAATATCGTCGTGCTTGGCAAGATTCTCCTCGATTTCCCCGATTTCAATCCGGTAACCGCGAATCTTTACCTGCAGGTCCTTACGGCCGATATACTCCAATCCTTCGTTTGACAGACGAACCAGATCTCCGGAACGGTAAAATCTTTTATCAGAGTCCAGATGAACAGGGTCCTTAATAAAAGCTTCCTCCGTCTTTTCCGGTTGGTTCAAATATCCCCTGGCAAGGCCCACGGAATGGATGAGAAGCTCTCCAGATACATTTATAGGACAAGGCTGGTTATTCTCATTCACAATGAGCACTTCATAGTTATGGATCGGCTTACCGATGCTAATGGTTGATAAATGCTCCGATACCGGACCATCCATCGTATATGTTGTCGTCACCACTGTTACTTCAGTAGGTCCGTACGCATTTACAATCACCGGACAATGTGGAAGCTTCTTTTGCAATCCACGAACTGCCTCACCTGACAACGCCTCTCCGCCGATAACAAAGCTCTTAATAGATACGTATTTTGACGCATCCTTCTCAGTGAGATACGCTGACAACTGGTTGAAGAATACCGTTGGTAAAATACCAATTCGCGTTGCCCCCGTCTCTTCAATACCTGAAGTAAATGCTTCTACCGAATAGCGCTGTTCCCCCGACAATAGATGAAGCTGTGCACCAGAGCATAGTGCGCTAAAAATGTCATACACAGACGCATCGAAACTAAACGTTGAATACTGCAGGATTACATCATTTTCCGAAAACTTCAGATGCTCCACTGTAGTCATTGCCAGGTTAACGACCCCTATATGAGGAATCAGAACACCCTTAGGTCTACCCGTAGTTCCCGAAGTATAGATGATATAGGCGATATCATCAGGAGTTATCTCCACGTCAACATATCCTGTCAACTCTTGTGACTCTTCTGATCCTTCTATGTCTCCTATATCTTCACTGAAGATCGATTCCAAGCTTAATAAACTCACTTGCTCTGTACCTGAGCCCATAAACGATATTAGCTTGGATTTATAAATATCCTTAGTTATGACAATTGGACATTTCGTATCATCGATAATGTAAGAGTTCCGATCGTCTGGATGCTCCGGGTCTAGTGGAACATATGCTCCTCCAGCTTTGATTACACCGAGCATACTGATCACAGCCTCTATACTGCGTTCCATATAAATCGATACAAAGTTCCCTTTATGAAGGCCATGCTCTCTCAGCTTCTTAGCTAACCTGCCCGATAGATAATCCAGCTGACGGTAGGTCAACTGCCTGCCATCCGTTGATAGGGCCACGCGATCCGGAAATTGTTCTGCCGAACGTTGGAACATACCTACAACACCATTTGAAGGCATGTCCCACTCCTTTGTCGTATCATTTAGCTGAACATATGCTTCCTCATCCTCTGCCGTCAGAATCGGAATGCTGCCAATCGCAATACTGTCATTCTCTATAGCTGCTTTCACAATAGATTCATAGTGTGCAGCAAGCTTACGAACAGTATCTTCCTTAAAAAGATAGCGGTCATATTTTATGAGGATACGACATTCAGAATTCTCATTTTCTACTGACCAGTTCAGACGACTTGAAGCATACGTATCATCATCACCGTATAGGGTCTGCACAATTTGCGTATGGCCGACAAGCTCTTCTATCTCTTTTAATGGAAGACTGGCTGAATTTAGCTGGTTCAGCTTGCCTCTGATCGACGTATAAAGCTCCTGATAAGTCATCCCAGGCTCGCACGTTACTCGCAGTGGCAGAATATGACCGTTATGATCTTTAACTCCTACTAGTTGATCCTTTTCGCCACTCATTCTGAACAATAAAATCAAGTAACCTGTAATCATCCATGCTTGTTGTTCTCCTGCTGCTGATAGCTTATTTAGTTGAGATTTTGTAAGATCCAGCGGGTATATGGTCGTCTGCTCAGCACGGCTGGCAGCAAGTTTTGAATAATCGGTATATAAATCTAATCCCGGTAACGGTAACCAAAGCTCCTTTTGCCAAAATTCCCGGACATCCTGTTTCACCAGAACGGAACTCACCTATAATCCACTCCTTGGTCGCTGAAATCTCTCTATAACTTCAATCTTTGAACTACCTGTTCCAGTTCACCAGAAACCTGGTTCAACTGCTCAGCCGAGTCCATAATTTTACCTGCAGATGTACGCTGCTCCAGAGCATTCGATTTAATATCCTCTGCTACAGTTGCATTTCTCTCAGCCAAAACAGAGATTTGCTTGAATGCAGCAGTAATTTGTTCTGTCTCTGCCACCATTTCCTCTGTAGCTGCAGAAACCTCTTGAATTTGACTCGTAATCTCTTCTGTTGCATTCAAAATATTGTAAAAGAGTACTCCCGTATCCTTCACAATTTCTATTCCCGATTCTACATTTTCATCGCCCTCTTTAATTGCCGTTACAGCCGTCAAAGTTTCATTCTGAATAGTATGAACGAGCTCTGCTATCATCTCTGCTGACTTCCCGGATTCCTCAGCCAATTTCTTGACCTCATTCGCTACGACAGCAAATCCACGCCCGTCTTCACCGGCTCGTGCAGCTTCAATGCTGGCATTTAGTGATAACAGATGGGTTTGCGCTGCAATTTGCGTAATGACTTGTACGATTTCCTCAATTTCTCCTGAACGCTTCTGAAGCTGTTCAATCGAGACCACCGAATTCCGAACCGATCTCTGAATAGCATCCATTTGCTTTATTACTTCATCAATATTGTTTCCACCAAGCTCCGATTGATCTTTCATTTGCAGAGACGCTTCGGATAGCGCAGAGGTATTGCCGGCAATTGTATTTACGCCTAAGCCAATCTCCTCCAAGGATGCAACACTCTCAGTAAGAGATTTGCTTTGCTGCATGACCTTGTTTGAAATTTCCTCAATGTGATTCGTAATATTCATAGAGCTCTGATGATTATCCTCTATAGCAGTAAACAACACCCTCGACTGCTCTGCAGATTGATTGGAGCTTGTCTTGATTGCAGTTACCAGATGATTTATATTGCTTACAGTAGTATTAAACTTCTCATTTACACGACCAAGCTCATCATTTCCGGCTTTCAACTGAACACTAAAATCGCCGTGACTTAACCGATCCAGCGCCCCCATCAGATCCTTAATTGGAGCAAAACTCCGTCGAATGAAATAATACTGCAACGACAATATCACTAACAAAATCACTAACAATGCTACTACCGTATTTTTCAGTAGATCCTGCTGGCCCGTCATAATGATGCTGGCATCAAAATCCATGCCCATGTAAGCAAATATTTTCCCGTTCTCATCTTGGAATGGATATAAAACAGTCAACCACATACCATAATCATCTTTATACGGCTTGGTATATGTAATTTCTTTACTTTGCAGCATTTCCTGTACACCTTTTACGTGAAAGGAAGGTTGTCCCAGCATATCTCCTAGATGGAGACCTTCACCCTCAAACATATCCAAAATAGCTGTAGGAAAAGAAATCATTTGCGTACTGTTATCGATGACTTCTGACCCAAAAATATATCCCTGGGCTACATTTGGATGAGTTGCTGACAGCTCGTCAAACAATTCTGTCAACTTCTTCTGAATTGCTGAATTCCGATCCGTATTTTTCATTGCCTCAGCAGCTTCTGCCGAAGTAATCTTGTTCATCCAAGCTTCCATTACCTTGTGAGAGTCACCTTCCAGCTGATTTCTAAGTACTCCACCCTGAATATAATAACTAGAAGTGATAAGTATGATGCCCGTCATAATGATGGAAAAACTTGTTAGTACCATGTTTTTTGTGACGATACTCCATCGATTAATGAATTTAAACATTTCTCCAGTCTCCTCTTCAGTCTCTAGTGTAAATAGCGTGCTTTTCCTACTGCATCTCTTGTACGGTCGTCATAGTCCCCCTTCCACAGCAGTACATTCCAATGCACAAACAGACAAAAAAAGATAACCCAGTTTCAAAAAACCGCATAGGTTACCCTCTTCATGTGCAACTGGCTGACATTTCCTCTACGGAAGTAGTCCCTATAGCTTTGCGTCACTATTTTTCAATAGCTTTGCCGGAATGTATTAAATTTGACTGTTTTAAATTTCTGGAGCTCCTCAAGAAATAGGTAATGTTACAACGTTACTATCAATTTCCGCAATTAACCATGAAAAAATTACCATTTATTTGTCGTTTATGTGAATACTACCTCCTTATGTCATAGTCTTTATTGCCTAACTCACTGTTCTCGGTCGCTCCAGTCGGGAAATTCCCGGGATGTGCAGCGTAGACCACTGAGGCATTAAATGATCTATTTTAGCTACAACTACCGTCATATCATCATGGATCATATTTTTCTGATAACGAATAACAGATTCTAGTAGACAATCAGCGATTTCTTGAGGCTCTTCAGAATCGATTTCCTGAATTAGCCGTTTGATCCATAGCTCTTTATTCACAGCGTAGCCGGGAGCATCATAAATGCCGTCCGTCATCATAACTAACGTATCCCCTGGATATAGCTGAACTGTTACAAGATCTACTTCGATATCCTGAATGATGCCTATAGGCAGATTGCTTGCCGAAATCGGTATGACGTCATTTCCACGTTTGATAAAGCTCGGAGAGGAGCCGATTTTCATAAATGTAGTTCTGGCCGAATATTCGTCGATCAGAGCCATATCAACCGTCGCATATACTTCATCTGGTGACCTGAGCATCAGAATCGAATTAACCGATTTAATCGCCAGCGTCTCATCCATACCGGATTGCAGCAGTTGCTCTAAAATATTTAGTGCTGAGCTGCTCTCCAATCTTGCCCTCTCCCCATTTCCCATGCCATCGCTCAGCGCTACTGCGTAAGTTCCGTTGCCTAACTCCTTCGCACTGAAGCTATCACCTGAGAGTAAATCCCCCCCTTTAGCTGTCCCGGCAACCCCTGTCGTAATCTCAAAGGTTTTAGCCGAACCAAATGTGACCGTTGCAAGTCCTTCTCTTCCTCTCCCTCCTGTCATTACTTCATTTATCACAGCTATATGCTCACCCACGATATCAGATAAGAGCGGGGCAATGATTTTACGGCATTCATCAAACCCCCGGGTGTAGGCATGGACGATCTCAATCTCAACATTGCCATGGTCCAGGCTAACAATGTCAATGTTATGAATGGAGAGCCCCATTTTCTCCAAAGCTTCGCGGATTTGCTCCTCCTGCTTATACATGGCTTGTCCCTCGCGTTGAATTTCTTTTGCCAAATCCTCCATCACCTGGGATACCCCAGACAATTGCTCTGCCACTAGCTGACGACTATCGTATATTTGCCGTTTCCAGTGCATATCATTTTGGTAGTGATCATATTCGTGTTTCATCACATTCAGCACTTGATCCGTCTTCATGCAAAGCTTGCTCCATTTTGGCGGAAGATCTTCGTTATGAATCTCAGGGTTGTTTTCAATGGCAGTCATCATTTCGGTCATATATTTATAGGTTTGATAAAAGTTACCGTCCCAGCAGGTCTTGCGGCGGAAGCATGTTCGGCAAGCACCTTCAGTAACCGCATTCATAAAATGATCGACATCCTCGCCACGCTTCATCAATTCACCAGAGCTGGCCATCTGCCCGAAGCTGCGGGACAATTGCTTGAACACTTGCGAAAACTGGGATACTCTCCCCGCTGTTACTTCACGCATACGTTTTGCGTATTCATGCTGAGTTTTGTTATGATCCTGCGTACCTGGTATATATTTCGAAATAGCACTGGTTACCGACTTTGGCGTTAAGAGAAAGAACAGAACAGCAATACAGCTCTCCCATGTAGAAGCCAGCACATCGGTAGGTCCAGTCAAATATATCGATAAAATAGACGACCCTAGCAGCATTCCAAACCCGACAGCCCATTTACGTCCTTCCCGCAGCATCCCTGCCAGCATCCCGGAAAAAGCAAGCAAGCTCATTTGATATAAAGCGCCTGTATTGGCAAGACTAAGAATTAATCCTGTAACTACACCAACCGACGCACCAAGAGATGCACCTCCTACAAGAGCGAATAACAATATCAAATACCTTGTTAATATATGTTCAACGGATAAACCTGAAATTTCCCAACCGACCAGTCCTGTCATAACAGATGCTAGTAAAATAACCAAACATAGTATTTCTTCATTGCGTAGTTGATAGTTTCTTTTGCGATAGGTAAAAACAGGTACTGCCTGTATAAATACTAGCGTCAGCATAAAGCTTAAAACTGCATCCATCATCATGATCAGCATTGCGTACCAAGTTAAGGATGGCCCAATTACCGCTCCGAATAGCCCAACAAAAAACGTACTGGTGAACACCATAAGCGGAGCATATGAAATATCCGCCCGTTCAAAAGATTCCATACCCTTATGAATCAAATAATAAATAAGCAGCTCTGCAGCAATGAATACTTCATGATGACCAGGGGCGAACATCGCTCCCAGAATCATAGTTGCCCCCGATAGGATCACGATATCACGACGCATAAACATCATCACTGCAAAAAAAGCAACGCCAAAGGGAGACAACTCATCCAAAATCAGTGCCCTGCCTAGTAGGAAGCTCATGATGATAAACAGCCCATTCCACTTATTTACGTCAACCACCTGTCGAGCTTTCCCAATCACCCGATGATTCATCAGGACATTCCAGTTAATTCCCCATTTCTTCCCCTTTCCTTTGTTCATCCCTGGAAACAGGGTGACGTTCCACTTCTCCATCACCAAGCACCACCTTTTCCGTATTTGTGAGGTATGTCCCATTATAGGAGGGGTCAAGTGGAAAGTTTGTCATATACCGGAACCAAGCACAAAGAATTTTCCGACAAATTGAGAGCACTATACGAAACAGCGCGAACGTAGGCCAAGCCTATGTCTACTCTTCCTTATACCTCTTTATGTTCGTAACAAGTTAACATTTTTTGTAAACTAAATCACCGCAAACACAAGGTAAATTTACGTAGATACAGTAATAAACTGTCGGCTTACGAGAGAAGACGACAAAAATAGAAGTGAAGGGGATGAGATAAAGAGGAATAAAGAACAAAAAATGAGCAAGCTGGAGACAACAAAAAACCGTAGGCAATAATTATCGCCTACGGTGTGTTTGATTGATTATTTTGGGGGATTACATTCGTTTGGCACCGCGTCCACCGCGTTTGCCCTCCGTATTCTTCTTCAACGACGAGATACGTTCCTCACTGTCCTTGAGGAAACGCGACACCTTGTCTTCAAACGTAGCCTTGTTCGCCTGCGGTTTGAAGGAGCGCCCTCCTCGATCTCGGTTAAATCCACCGCCGCCAGGCCGGTCACCATCTCTACCGCCACTTGGACGATCAGGTCTTGGAGCACGAGGCGGTCTTGCTGCCTCTACCGGTTTGTCTACAGTTTGTTTGATGGATAGTCCGATCTTTCCGTCCTTATCGACATTGATTACCTTCACGGTAACTGCGTCGCCTATCTTCAGGTGATCGTTGACATCCTTAACATAATTGTCGGCGATCTCCGAGATGTGAACGAGACCCGTGACACCTCCTGACAGATCCACAAATGCTCCGAAATGCGTGATGCCTGTCACCTTGCCCTCTAACTTGGTGCCCACTTCAATTGCCATAGAATAAAATGATCCTCCCTTAAAAATATACAGCCAGGCCTCGAAATCTTGACTGCGGTGATTTGATTATACCGAATGACACAAATAAGGTCAACAGACGTATACCCTAATGTCAATCATTTTGGGAACCGGAATCAGATATCCGAACAGGAATCTCACCCGGCTTGTAAAGTCCGTATTTTTTCATAGCTATTTGACCGATATATTCAGGGTCCTTGAGTCGATCCAGTTCATATTTCAATTGGTTCAAGCTTTGTTCACTGGCTGCCTTGGAGGCTTGGTACTGGTACATTTGCTCTGACTTGGCTCCGATTTCTCCCGCTTGAGCAAAATACGTATATCCCGCCCAACCTATGAATACAATCATGAAGCTCATCCACAGTCGAATTCTTCTACGTGCCCCTGCCGGTTTTACAGGAACTTGGCCAGTTTTGTTTGATCTCATTGTTCCTCCTTGCACAGGGCACCTCCAATCTATAATCCTTGCTTAATCTTTGAAGAGCCAGCGTGTCCAGCTTTTCCAAAGTTTAATCGTCTTATCCCGTATCCTAGCAAGCCTGTCCGGAATACGCAACTTCTTCACGATAGGTCTACTAACCCATGCCACTAGCCTCCAAATAGGGGACAACGTAATTCTCCCCAGGAAAAGCAGCACAATCCATATCAGGCCAAGAAGCCATTTTACAAGTCTCAGTATCCATAGTAGCGGAGTAATTATAAATAGCTGAGCAATACGAACCATTACCCCGTAAAACCATTTTACTACTTTAATTAACATTACCATAAAACGTTCTGTAAGAACACTAAGGAACAAAAAATAAATCCATACGCCTATAAAAAGTCCTAAAAAAACATAAAATCTTAATTCCCCTTGGTTAGCATGGTACAGTGCCCTGAACACAAATAGGGAGGCAGCCAGCCAGTACAATAGGTCAAAAATATGAATACTCCACCGTGGAAAACGAAATTGTCCCGATACGACCCGGTAGCTATCGAAAGCAATTCCGAGAATCCCCCCGCAGGCAAACATCCATAGCAGGGTCAACCACTGCGTGTGCAGATTCATCGGAATAATTTACCCAAGAAGCCTTTACCTGATGGCTGTGAACCCGGATCTAAATAAGATAGAGAATTAACTAGACCTTCAATGCTGACAAGCCCCTGCTCCAAATTTAAATTTTTGATATGTAAATTTTGTCCGCGTATCGTTAGATGCCCCAATTCTGTCTGGAGCAAAAATTCCTCACTATCAAAGCTCTCCACATTTAGAACGCCTGTAATATCCAGCAGCTTGCGGTGCATCAAATGCAGTTCCTGACGTTTGCCTTTACTTTGTTCAATCATGGCATGTACCCCTCCTCTTACAAATAGACTATGGGGACATCGCCAGATTTAGAACAGGTTAGTTGCGATGTGAAGATATCATGATGCAGAGGTTGATGGGGTTGATGGGGTTGATGGAGTTGCTCTAATTGCTGCAAATATGCAGGCTTTGGTGACCTAAATTCCCCAAATATGCTAAATTGCTGTAGATGTGCAGGCTTTTTCTAAGAATCCTCTTCAAAATAGCTGTTCCAGGAAATATTCCTGCACTTTTGCAGGCTTTGATTCGCTTACATCGTTATCCACTTGTAAAGCTGCACATTTGCAGGTTTTCCCTGCTACTGTACTAATTGATACTCATGATGCTCTATACTTTTACACTCTACATTTCCACATTTCTATATCTCTACATCTCTACATCTCTACATCTCTACATCCCTACACTTCTATACTCTACACTTCCATAATCCGCACTCTCACCCTTTATTGCAGCAAAGTTCTGCATTTTGAATATATGAGAGAATCCCTATCAATGTAATTATTATAAGTATGGACCGCGTTTTACCAGCAATTAGTTTATAATGACAAAAAATTCAGCTTTTACTTATAACTTTTTAGTTCTTCAATCTAAAAAAGCAGCGCCCTTAGGCACCGCTTTTTTTGCAAACAGGTCAATTCTTCTACTCGAACAAGTTGTCCTTTGCAATAGATTCTTCTTTTACCAAGGTATACATGGTAGCAGCTTCTTCCTTGCGAGTCGTTTCAGCAAGACGTTCTACACGCACCGTCACCAGCTTTTGGCCGAATTGAACGGTGATTTCGTCACCCACCTTGACTGTACTGCTCGGCTTGGACTCGCGCCCGTTGATTAGAACACGCCCTTGTTCAGAGACATCCTTCGCCACCGTGCGCCGCTTAATTAACCGGGACACCTTCAGGTATTTATCAAGACGCATTATTTTACAGCTTCTTTAAGTTTGTTGCCCGCTTTGAACGCCGGAACGTTAGATGCCGGAATTTCAATCGTTTTACCGGTTTGTGGGTTACGGCCTGTGCGACCGGAACGTTTGCGAGTTTCGAACGTGCCGAAGCCGATCAATTGTACTTTGTCGCCACCAGCAAGCGCATCTGTAATTTCGCCGAGGAAACCGTTCAATACAGCTTCAACGTCTTTTTTTGTCAAACCGCTTTTGCTGGAAATGTTGTTGATCAGATCTGTTTTGTTCATTAGTAATGCCTCCCAAAATAAAAGAAATAGAAGATTCTGCGGCAGTTCAAGGCATATTGCTTGTTTAAGCCGCATTGATATCTTTGTATGAGTATTCTTTCTTAAAACTTAAAATCCTGCCCAGAGAAGAACTTTTTTTTGTTTTTTCGCAAAAAAACCTGAATTTTAGGACTATTAACCAATTATTACCTTTCTTTCAGCTTTGCAGCGTCCCATAATTCATCCATTTCACGAAGTGTGCTCTCCTTAGGAGTCTTGCCCGCTTGATATAGCTGCTCCTCTACATAACTGAAGCGTCTTACAAATTTAGCAATAGTCAGAGACAAAGCCTCCTCCGGATCAACTCCGATATACCTTGCTGCATTTACAACAGAGAATAGTACATCGCCAAGCTCGAGAGTCTGTTCTTCCAAGGTGGCTCCTTCACCAACCGCTTCCTTCAGTTCAGCGATTTCTTCCGACAATTTATCCCATACCCCATCGATAGAATCCCAGTCGAAACCGACCTTGGCCGCTTTTTTCTGCAGCTTGTAAGCCTTCATAAGCGCGGGCAAATCACGCGGAACTCCACTAAGTGCAGACAGCTTCTCAGGCTGAAGGCCTTTACGTCGCTTCTCTTCCGCCTTCATGGCATCCCAATTCTTGAGCGCGGCTTCTGCATCCTCTGCGCTAAGATCACCGAACACATGCGGATGACGATAGAGCAGCTTCTCATTCAGCTCCTGGATAACATCATAAGCCGTAAAAGTACCAAGCTCCTCTTCCATCTGTGAATGCAGCATGATTTGCAATAGGAGATCACCCAGCTCTTCCCGCATATGATCAGGATCATCGTCATCAATCGTCTCAAGCACCTCGTAGGTTTCCTCGATCAGATTTTTGCGGATAGATTGATGGGTCTGCTCCCGGTCCCAAGGACATCCATCAGGACTGCGAAGAATTGTCATAATCTCGTGGAGGCGCTGAAAGCTGCGTATGCGGAGCGAATCATCGCTGCTTGCCGGAACATACACCAAAGACAGGTTGCCATAACCCTGCACACGATCCAGTTCATAGAGTGGAACAGATACAATTTGTTCTAATCCATCAACCCCAAGGGCATGACCAACGATGACCTGATAATCATCAGGATAAATCTCCATCAGACTGAGCTTTACATCCGATGCGGTAAATTCATCGTATACCTGACCGATCAACGTATGTAGTCTAGGATCAAGCCGCTCGCCTGTAATTTCTGAAGCATCCAGAAGCTTGAAGCCCTCAATGGGATCAAATCCCAATCGAACGAACGCTTCATCCAGAAAGCTTTCTCCACCGATCACATTCAGTTCAATGCCCTCAAGCGGACATCTTTCCCGCAGCAGCTTCACCGTAGCCTCAGCAACCATCGGATGACCGGGAACAGCATACAATATCTCATCCCCTTCAGCGACTGATCCTGCAACAGCGATAAGCCTCTCTACAATCTCCAAATACACTGAGGGAAAATCATCCATGGACTCATAAACTTCATCAAATGACGAAAACGATACACCCGTCTCCTCAAGCCAAGTGACGACCGGATGGTCCTTAGTTCGTACATACCGTTGCTTCGCCCCCTGAAGCCGTTTCAGACTTCCCAAGGTCAATCGATCAGGATCTCCAGAGCCAAGTCCGACAACCGTTATCTTAGCGCTCATCTATGGGGTCACACTCCTTGCTTCGTTTCTAGAATCACCATTGCTATTCAATACTATAACACTTGTCGTGTCCATTTACGAAGTCCACCCGTTCCGCTCGCAAGCTACCTAGCGCAGCAAATGCATCCGCCGAAGCGCCTTCAGCAGCTTCGGCCCAATGCGCGGCAGCGCGGCAAGCTCAGCCGCGCTAAGCAGGCGCGTCCGCAGCACGGCGGCCGCGAACACGGCTGCGCCAAGCAGCACGCCGAGCAGGCTCTCCAAGGCCGCTAGCAAGCGGCCGTGAGGCAGGACGGCGTCGGCGCCGAGGCGCAGCAGCAGGACGGCGGCCGACATGGCCAAGACGGCCGCCAAAGGGCGCAGCACGGCGTCCACTAGACGTGGACGCAGCTGCACCTGCTGCAAGAGCAGCGCTAGATTCAGCGCAGCTGCAGCGGTGTAAGCGGCGATGCCTGCGATCGCAGCGCCGGTAATGCCCAGCTGCGGCACGAGGAGCACATTCAACGCTGTCTTGATCGCCGCAGCAGCCAAAAGATTCAGCGCCGGTGCTCTAACGACGCCAAGACCTTGCAGCAGCGCTGCAGTCACGGCTACAAGCGCGCTGGGCGCTGCCGTCCAAGCGATCCAGATCATCGTGTTCGTCCCGGTCCCATCTTCGTAGAGCATAATATTAATTGGCTCTGCCAGGATGGCTAAACCAGTAGATGAGGCTAGTCCAATCAACCAAAACCATTTCAGCGCCAATCCAGACTGCTTGCGTATTCCTTCCCGGTCACCCCTCAAGTTCATCTCAGCCAATACGGGTATAAACAGCACAGACAGCGAAGAAGCAAGCATTGTAACTAACTGAACCAAAGGAATCCCGCGGTTATATACGCCAACCTCAATCATCGTCCCTAACTCGTCGCTCGACTCTGTGAGCAGCCGCGGCAAAGTAAACGTATCTACAAGACTGATAAGCGGGACTGCAAGAGCAGCGAGACAGACGGGAATCGCATAATACAACATTTCCCGAAGGAGAGAAAGCCCTTTGGTGTGATTCCCGGTCTGATTCGCAACAGCCCTATATTCCCTTTTCGATGTTTTTTTATTGTACTTTCGCCAGTATAGCAACACTACAATAAGTCCTGCCGCACCGCCAGCTGCTGATCCAGCCAACGCCCCACCAGCCACTAATGATTCTGATGCATCTATTCCGCTCAAATAAAGCAACAGAACGATCATGACCGTCACACGGACAGCCTGTTCGATCACCTGAGAAACAGCAGTCGGCATCATATCCTGCAAGCCTTGAAAATACCCCCGCAACGAAGCACTTAAGGGAATAAATAACAGTGCTGGAGCTGCGCTTCGCAATGCCGGAACGAGATGACTGCTGCCAATTAGCCGGGATATAAACGGAGCTCCAAAGTACATCGTCATACTTCCAACTATGCCAAGCAAAGCCATAACACCCGTTGCCACGCGAAGAACCTCTCGCTTTTCAGCTTCTCCACCGAGAACATGTCGTTCAGCTACAAATTTGGAGACCACCGTTGGGAATCCAGCCGTAGCCAGCGTTATCAGAATCGTATAGAACGGGTAGACCGTATTGTATATGCCAAATACGCCATCTCCCCCGATATTTTGCAGCGGGATTTTTTGCAGTGTTCCGAGCAGCTTCGTAATGATTGCCGCTACACTAAGTACAGCCGCTCCCTTCAGCAGCCCTGATGATACGCCATCATTGGATGATTTCATAATGTACCTACTTTATGATTTGATAATGGTACCTGAGGGTACTTAACATCAGGTTCCATTATATGACGAAACATGCAGCTGCCGCTACGTCATCCAACAGGTTCATATGAAGCTTTTCCCTAATCCACCCACCCATAAACTTCTATTCAGTTCACAACACAAACACACTCCCGCACAGATGAACGGCTTTACACCGTCCAGAAATGGTGGGAGTGTGCTGATGCAGCAATGATAAATCTCTACGACTACTGTTCCATCTGTTTTCCTAAAAATCCAGCTGCTGTTTCTGCCATTTTCGATTCCAAATCTGACATTTTGACACCCTCATCCTTATTCAAAAGAATCACTGTACCAATCGGATCCCCTCCGGAAATGATTGGTGCGATGACAAAGGAAGATATATTCTCTGGATGATCTTTATTGATTTCGTAGGTTCCTGTATTCGTCTCCACAATAATTTTGCGTCCATCCATACTGCCTTCCAGCAGCGAACTAATACGCTTGTCCAGATACTCCTTCTTGGATGCCCCAGCTACCGTAATCAGCGTATCCCGGTCAGAAATTAAAGTAATATGACCTGTGCTCTCATACAAGGATTCCGCGTATTCTTTGGCAAAATCACCCAACTCGCCAATTGGAGAATATTTTTTCAATATCACTTCGCCGTCGCGATCAACGAAAATTTCAAGTGGGTCACCTTCACGAATCCGCAAGGTCCGGCGAATTTCCTTCGGAATGACCACCCGGCCCAAATCATCAATACGACGTACAATTCCAGTAGCTTTCATGTCTCATGTTGCCCCGCTTTCTAAAGAAGTTATTGTGACTACTGCTAAACAAATGATCCAGTGATATGTTATTACAAAGCCTGCTGGTACAGGCTACTGGCATCCTAAGCCCGGTTACGATTAGCTGGCGGATGTACTTGTAAGGAATGGAGGGATTTTCGTTTCTTGTGATTCTGCCCATAGTATTTATCCCTTCAGAGCACCTTATGCATCTAATTTATCCGCGAACCCCAAATTTACCTAAAGATAAAAATGAGGATAAGAAAGCAGCGTGAACGCCTTCACGCTGCTTGAACATAAATCCTGATAAAATCCGTGTCCTGCGTTATGGTTTATTTACCGCTGGTATCACTTGTGCCGCTATTTCCGGATTGATTCGTTGTATCCGTAGTCCCGCTATTTGTTGAGCTATTGCCAGTTCCAGCATTTGTTCCATCTGTGCTAGTTTCTTCTTTTTTCTCAACTTTAGGCAATTCAATTTTTTTAATGATTTTCTTCTCCAAATCACCAGTCATAAACTCGTCCAGTTTTTGGGAAGCAACCGATATTTTGATGAGATCCTTTTCTTCGTTAGTCAGATCGGTGAAGGCTTTCTCTGTACGTGCTTCAACACGCATAATATGGTAACCGAAATCTGTCTTAACCGGGTCGCTGATCTTGTTCAGCGGCAAGGTCTTGGCTTGCTCCTTGAATTCAGTAACCCACTGGCTTATAGGTGTATTCTCATACAAGCCACCGGCTTCTCTGTTGGCTTCACCGTCATCACTATTCTCTTTGGCAAGAGTCGCGAAGTCCTCACCCTTGTCCAATTTTGCCTTAATTTCATTCGCCAGCTTGAGCGCATCCTCTTGTGAGCGTGCTTTACCTTCTCTGTCTGTGAGGCCAATCAAAATATGACGAACCGAAGCTGTGATGTAATTTTCTTTGGTTGCTTCAAATTCTTTAGTAACATCTTCATCCGTTACAGTCGCTTTTTGACTCTCCATTACCGTATAAATACGAATCATGTAGTTCTTAAAATCAGCTTCATCAATTTTTTGTGTTTCCAGCATTTTCTTAACAGCTTCATCACCCATGGATTTCTTCATAGCGTCGAATTGCTCTTCGGCTTTTTTCTTGCCCTCAGTCTTCATGCTGTCATCTGCTTTAGCTTCAAGATATTCGTATGCGATTTCTTGTTTGATCAGATAGTCACGAAAATCATCCATTTGCATGAACTGCTCCATTTGTGGCTGGAGCGCCAATACGATACGTTGCTCACGCTCAAACTCGTTTTCAGTAATCTCCCCACCATCGTAGGTCGCGATAACTTTACTGGTATCCTTGCTTGCAGATTTGCTGCTATCATTCTTACCGCACCCTGCCATCACAGAGAAAGACAACACGGCCACAAGGGCGATTAGCAGAGTCTTCCAAGCACGCTTTTTACTTTGAAACATTTTGTAGTTCCCCTTTCGCTTTGAACGAATTCTTCATGGCTTCCAGAAATTTCTCCAGCAAGCTCATCAATTCCTTGTCGTCCATTCCCTTGGTTTTTATCCGAATCAGCACACCCGAACCTGATCCCTGGTTAAATTGTACATGTCTTCCGAACAGATTTCCAACTTCCGCAAGCTTAGCGGGAACAAGATCCTTCTCCCGGCCCTCATAAAACTTCACTGTAACTTCTTCATTACGCATGGAAATGGATTCTATTCCGTACTTCTTGCCATACAGCTTCACTCTTGCGACAGAGAGCAGGTTCTGAACAGCTTCCGGCAGTTCACCAAACCGGTCAAGCAGCTCGTCCTCTAATTCCACGACATCCTCGAAAGAAGCAGCAGAAGCTGTTTTTTTGTAAATCTCAATCTTCTGAATACTATCATAAATATAATCCGACGGTAAATAGGCATCGATGCCAAGGTCGATCGTCGTGCTCCATGTAGACTTGGTCGAATCGGTCTCTCCAAGCATAGTGACTTTGCGTTTTTGGATTTCTTCGGCCAGCATTTGCGAATATAAATCAAATCCGACTGACGCAATAAAGCCATGCTGCTCAGCTCCAAGCAAATTACCGGCTCCACGAATAGATAAATCCCGCATTGCAATCTTGAAGCCGGAGCCAAGCTCTGTAAATTCCTTTATCGATTGCAGCCGTTTTTCCGCTACTTCGGTAAGCGATTTGTCACGCTGATACGTAAAATATGCATACGCAATCCTATTGGAGCGACCCACTCGCCCACGTAATTGATAGAGCTGGGATAGTCCCATTTTGTCTGCATCATGAACAATTAGAGTGTTAACGTTAGGAATGTCGACGCCCGTCTCTATAATGCTCGTACTGACAAGCACGTCATACTCCCCATCCAGAAAATCAAGAATGGTCTTCTCCAGCTCTTGCTCTGACATTTGTCCGTGTCCTACACCAACGCGTGCATCCGGCACTAGCATGGATATTTGTGCAGCCATTTCCTGGATACCCTGTACTCGATTGTACAGATAATAGGTTTGTCCCCCTCGAGCCATTTCCCGTTCGACTGCTTCTCTAACAAGGGCCTGACTGTGTTCCACTACATAGGTTTGCACTGGAAACCGATTCTCCGGCGGAGTTTCAATCACTGAAAGATCCCGTACACCGAGCATGGACATATGAAGCGTACGCGGTATTGGTGTGGCCGTCAAAGTCAAGACATCTACATTCGTTTTGAGCTTTTTCAGCTTCTCTTTGTGAGTCACGCCAAAACGCTGCTCTTCATCAACGATTAACAGGCCCAAATCTTTAAATACTAGATCCTGTGACAGCAAACGATGAGTACCAATAACGATATCTACTGTGCCTTGGCGTATGCCTTTAATGGTCTCGTTCTGCTCTTTGCGGCTGCGGAACCTGCTTAAGCTCTGAATGTTAATTGGATACCCTGAGAAACGCTCACGGAACGTCTCATAATGCTGCTGTGCAAGTATTGTTGTCGGTACCAGCACTGCAACCTGCTTACCTTCAATTGCGGACTTGAAGGCTGCGCGGATAGCTACCTCAGTTTTGCCATATCCAACATCTCCGCACAAGAGACGGTCCATCGGACGAGTCTGTTCCATATCCTTCTTGATTTCTTCAATTGCGCGAACCTGGTCACGCGTCTCCTCATACGGGAACATATCTTCAAATCCCTGTTGCTCAGGCGTATCCTTCTCAAAGGCATAGCCTGGCGAAGTCTGCCGCTCCGCATACAGCTTAATCAGATCATCTGCAATATCTTCAACGGATGAGCGAACTTTATTTTTCACCCGTGTCCATTCATTGCCACCGAGTTTATATACTTTAGGCTCTTTGTCCTCAGAACCAACGTATTTCTGTATAAGGTCAATTTGCTCAATCGGTACAGATAGCTTGTCGCCACCAGCATATAAAATATGCATGTAATCTTTGTGAATACCGCCTACCTCAAGGGTACCAATACCTAAATATTTACCGATCCCGTGATTCTGATGGACAACGTAGTCTCCTACCTTCAGCTCAGTATAGCTTTTAATCCGTTCTGCATTATCCATGCTTTTACCGAACTTGCGCGCTTTTCTACCCTTTTGTGAGAACATCTCGCCCTCTGTTATAACAACCAAATGTACAGAAGGAAGCTCAAACCCGGACTGCAGATTGCCTTGCACGAGCATCGGTTCATCAATACTGTAGTCCAGCAGCACCCGCCGCATGCGCTCCATGCGCTCTTCTCCGCTCGCAAGCATAATAACCTTGGCACCGCTTTTCTTCCACCGATCCATTTCAGATTTCAAAAGGTTCATCTGTCCATGGAAATCCTGCATTGCTCTTGTCACAAAATTGATAATATTCTGTGGCTGAGTATGAGGGACTTGCCGCAAGAACAGCGATAAAAACAAGGTCTGGAATGGTCTGTGATACAGCACATGTCCCCCTTCAGCAGCGAGAGGAAGCTCCGGCAGGCTCTTGCCGTTTTGCAATAAATGCAAATTCCATTCAGACTCATCGCGCTCAAGCTGTCTGGATGTCTCAAGTAGACGTGCTGGCTCTTCCAGTATAAGCAGCGTATCTTTTGGCATGTAATCATACAGCGTCTTGCTCTCTGGGTAAATCAGTGAAATATATTTATATATCTCCGGGAAATATACATGCTCACGCAGCAATTCAATTTCTCTGGAGACCTCTTCTTTCAACTTGATTTTGGCTTGGCGATCACTCATCTTCTCCAGTTGTGCTTCAAGACGCTCTACCGCATCCTGGGCAGCTTTGGTCAATCGATCTCCAGATGCTATCAATTCTTTACAAGGCGTTACGAGAACGTTCTTGATTTGATCTACCGAGCGTTGATCAGCCGGGTCAAAGGTACGAATCGAATCAACCTCATCATCAAACAACTCTACTCGATAGGCCAATGCAGAGGTAAGCGGATAGAAATCAATGATTCCGCCGCGAATACTCATTTCTCCGCGCGATTCAACTCGTTCTACTCTCTCATACCCGAGCTCAATCATCTCATTCAGGAAATGATCAAGCTTAAGCGTACCTCCCAGCTCAATGCCTAGCCCAGCTCCAGCCATCACTTCCGGTGCAGGAATATATCTGCGCACACCAGAATAAGGCACTACAACAATACCCCTGAATCCTTGGGAGCATTGCAACAGCACCTCTATACGCTGTGCTAGCGTCTCTGGGCTAGATACAGCCGCTTCAGCCGCTACAAGCTCATTTGCCGGATATAATAACACGTCATCTGCTGATAGCGCTTCCTGCAAATCTTCATAAATTTTTTGAGCTGAAAACATATTATGCGTCACGACTAGCAACGGTTGATCGGTCTCTTTGTGCAATGCTGCAAGCATAACCTGTCTTGATGATCCTGATAAACCTGAAATCAACTGTTCCTTCATTCCAGCCTTAACCCCGGCAATCATGGAGTTAAAATCGGAATCTTGAGAAAACGCTTGAATAAGTGCTTGTAACAAGTAAGGCACCTCTCTTATTGCTTATTAATGCGAGTATAGCGATCTCTATATATTCTGCGCATATCACCATAAATCACAAATCATATACCTATTTTATACTAAAAAGTTATATTACGGAAAAAAATTAAAGCAAGCGTTTAAGTCCATTGCAACATCAACCAAAAAAGAAGCCTCAGCAAACGTGCTAAGGCTCGATTAACCGTAGTTCGGTTGGATATCCTAACTTCCGCCGCATATTATTGCAGGGGATTCGAGAGAAGTGTCAGCTCCGGGTTGTTCTCCAATGCCTCACTGCAATAATCGCAGGTTACCCGGACTGTCGTATCTCCATTCGAATCATACGCTATTATATCTCTCCGTTCATCGGGGGTCAAGAAATGGAAACCGAGCTGGGATTCTGATACATAAGGCGCTTCTATTCTACCAATAAACGTCCGGCAATGCCGGCAAACATAATTTATCGCCATCATATGCCTCCTGAAGTGTCTTTATACCTTCAGTATGCCCTGAATTCCTTTTTTTAGCCCTGCCTAATCGCAGTTTCTTTATCTTCCTTCTCTTACCCGTTGAACTTCGCCATCGTCTGCTCAAAAGTATGCTCAAGGCTATATTCTAATGCATCACATGCGGCTTCAATTGATTGCTGTAACATTGGCGATTCCTTCTTCGCAAAGCCAGACAGAACATAATCAACTACTGCAAAGCCTGGTTCCGGACGGGATATTCCCATTCGAATCCGATTAAAAGATTGCGTGCCCGTATGCTGGATGATCGACTTGATCCCGTTATGTCCGCCTGCACTACCTTGATAACGTAGACGATTACGTCCAACCTCTGTATCCAGATCATCGTATACGACAATCATATCTTCAAGAGATACCTTATAATAGTCCATAAAAGCGCGAACCGCTTCCCCTGATAAATTCATATATGTCATCGGCTTAATGAGTGCTACTTTTCCACCAGGAAGAACGCCTTCACCGATCAAAGCTTTGCACTTGCTTTGCTTGATCGCAATGCTATGTCTGCGAGCAAGCTCATCCAGTGCCATAAAGCCGATATTATGTCTTGTTTTCTCATACTTAGCCCCCGGATTACCAAGGCCAACAATCCATTTCATTCTTCATGTCCTCCATCCGTACCCATAACTGCTATCTCAAGAACTTTAGGGGTTGCAACTCCCATTTGGAAGGATGCAACCCCTGTGTACAGTAGGATTCGGTTTTTATTCAATCTCGAACAGTTTGCTGATGGACAGCTCTTCATGGACGCGAATAATCGCTTCACCCATTAATGGAGCAACAGATAATACCCTCAGCTTGCTGGTCGGGTTAGGATGTGTAATCGGAATAGTGTCCGTAACAATAACTTCCTTGAGCGGAGAGTTTTCAAGCCGTTCCATCGCCGGTCCAGATAATACGGGATGTGTACAGCAAGCATAAACTTCTTCAACGCCGCCCTCTTTAAGCGCGTTAGCTCCAAGAACAATCGTACCGGCAGTATCGATAATATCGTCGATCAGAATTGCCGTTTTGCCTTCAATGTTCCCGATAATGTTCATAACCTCGCTGACGTTAGGCTCAGGACGACGCTTGTCGATAATTGCAAGCGGTGCGTTCAGGAAGTCAGCAAGCTTACGTGCTCTAACCACACCGCCATGGTCCGGAGATACAACAACCGGATTGACAATATGCTTGGAGCGGAAATATTGAGCCAGAATCGGTACACCCAGCATATGATCCACTGGAATATCGAAGAAGCCCTGAATTTGCATCGCATGAAGGTCCATCGTAATGACACGATGTGCCCCAGCCTTTTCGATCAAATTCGCTACCAATTTAGCCGTGATTGGGTCGCGTGAACGTGCCTTACGATCTTGACGAGCATAACCGTAATACGGAATAACGACATTGATGCTTTTTGCAGAAGCCCGCTTCAAGGCATCTACCATAACAAGGAGCTCCATTAGGTTGTCGTTAACTGGTGCGCAAGTAGATTGAACAATATACACATGGCAGCCGCGCACACTCTCGGACAGCTTGACTTGAATTTCGCCGTCACTGAAGCTCATCGTCTCCGAGTCTCCCATTGGAATGCCGATATAGTCAGCAATTTGATGGCCCAGTTTGGGATTGGAGTTGCAAGTGAAAATCTTCAGTTTAGAATCACAATACGTCATAAAGTTTATTACCCTCCGTGCTAGTAGATAGTTTTTGAGGTTATGATACAGGTTGTCCAAACTATCCCATCATTGAAATGGTCACTATTTCCTTTAAAAAATCCCGCCTATATACACCTGCAATACAAGTAAGTATAGGTTCCTACTGAACAAAATTGCATATATCCTATGATTCTTGTTCTTCTCTCTTCTTCTTGGCTATAGCCCGTGATCTGATCTTCTCAGCGTATCCCGGTTTATTCTCTTGACGATTACGAGCAATTGCCAAATCGTTCTCCGGAACATTTTGAGTGATCGTCGAACCAGCCACTACATAAGCGCCTTTGCCAATCTTCACGGGTGCAATCAAATTGACGTTGCTGCCAACGAAGGCATCATCCTCAATTTCTGTAATGGATTTATTATACCCATCATAGTTCACTGTTATCGCACCGCAGCCAATGTTTACATTCTTGCCTACCTTCGCATCACCGATATAGCTAAGATGTGATACTTTGGAGCCATCGCCAAGAGAAGCATTCTTGATCTCGACGAAATCTCCTACCTTGACATGCTGACCTAGTTTTGCACCAGGACGCAAATAAGCGAAAGGCCCAACGGTAGCTTCGCTCCCTACTTCAGCTTTTGAGAGCACGGAATGTTTTACCTTTGCGCCGTCATGAATTTGACTATCTTCAATTTCTGTCGAAGGACCGATTATGCAAGCTTCTCCAATCACGGTTGAGCCAGAAATGAAGCAATTCGGATAGATTACTGTATCTGCTCCTATTGTAACATCTGCATCAATATATGTGGAGTCTGGATCGATCACTGTTACCCCGCCCAGCATATGCTTACGAACGATACGCTCGCGCATAAAAGCTTCAGCCTCGGATAACGCTAATCGGTCATTTACCCCGATAGATTCTGCATAATCGTCTGTCATATAGCCTTCGACAACTTCGCCCTCTTGAACCAAAATGCCAACGACATCTGTCAAATAATACTCTTGTTGTGCGTTGCTATTGGTCACTTTTTCCAGCGCCGCAAATAGCTTCGCATTATCAAAGCAATACGTACCCGTATTGATTTCCTGTACCGCATCCTCTTCTGGAGAGCAATCCTTCTGCTCAACAATGCGTACAACGGAACCATTTTCTGCCCGGATAATACGCCCGTAGCCTTTAGGGTTATCCATTGATGCTGTTAATACCGTAGCTGCTGCTCCCTTACGGGTATGAAGGTTAATGAGTGCATCCAGAGTTTCTTCTGTTACCAGAGGAGTATCTCCGCAAATGACAATCGTTGTTCCTTCCTCTTGGCCTAGTAACTGGCCTGCTTGTTTGACGGCATGACCGGTTCCCAGCTGCTGCTCCTGCAACACATATTCAGCAGACGTTCCTAGATAAGACTTGACTGCCTCGGCACCATGGCCAACGACCACAATACTACGCTCACACTCGACTTTCTTCACCGTGTCCAGAACATGTCCGACCATCGGTTTGCCACAAACGGGGTGAAGTACTTTATATAGTTTAGACTTCATGCGTTTCCCCTGACCTGCGGCTAGAACAATCGCAAATCTTTTCAAGGCCCCGGCCTCCCTCTCTTAAACTCCATACTGAATATATCTCATTTAGAACAAAAAGAAAAGAGAGCTATGTATCATAGCTCTCTTTTCTCGAACCCCAATTAATTAACCAAAACCGTGACTTAAGCCCCTTCTTCGATAACTTCCTCTTGTTCAGCAGCGCGCTCATATTCAGCCAATACTGCAGCTTGAATCTTCTCCCGCGTACCTGAAGAAATCGGATGAGCGATGTCCCGGAATTCCCCGTCAGGAGTACGCTTGCTTGGCATTGCCACAAACATACCATTGTTGCCGTCGATGACACGAATATCATGAACAACAAACTCGTTATCGATGGTAATGGATGCTATCGCCTTCATTCTGCCCTCAGAGCTGACTCGGCGGAGTCTTACGTCCGTAATTTGCATATGTGTTCACCACCTTTTTCCATCAGAGACTTGGTGTAATATTCCACATAGCTTACGGAAATCCTTTTTTTTTCGCGAACAAAATGACCTAAATTCAGGAATTTTTTTGAACGAATGGGCTTTTCGACATGTTTCGCTTAAACCTCCAACGGTTCTACATATAATCGACAAAAAACTTTTGTTCTCGAAAATCTATTTTTGCGTAAAATAATTGCCTGGCTCAACTGAGATTTCTTTCCCTTTGGCATCAACTGCACGAAGTGTTGCGAGCGATATATAGTCCTGCAACAGGCGTTCTCCAGAATCAACCTCTCCAGATTCCACGAGAACTCCAACTCCTGCTACCTCAGCATTAAATTCAGAGAGTAAATCAACCATACCTTGAATGGTTCCGCCTGCTTTCATAAAGTCATCCACGATCAATACACGTGATTTCTCCTTAAGTGCCCGACGTGACAAGGTCATCGTGTGCAGGCTCTTGTGCGAACCCGATACATAGTTGATGCTTACGGCCGAACCTTCTGTTACCTTATGGTCCCTACGTACGAGAACAACCGGCAGGTTCAATTCAGCACCAGTCGCATAAGCCAGCGGAATTCCTTTTGTCTCCACCGTCATAATACAGTCGATTTCCGTTTCCGCAAAAGCGGTTGCAAACATCTTGCCGGCTTCATTCATTAATGCAGGCTGACCCAGCAAGTCCGACATATAAAGATAACCGCCTGGAAGAATACGATCTGGCTGAGACAGCTTCTCACAAAGCTCATCTATAAATTGTGTGGCCTGCGCCTGACCCACTTTTGGAATATACTTTACACCCCCGGCAGCACCAGCCAGCGTCTGCAACTCACCTGTCCCCTCATCTTCAAACACTTCCTTGATAATGGCCAGGTCTTCGCTGATCGAAGATTTGGCAGCCCCATAACGCGAAGCAAAAGTGGTAAGAGGAATCAAATGGTGCGGGCGTGATAATAAATATTGGGTCATTTCTACTAAACGAGCACTTCTCTTCAGTTTCTTCACCAAGTATCACCCGCTAAATCCGAATATTTTAATGAAAATATACCACTTTTGTACGTCTTTGTCCAAACTTATGGTGTGACCTGCCAAATCATGTTAGCAAGCGAACCGCATATACTTCCTTACAGAATCCCCGTAACCCGTTATATATCCGCGATACTTTGGATTCTCTGGATACAAGCCCAAATACAGTAGGGCCACTTCCGGACATCAGAACACCATCAGCGCCGAGCCTCAGCATAGTATCCTTAAGATGGGCGACCTCCGGATGCATATGCAGTGTAACCTCCTCCAACACGTTGCCTAGCTCCCCGCAAACCATAGCAAAGTCGCCTTTCTCAATCGCCTCCTGCATTCGAATTGCCGAAGGATGATGAGCGATCCGGTCGCTGCGTAATTTTCCATACACCTCAGCCGTAGACACATTTATTGGCAGCTTGGCGAGAACTACCCAACATTGCGGCGGATTAGCTAGAGGAATTAACTTTTCTCCCCGTCCGATAGCAAGCGCGGTACCTCCGGTTACACAAAAAGGAACATCCGATCCAAGCTCAGCCCCAAGCTCCTTTAACTCGCCATCGGAAATGCCTAGCTCCCATAGTCGATTTAATCCTCTAAGCGTAGCAGCAGCGTCACTACTGCCACCAGCAAGTCCTGCTGCAACAGGAATTTTCTTATCCAGGTGAATATGTACCCCACTGCGCACATGATACCTGTCCTTAATTAACCTGGCCGCCTGAAACGCTAAATTTTTCTCATCAAGCGGAATGTATCCGGCCTGGCTAGATATAATAATCGTATCCCGCGGAAGAGCGCTCATTTCCAAGCGATCGGCAAGATCAACCATCGTCATAATCATCTCAACTTCATGGTATCCATCAGGACGTTTATGTAAGACGTCAAGCATCAAATTGATTTTAGCCGGTGCTTTTTCGTATATTTTCAAAGCCTTCCCACCCTTAAAGTTCCGTAGATTCAATCCGTAAATATTCTAACTTGATTATAAAAAAAACTAGGACCTTCGTCTATGTACGGAAGACATTAAGAAAGTGGAATACAATTCCGACCAGTTTCCGCTCCCTATATTTTACTGCATCCCGGCACAAAAACAAATAAGCTTCCCTGTTAGGGGAAGCTTATTATACAGTATATCATTCACATTCAGGGCTGTTTGGACGCAGCTCGTTCAGCGAGCTGTATGGCCCGTTTCACCATATTACCGGCATCCTTTGCTTTGATTCCACCCCAGCCTTCTTGCTCGACTGTATCATAGAACCCTAGATCCTTGGCGAGTTCAACCTTCAAATCCTCTGACATCACACTGCGGCGTCTGCGTGACATAGCCAATCCTCCCTATGAAGTAATGGATACAACAACACCCGTAGTATGTGATGTCTGAACGATTTTGATACCCTGCCAAAGATGTCCACTGTACACGTACGTTATAATTAAATATAAAAACAGGCCCCGCGAGTGAACGCGGTGGCCATTTTGCAGCAATTCATGATGTTCACGGTTTAATATACGAAGCCCTCATCTCATCGTTGTCGCCACAAATCATGACTTCAACAGATTCGGTAAGTATATCGGCATAACTGTATGACACACGCTTAAAGGTCTGTTGTTCTTCATCCAACTTCACGATAAAGACCGAAGGATAAGTTTCCTCCAATACACCAGTACGTTCGACGGTCTTTCGGCGACCTCCGTTAGCGCGCAGTGTAATCTTCTGTCCAACATGAGCGTCGAGACTGTTCTTAATTTCTGACAGCGTATTTTTAGCCATTGCCTGTGACCACCTTCTTTCTTTGTCCATTATACATGAACGGCAGTCACTTGTCAAATCAAAACAAATAATTATATCAGCAGTAAAAAACTGTTGTCAACGATTTTTTTTGAAAATCATGTTGTAAGCTTATTTTCTAAATTTCATAGTAATTTTTTGTGAATTTTACATAGATGGAACGACCTTCAGCGTGGATAAATCCTGAAGCTTGGGCAGTCCGACCCGATAACTTCCACGAGTCTCTATCCCTCCTACACCTTGCGTACCACTTATCGTATTGTTCAGAACATCGCTAACATGAATGGTATCACGAATAGACGTCAAAGATGCTTTGGCCGCAATATAGACGGGATCAAGCGCATGAATCAACACACGGGAAGGAGAGCTGGCAAAATTAGCCCCAGCCTGAAGAAGCGCCTCAAAGTGTGATTGACACGCTCCGGCTACAATCGTTAATGAATCAAAATTCCGTTCATATTGCCTAGCAGTCCGTACCGCTTCTACGAAATATTTAGAGTTTTTGTAGCTGTTCAAATTGTATAGATCACTTGTAGGCCGATTTTTGAGCACACCGTCATGGCCAGTAATAACCACGATGTCTGGCTGTATACTCGGGAGCATTTGATACAAAGCCCCAGGCATCGTAGACTCTGTTACATAATAACCATGAACCGGTATGCGCAGCTTCTCATACAAATTCAAGCTTTTCTCCAAATACCTCTTATCTCCATCCAAATGAAGCACCTTACCCGGTACTTCAAAATATGAAGGCTCTTCACTCTGCATATACCAGCCCTGACTCAGAGCGGCACGGTTCCGTTCTACCTGCTCTTGACGATCCCGATTTAGCCGCTGCAGCGATTCAGTAGCCTTAATTTGCGCTCGTTGTGCTTTCTCCCCAGGAGTATCTGGATGCACCTTTACCAAATCGACTAAAGGCGCATCAGCAAGCAGACGGAATTCTGTACCCTTTATAACTGCCTTGTTCTGCTCTATCATTTCCACCCGGAAAGTAATGTCCCCTCCGTATGATTTACGGACGACCAAATCTCCTAAGTTCGCCAAATCCATCACCTCTACCCCATCGTATGGGCTATTGTGGTGATTGGTTACAATTCTATTTATTCAGACCCGCCAGAAATAGCGTGTTGCTAAGCTTGGCAAACTCCTCAATATGCAATGTCTCTGCGCGGCGAGCGGGCTCAATTTCTGCTTCCGCCAACAATGATTCCAGACGCTGCCGATCTTCTCCTGCAAAAAAACGACTCTTCAAATTGTTAGAAATCGTTTTTCTCCGCTGAGCGAAGGAAGCTTGTACCACCTCAAAGAAAAAATCTTGATCCTCCAGCTGAACTGGTGGGGTCTTGCGCACTTTTAAGCGGATAACAGCAGAATCTACGTTAGGCTGTGGAATAAATACGCTATGAGGCACTGTGCAGACGAGCTCAGGCTCACTGTAATATTGAACAGCTATACTAAGACTTCCGTAATCTTTCCCGCCAGGAGACGCCGACATACGCTCAGCTACCTCTTTTTGGATCATAACAACGATATTCTCCAATGGCAGCTTCTCCTCCAAGAGCTTCATTAGAATCGGTGTAGTGACGTAATAGGGGAGATTTGCAACGACGCTCACACTGCTTACACCGCTAAATTGAGATTGAAAAAGATCCCGAAGATCCAGCTTCAGTACATCACCATGAACGACTGCCACATGGGGGTAAGGCTCCAATACCTCTTCCAGGATAGGTAGAAGTCGCTGGTCAATCTCTATGGCTGCCACATGGCCGGCTGTTTGGGCCAGCTTTTCTGTCAACGCACCAATTCCCGGACCGATCTCAAGGGCGCCCTTGGTGGAATCCAGCTCGGCAGCGGCAACGATTTTGCCAAGAATATTTTGATCAATCAGAAAGTTCTGACCCAAGCTTTTCTTAAATGAAAATCCGTGGCGCGAAATAATCTCTTTCGTACGTCTCGGCGTAGACACATCTTCTCTCTTATTCATCCCTTGTTTGCCCCTTTGTCCTCCAATTGAGCCAGCGCAGACGCGAACTCCTCCCGGCTAATTTTGAATATAGCCAGACGCTTGTGAAACTGTTTGCCGTTGCAATATCCAATACCGAGCAACTCACCCATAAATCTGCGGCGTGAAGATGCTTCAGGATGGACAATAAGCCCCGCCTCGATTAAGTCTTCCCAATCAATAAGACCTTCTTCCCCAATCATTTCACTTCTAACGCGGGATAACGCCTCACGGATTGCCTCTGGCGAGGCGTTCTCTACCCCGATGTCATCACCCCTGGTTGCGTCCGCCTCTCTCAGGAAGGCATGCTTACAGCCTGGTACTCGCTGAGCTACAATTTTCCGAATACGTTCACCCGCATGGTCTGGATCAGTAAAAATAATGACTCCCCGTCGATCCTGAGCAAGCGCGATTTTACGCAGTGTCATCTCATTGATAGCAGAGCCTCCAGTTTCTATCGTGTCAGCTTCTACCGCTCTCTTGATTGCTACGGTATCATCGCGACCCTCCACCACGATAACCTCTTTAATCATGGTAATATCTTCCTTCCTTATCACAACAAAAAGAAGAGGAAATTCTCCTCTTCTTCTACATGTCTTTTCATCATCCTAATAGTATATCATTCCCCGTTCAAAGTAAAACGAGGAGCGCTGAATCTAATATATATTAATTTAACTCCGGTTTCGTTGGACCTATTACGTAAACAGTACGACCTTTTTTACGGCCAAAGTTTTTCGCCGTTTTTAAGCTGTCATAATACACGTCCATTTTGTTGCCTTTAATTGCACCGCCAGTATCCTCCGCTTTGCGGAAGCCGACACCTTCGATATAGACCCACCATCCCAAAGGAACAACACTCTTGTCAACGGCAATCGTTCTTCCTTCAGTCACTCGAGTACCGGAGGCTGTACGAGTACCGATTCCATCCTCCTCAGAGGAATAAGCGGTGAGGGTCACATTTTTAAGTACATTTTTATATTTAAACGAGACGCCATCTTTCGTCGTAAGACCGCTAATATTCACCGAATTTGAGGTCCGAGCAATACTTGCGGACAACACTGCCGTTTTTTTCGTGCCGACAGCTATCACCTTAGGCTTAGCAGTTTTCGTTACCTCTTTGCCGAGCCAACGCTTGGACACAAACACTCCGTCTTCATACACCTTTTCAATGCTATGAACAACAATGCCTTCACTGCCCTTTGCTACAACCTTGGTTTCCCCTTTTGGCAAACTGTCATCAGCAGTCTTCACAACTGTGAATGGTACCGCTTCTGCCTTCTCCACATTTTGTTTGGTTACTCGAACGATCTGAATATCCAGATTTGCTTTAACGGAATTATCTACAGCAGGAGTTACTTTATCGTTCTCGCCGAGCGTTACGTTAAGCTCCTTGATTACATTCTTCACATTCTTTTGCGTTGTAAAATGAGTCTTAGTTGCCCCATCCACACTCACTGTAACAGGTACTGCACGTACAATCACAATACGATCCCCGTCTTGAAGTGAACTGTCCAGTGGTCTGGACACCTCATCGTCAGGTTTCAGTACGATAGATTGTTCATCCAAAACTTGATTGACCAGCGAATGGCGGGTCTCAACATTTTGAGTTTTCCCGTCAACAACCAAGTAAATATTTTTCTCGTTCTGACCATATAGCCAGATCAGGATGATGAGTATTGCCGCGATGGCCAAAATTCCGATGACTGAAATTTGGCGTAAATTTTCATGCTTCCATCGCATTGCGTAAGACATGCTGGATGAGCGTGATTCATGGGTATCCTTTTTGCGGAAAATTCCCATTTCTTCCGTCCTCCTTCATAGTCCCGCCGTCTAGGTCGATGCATGATTACATTTGACGTGACTACATATCATTTTTACGAAATGGCTCTATAGCTAGAGTGACTAAAATATATTCTCCATAAAGCTTCACTTCGCATCCTGCCCCAGTCTGCTCGGCACTGTCACCTCCTGTATACAACAGTATGATGACCCTATTACAATTATTCAAAATAAAAAGAAGCCTAGAGAAAGAGTTAGAGGTACTCTTTTCGTGGCTTCCGAAATTCATGGTGTAATAGGATGCACGAGTTGTCCTCTCATGAGACGCCTACGAGGTTAGCTGTCGGGTTAGGACGCAGAGAGTCGCCCTTTCTCAGTTCATTCGCTCATGGCGCAATGACCTTAAATTCACCCCAAAGACCCTAAAAAAAGAAATCAAATACAGCAAGGATCGGTATCACTCTTAATAGTTTCTAGTGTAGCCTGATTCTGCTTACCGTATTGGTTCCCCCGTTCTCCATTTGGAGATTCAGCGAGACTAGTTCATGGAACCACGTAATCTTGGCAATTGTTACAATCGCGAACAAGACCAAAATGATTACTGAAAAGATTCTATCCTGTTTCGATACATGTTGTAAAGAACGAATCAACATCGTTTATTTTAAAAAATGGTTAAAAAAATGTAATAAACTAAGCTGAAGTGGTTAAAATCCATTAATATTTCGATGATACTCTTTTTTTCGATGCTTTTCCTCCCGTTTTCAACGAATTCCAAATCGTTCCAGTGCATTTTGCGTTGTAATTCTGGAAATTTCTTCAAAATTCACCCCTTTTAGCTCCGCTGCCATTTCCGCAACTAACTTAACATGCGCCGACTCATTTCTCTTACCTCTAAATGGATGTGGAGTTAAATATGGGGAATCTGTCTCTATCAATAAACGGTCCATTGGTGTCTTAATTAACACCTCTTTCGGCTGCTTTGCATTTTTGAACGTAATAGGCCCTCCAAAAGATAAATGAAATCCCATATCCAGACACATTTTCCCAATTTCCCAGCTGCCTGAAAAGGAATGCATGACACCTCCCACTTCATGTGCTTTCTCTTCACGCAAAATACGCACAACATCCTCATGGGCATCCCGATTATGGATTGAAATAGGCATCCCCAGACTCCGTGCTAAACCGATTTGCTGACGGAATACCTTATGCTGAACATCTTTAGGTGAAGTATCCCAATAATAGTCGAGTCCGATTTCACCAATCGCTACAACCTTCTCGTGTTTGCACAATTCTGCAATCCAGTCCAGATCCCCGTCCTTCATTGTAATAGCGTCCTGAGGATGCCACCCAACGGCTGCATAGATGAAATCATAAGATTCGGCAAGCTTCATCGTCGTGGGAATGGTCTCCCGATTAAATCCAATATTGATCATTCGTGTAACCCCTTGATCATATGCACGCTGAATCGTTTCTTCCCGATCATCGTCAAATTGAGGAGCATCCAAATGAGTATGTGTGTCAAATAACATGCTGCTAAGCCTCCCTGTTTTACAATTACTCTGTTATTTCTGCTCAAAAATGTCGGCAATATCCTGAGGGAGCAGGTCCATAACATGTGACAGCTTATTGTCCGGATAATATAGATGAAATTTCCCACGATGCAGACCACTGATGGATCTGACAATATCCGATACTTCCGATATTTCCCGAATTCGATCATGCCGATCGAGCAGTAAAATTTGCTTGTCCTTAATTTCTCCGTTCGGACGAAACACATCATAAGGCAGATCAGTCGGAAAATCAATTTCCAGATCGTATTCAGGGTGAAGACCAACCTTAATAAAAGCGTCTCGTATTTCCTGAATCATTTCCTTATCAAGAGAATCAACCTCTACATATTTATACAATTTACGGTCTATAAACCTCGTACACAAATCACTAAGCAAATCATCCTTGTCATTTCTCCACTGCATAAATGCGGTCTGAACCAATGATTCATCAAGAAGCAAATATTCCTGTACAGTCAACTCGCGCTTAAAGAGTCCAGGCAGTGGATCTGGCAGAAATGCTAAAGTGTGACCACTTGCATACAATTCCTTCGCTCGACGGAAAATTTGCCTTAGAATAATTTCAGAGCTGCGAGTCACTGGATGGAAGTACACTTGCCAATACATTTGATAACGAGACATTAAATAGTCTTCAACAGCATGCATACCGGATTCCTTGACTACAATTCTGCCCTGAAAAGGACGAAGCATCCGCAATATACGATCCATGTCGATCGTTCCATAGTTAACCCCCGTAAAATAGGCATCTCTAAGCAAATAATCCATACGATCTGCATCGAGCGGACTGGATACAAGATTTACTACAATCGGATTGGGATAATCTTTGCGAATAACGGATGCCACCTTCTCAGGAAAATCTTCTCCAAGACGACGGAGTACCGCTCCAACCTCTGTATCACCGAGTAAAATTTTGCAGGTCCAATCCTCGTGATGCATTTGGAACGCCTGTTCAATAGAATGCGAAAACGGTCCATGTCCCAGATCATGCAAAAGAGCTGCACAAAGAGTGACAAGTCTCTCATCCCTCGGCCAATCAGTATAACCTGCTCGTTCAAATTGTAAAATAATACGTCTCGTAATTTCATACACTCCAAGTGAGTGGGAGAATCTGCTATGCTCCGCGCCGTGAAAGGTCAAATATGACGTTCCTAGCTGGCGAATCCGGCGAAGCCTCTGAAATTCCGGGGTATTAATAAGCGACCAAATGATCTCATCCTGAACGTGAACATAATTGTGAACCGGGTCCTTAAAAACTTTTTCTTCCTTAAGCTGAGCGTTCATACATTAATCTTTCCTTTCTCAAAAAAATTTTTTTCAAAAATAAAGAAGGATTATGACCGATGCCGACACTCTTTGTCGAATTATGTCGAAACTTGTATGTGTCTACGTTTCCAAAATGTCGAAGGTTTATAAATACCTTGTTTTACTTGGAATTATCAGGCCTGCTTTGCTTTATACTATATTAAATTAGAAATTTAATTGAACTCTACCATAAATTAGGTTGACTATTCTGGCAATGGTTGGTATTATAATTATCATAAAAGATAGAAGTTTGTCGAATAATGACACTTTTAAACTATAGCGAAAGGGGCTATCATCAGATATGATGAAATCAACAGGTATTGTAAGAAAAGTAGACGAATTGGGACGGGTCGTTATTCCGATTGAATTGCGCCGTACTCTTGGCATAGGTGAAAAGGATGCCCTTGAAATTTATGTAGATGGCGAACGTATTATGTTGAAAAAATATGAGCCAGCTTGCATCTTCTGCGGGAACGCTGAGAACGTAACATACTTCAAAGGTAAAATTGTTTGCCATGAATGTTTAACTGAGCTTCCTAACCCTGTGACAAATTAAGAATTATAGTATATAATAGATTTACTGAAACTGTTAATTCTAACCTTTTTCATATCTCCTTGGCGCCTTCCAGGCTTGAACCCGGCCTGCGAAGGCCCCTTTTTTGTGCATATGGCCCAATTTATGGGTTATTTGTGTTTGCGTTGGATTTTGTTTTGCTATCCATTATAATAATGCCTGATATATATCACGTTTAGATACGCCTCGATCTCCTGCTGCCTTCTTCATAGCTTCCTTACGATCACTCCCCTCCTGCTGCTCATAATAATTTACATGTTCCTCGATCGTCATGGATTGCCACCAGGCATCTCTTCTTTCTTTAACCTCTTCCGGTCTGGCCCCAGCAACAACTATACAATACTCTCCAAGCGGTGGATGATCCTCTAACCACAGAAGGCATTCACTTAATATACCACGTGTCATTTCCTCATACCGTTTCGTTAATTCCCGAGCCAACACAACCTCCCGATCTCCAAGAACCTCTATAATAGAATCCAGCGTCTTGATCAATCGATGCGGTGACTCGTACATTAGTAATGTGCTCTCTTCATCTTGAAGAGACTGAAGCAATGTCCCCCTCTCCTTGTTGTCTCGCGGCATAAAACCGATAAATTGAAATCTGGATGTCGAAAGTCCGGATACGATTAATGCAGACAGCGCTGCATTGGCTCCGGGAACTGGAATGACAGAAATTCCTGCTTCAATTGCAAGCTTTACAAGATCACTCCCGGGGTCAGAAATAGCGGGAAGACCCGCATCACTAACGAGGGCCAAATTTTTTCCTTCTATTATAAAGCGTATTAATTCTGGACCGCTCGCTGCTTTATTATGTTCATGATAGCTAAGTAGTTTGCCTGGAGTAATTTCAAAATGTGTAAGCAGTTTTCTCGTATTTCGTGTATCCTCTGCTGCAATGATATCTGCTTCTTGAAGTGTTCGAACGGCACGATATGTCATATCTTCTAAATTACCGATTGGCGTCGCTACCAGATACAATTTGCCATAAGCTGAACCACCCGACTTATCTTCTTCAAAGCTCTTCTGTACTTGTACACTCATGTTCTTCCCTCTTTTGGTCCGTAATAAATATCCATAAGCTCCTGACAGTATACTCCATCATCACCGTATACAATCAGCGGCGGTAATATCCGAACGTCCGGTTTACCATCACGCAGAGCTTCAATTAATACCATATTGGCCTCTGCTCCCGCTCTCGGATGTACAAAACGAATAACCTTAGGTTCCAATCGATACTGACGCAGCAAGGTTACAATCTCGCCTAGACGCTGCGGCTTATGCACCATCGATATCTTCCCGCCGGTCCGCAATAGTCGCATGGATGCTGCTATGACCTCCTCCAGACTACAATGAATTTCATGTCTGGCTATAGCCTGGTGCATATTCATTTTTAAATCTCCGCTTGTCAGAGGCATATACGGCGGATTAACCGTAATGGCATCATAAGCCCCATGTCCCGTTTCCTTCACAAGCTCTCGCAGATCACCTTCCCGAATCATGACCTGATCTCCAAGTCCATTCATGTCAACGCTTCGCCTCGCCATATCGGCAACTCTTGGCTGTATTTCGATGCCTTCAATAACGGCTTTCGTTCTCGTGGACAGCAGAATAGGAATCACACCATTTCCAGTACACAGATCGAGTACTTTACCGCTCTTCGGAATGGACGCAAACCGGGCTAAAAGTACGGCATCCATAGAAAAGCTAAACACTTCATCACTCTGAATGATTTGCAAATCATGTGTAAGCAGATCATCTACTCGTTCTTTATCTTTTACCCATACTTTGTTCATTTATAAATGTTCCACCTTTAAAAAAAACCGTAGGAGTGGTCCCTACGGTTCGTTATTTATTCAGAAAAGACAAACAGAAAAGACAGTCGCCTTCCGTGCGCAAATGTCCGTAATACACATTACAAATGTGGAAGCCCTCATGATACAGCCGTGCCAAATTATCGTATCCTTCTCCCACAATATCGATGGGCTCTTTCCCCTCAATAGGGACAGCAACTCCAGGATCTGATGATGGGGCCAAATGAGTCTCCTCATTTTCCCGCTTCAAAACTTTGCGCATCTTCTCATTCTCAAGACGAAGCTGCTGATTCTCTTCAACCAGTTGCTTAATCTCCAGCATGAGCGTGCCCAGATCGCCGTATACTTTTCCCATTTTCGTTTCCAACGCTTGCATATGCTTGAATATGTCCTTGTTCTCCAAGTCCCCACCCCAGAGTCATTCTCTAAAGTTTCTATTTAACGACAACATCATCTAATGGAAGCTCTTTGACTTTACCGATATCAAACAACTGCACATGAACAGTTCTTGCGCCTGTGTTAAGTCCTACGACTTTACCTTCTCCCATAGAAGTAATAACGACTTTACCCACTGAAGGCAGCTCTTCCTTAACGCTTTCGTAATTATCATGCTCAAATTTCAAGCAGCACATTAATCTTCCGCAAAGACCTGAAATTTTCGTCGGATTAAGCGATAAGCTCTGATCCTTTGCCATCTTGATCGATACAGGCTCAAAATCCCCTAACCATGATGAGCAGCAGAGTACTCGTCCACATGGGCCAATCCCGCCGAGCATCTTAGCTTCATCTCTTACACCGATTTGTCTAAGCTCAATTCGGGTGCGGAAAATGCTTGCTAAATCCTTGACCAATTCACGAAAGTCGACCCGCCCCTCAGCCGTGAAGTAAAAGATGATCTTATTGCGGTCAAATGTATACTCTACATCAACCAGCTTCATCTTAAGATCATGGTCTTTAATTTTATTTAAACATGTAGCAAAGGCATTCTTTGCTGCAAATTTATTCTCATCCACCACGCGGGCATCCGTATCATCAGCAATTCGAATCACCTTCTTTAATGGAAGGACTACATCATTCTCGTCAACCATTTTCTTGCCAACAACTATTTTACCGTATTCAATCCCGCGTGCCGTCTCGACAATGACGCTTTGCTCCTTCTCAACAGGAAGCTCCAATGGATCGAAATAGTATATTTTGCCCGCCTTTTTGAAGCGAACGCCTATTACAGTGTACAAAAACTTACCCCCTTGTGTAGCTATGAGATTCGGTCTCTTCTCTACTCATCCGTACCGAATTTCCTAACTCTTACTCGTAATTATACCGTTGCTCTTTCACGGGAGAAAGTTCATCTGCCTATTACAAGCGGTACCTTATGCACCAATACCGATTAAAAATTGTTCAAGACAGAGTTGTCCATTCATATGCTGTCGCAGTTTCTTTCTACTCTCCGCTGCAAGCGCCATCGCATCAATCCATTGCTGTACGCTTCGGAAGGCTGCATGTCTTACAATAAAATCTAATTCATCTATGAAAACAATTTGATCATGTCTATGATAGAGCGCATGAAGCATGTCCTTAAACCATAAATGAAACAGGTTAAACAACATGTCCATATGATCGCCCAGCCCAGCCTTAAATACATTTTGCTGCGCTGTTATTAAAGGAGAGCCGCCACGGCCAACGGTTTCCTTCCCTAATTGTAACATTACGTTTCTAATTTCTGCAAACCAATTCTGATGGAGTAAATTTCGGCATGAATCCAGTCCTGCCGCGACATGCACCGCACTTCTGGACAACGCCCCTGAAAATCCCTCACTCGACAAAATTTGAAGCATTCGTTCAGGATCTAATGATGTAAATGGAATCCATTGAGCCCTGGATTGTATCGTTGGCAGCATAGCCCGTCCGTTATCCGAAAGCAAAATAGCAACCGCCGGTGAAGGGGGCTCCTCCAGAAATTTCAGCAAGCTGTTAGCGGCTTGCACCGTCATTTTATCTGCTTCATCTATAATATAAACTTTTGGATTACCATTCTTGGATCGATAAGAAAATATCCGCTGTAAATCACGGATCTGATCTATTTTAATTGACGCCCCGTCTGGAGCAATCAGGTGCAAGTCAGGATGATTACCATGCTCGATTTTACGACATTCCAGACATTCTCCGCATGCATCATTTCCCTCAGAGGTACAAAATATAGCCTTGGCAAAAGCTAGTGCTACTTCCTTTTGTCCACTTCCTGGCGGTCCACTGAAAATATAAGCATGTGATATTTGATTGCGGCTAAGACTTCTCTGCAGCAGCTCTTTTGCAGTCTCCTGCCCAACAATATCCTTAAAAGACATTCTTGCCTCCTACCTTCTTCCCCGCCGTAGCAAAATCAAAAACATAAGTTAATGAGCATCCCTCGAATTTCTCCGATTTTCTGCAATAGCTCAATTTTTCCCTGTTCTGTCTCTAATAATTCATCCGCCATAGCAAGTAAAGCAGCATCCACCTCATCCAGCAGCTTATACTTTCTGCCACGACCCCGACGATCCCACCCCCGGGATTCTTTCATGGTGACACCACGGCGTACGGTATCTTCCAGAAATCTTTTAACCATTTGACGATAAGCCTTTAGTTCACGTACTGTCATTGAATGGGCCAGACGATCACCTTGAAGCTGGATTTCTTTAAATTTCCGATTAAGTTCTTCCTTGGATGCCTGCTCACCATTCTGCTGCATCACATCCGAGAAACTTTTGGTTTGAACGGGCTTAGCCACACTTTCATTTGTGCCTATACTGCTTTTCAGAGGTCTATATCCTGGTTCAATCTTCAAAGCTATCACCGCCTAACTTCATCTTAAAAATGTTCAAAACGGTCTACAGGCAATACGAAAACTGTAGCACCACCAACTTGCACTTCAACCGGAAGCGGTAAATACGAATCTGTTGTACCACTCATCGGGGTCACCGGGGTAACCAGCTGCTCACGAACCTTACAGCTATTACGGATAATATTGAGCACACCATCAACTTGATGGTCATCTACCCCAATCATAAATGTCGTATTCCCCGCTCTTAAAAAACCACCCGTACTCGCCAATTTTGTTGCACGATAGTTTTCCTTTACAAGCGCACTGGACAGACGATTGCTATCTTTATCCTGGATAATGGCAATAATCAGTTTCATTTACAGCCCCTCCTTGTATCGTTTCAAATTTATAACCAATACTTAACTATTTGACAATGACAGATCAAAATCCTTTAATATAGCGGCAAGCTCAGATTTTATCCCTGCGGCTACTTCTTCTTTGGTTCCTGAAGCATCTATAATTCTAATTCGCTCCGGATACATCTTTGCCACCATTTGATATCCTTCTCTTACATGACGGTGAAAATTAATGCCCTCAAGATCAAGTCTATTAATCTCACGCCCTTGACCCGCTGCAATTCGTTCTAATCCGATTTCAGGCTCTATATCCATATAAAAAGTTACATCCGGCAATTTCCCATCTGTAGCAAAGCTATTGATTGCCAGCACTTCCTCAATTCCTAATCCGCGGGCATACCCCTGATAAGCCAGACTGCTATCAATAAATCTATCGCATAATACAGTGATGCCTTGCTCCAAAGCAGGCTCCACTTTTTCCACCAAATGCTGACGTCTAGCTGCTGCATAAAGAAGAGCTTCTGTCCGTCCGTCCATTGCTGTATTAGACGGGTTCAGGATAAGTGATCTGATTTGTTCAGCGATATCTATTCCGCCGGGTTCCCGGGTCGTCATATAAGAAACTCCCCACTCATCGAGCGCTGTGGCTAACTGCTGTATAACCGTTGTTTTACCGGAGCCCTCGCCTCCCTCCAGCGTAATGAATAACCCTCGCCCTTTTTGATTCACAATAATCCCTGCCTTTGTCCATCTTGTGCTGTACCTATTCTGTGAACTTGAATCGTGGTTAACGTAGGATCAGCCGTTCCCTGACACTTAGCTCCCGCGTATTTCAGTCTTACCAATTGATTTGCTGTACGAGCACTTATCGGCTCTCCCGGATACAAAATCGGAATGCCTGGAGGATAAGGAATAATCATCTCGGCAGCTTGCCGTCCTTCGCACTCTTCTACCCGGACAGACTCAATTTCTTCTGCGGCTACAATTCGAAGATCAAAATGTACCTTATCTGATACAGCCTCAGCATATCTTGAATTCCCCTGATCTAAGTCTATCTCTGCTTCTACCTCTATGTCTAATCCTTTTTGTGTATCATCGTAGATATCTTCCTTATTTTCGATGTTCCACGTGGAAACTTGCATCAAATGATCAATTTTTCTCAACGCATTCAGCAGTCGAACGATATCCCCCTGAGAGGTAGCTGAACTTAACGCCAAAACGACGTAATGATCATCACTCATCTCAGGTATGCAGCCTTCAGCTTCTAATGTCACCTGCAGCTTATATCCACTCCACTGACCTTCTTCATCGTACAATACGAATTTAAAAGGATCTTGTATACTGTATGCATCATTGTCTCCGCTTGCGCCCGGCTTTAAAAAATGAATTCGTTGGAGGTCACCAATACCCTCAATTAATTGTTCAACTAAAGCTAACCCCTCTGTAAAAAAGTCCGATCCCTGAGACTGAATCATCCCACGGCTTAAATCAAGGGACGCCATAATAGGATATGATGGACTTGAGCTTTGTACCATAGCTAAGCGCTGTCTTATTACATTCACATTAAGCAAATTCCCCTGAACGTGAAGCATAGCTCCCATCGTCATAGCTGTCAGCATTTTATGTGTGGACTGCACTACACCATCTGCTCCAGCTTCAAGCGCGCTCTTGGGCAGGTCGGGATGTAAACCATAATGTGCGCCATGCGCTTCATCAACGAGCAAGGGCACTCCATTGGCATGACATAGCTTGGCCAGTGGAAATAGAGATGCTCCCATCCCGTAGTAGTTCGGACTCGTAACGAGCAGCCCCTTGGCGTCTGGATAACGGTGCAGCGCTTTCCGTACTGTCTCCTCCGACGGGATGGTCATCAGGCCGCTGCTCGCATCCTGCTGCGGCTCTAAGAACACTGCGTTGGCGTTCGCCAGCATAAATCCGTGAATAACGGATTTATGCACATTCCGCTGCACCAGCAACACATCTCCTGGAGTCGTGCACACACTCAGGATTAACGCCAAATTGCCGGCAGTACTTCCGCCGACAAGAAAAAACGTCTCTTCCGCACCAAACAAATCCGCGGCAAGCTCCTGTGCTTCACGGATCACACCCTCAGGATGATGCAAATCATCTGTCCCAGTGATCTCTGTAGTATCTATCTCCATGACACCAGTTAATGTATCATCATTTTGCTTCATACACGGATAGGCTTGTCCATCCTTATGCCCTGGCACATGAAAGGAAGCGTCCTTCCGGGCCTTATATTTCCTCAAGGCTTCAAATAATGGCGCCTTAAATTTTCTTTCCGTCATTGCTGTGTCCTTATCCTTTCGGATTGTAATCATTGTTCCTTCAATTATATTGTTCTTCTGCTACATTTAAAAGTATATTCGCCTTCACTAAGAGACAATGACAACATAAAAGGGCCCTTTCACAAAAAAAGAACAGGGCCCTTTATCACTTACCTTTATGCATTTTTTTGTACCCAAATCTGTTTCATTTGATGAATAAAATAGTTGTACTTCTCTTCTTTTACATCCGTATGCACCATCTCAGCCTCACAGGCATCACATATAAATTCTGATACGATATGAATACCTTCACTCTTAGGCTCTCCACAGATGATGCATGTGCATTTTGCGAGTTCATCCATACTAGATCCCACCTTGAATGTTTTACTACCAGTATGACACACATTCTACTAATTTAAACCTTTTCATAGTTAGTTTTCTATTTTTAATTATATGCATAACACGGGCTCTCTGTGTTTGTTCCATCAGCATCTCTAATAATTCTTTCTTTTTGCCGATATATTAATCAAGAAAGTTCCTCTTCATGGAACATCTAAGTAAGGAGGCTCATGAGTACTAATGCCTGAAGATTCCGGATCAAATGCTACTTTTTATCACTACAAACTTTTAAAAAGAATTGTCCTGCCCCAATCCTTCATCCGTAGCTATACTATTCTGCCCCTGATTTGGCTGGCAGCTGAAATGATCTTTTTATCCTGGACCAGTATATTTTTTTTCCTGCTCGCCATTCCGGTTGTGCTGTGGATTCAATATGTCATTTCTAGATCCGTATTGTTTATCATCAACCATTCATATCGCAAACGCTGGAGCTTTACTAGACGATTACCGTGGATTGGCTATTTGCCTGACCAATTTGTAGGTTACTCTGCCTTCCGCCGTGTCCATCTTCATTCAGTCTGGATCGGCTGCTGTATTATTGCTATTCTGATTCCGTGGTCTCCGGCTTCTTTTATCATTTCATTATTTTGCTCACATCTTTGGTTTATTGCTCCTCGTTTATACATTTTGGGCAAATTAAAAAATCAGCCGAAAAATGGAATGATCAAATTCAACGAACAGGACATCTCCTACTATATGCCTTAAACATATTGAACCGATAATAAAAATACCTGTCCTCAGCTATTAAGCTGAAGACAGGTACACAAAGCTGCATTTTTAACACATAGCTGCCTAAATGGTATACATATCATTATACGGTTATGGACTGCTTTCCAAACCTTGAATAATCGCCTTACTCTGCTGTTTTGGTACTAACACCGTAAAGGAATTGTCATGAATGGTGAGCTGAACTGTTAATTTATCCTTCTTGTAGACTCGAGTTGTCCCAGTGCTTTCCTCCGTTTTTTCTTCCCATCCCCACTGCGTGATGGCTTTCTCGTATTCTTCAGGTACACCTTCACTCTCGTGGAGCCCATTAAGAGAATAATGCATATAGTCCATTTTAGAGTTATTCAGAGCTGTTTCCGTTCGTTTGGCTTCTTTTGGAACTGGGAAGCTTTTCTCTACCGACGATCCGGTAAAGGATGTCCAGGAGGAAGATTCGGCAGTAGTACAGCCTGTAACGACTACGGACAGCATTAGCACTCCCAGCATGAAGCATAAGGAATATCTAATCCCTCTTTGCCGCATAATTTATCCCTCCTTAACCAGCCTTTGATCTGGATGTGAGTTATATCGGATTCTCTCCTAATAAATAAATTAAATTATAGTATTGTGTATAGGGCTAAAATTCCTAAATGATAATATACCACTATAATTATAACTATACTCCTTTTACTGTCGGTAACAAAAAGGTTACATTCATTTCTATAGTATTCCAATTACCCCATTGATTTAGTAAAAAAGATCATCCCCTTACACGGGCATGATCCTCTTCTGGGTGCTGCATCATTTTTATTTCAAAGATTCAAACGGACTGTCCTTCGGAAGTAAACTGTCAAATGAGAATGACAGCTCTGGAAATCCTGCTGCATAAGGTGTGTATTCATATAACTGAAAGAACATTTTTAGCGTTCCTTGTTGCAGGTAGAAATCAGGATGTTCTCCCAGCTTCTCAAATCCGCCAAAATACCCCGGCGTTGCGTTCAGCTTCGCCTTAATTTTGTCATTCAATTGTTTCTCATAATTAGCATTTTTACCGAATAAATCCCCTAAACCGAGTAATTTTCCATCCTTCAATGAAAATGTATATCCTTTACGATACGTCATACCATGAGCTCCGCCCGTATACTCGTAATTTTCCGTAATCAAGCTCAATACGTTATTTTGATTGTAGGTTACAATATATGAGCTCATAAATTCATAAGGTTGTGACTGTAATCCAATTTCCTGTACCGTAATACGCTCCTGAATTTGCTTCTCTATACTTTCTTTAAAAGTCAGTGCATCTTTCTTGAGAATCTCATTTATAGCACTCTCCGCTTCAGTATTGCTCACATTACTGACCTGAGGGTATTTAAGATTAATTTTTGCCTCACTCGAATCCTCATTTGAAGTTACTGAAGTCAAGGTTATCCCATTTTCTTTACTTGGCATCACATTCAACCTCTTGGTTGCTGCACTCCACTCCCCCTGATAACCTAAATAATTTTTCACCCATTGAAACGGAACAAATAAACGCCCATTTACCATTTTAGCTTCAGCATCATTCAAATAAAATCCGTTCAAATCTGCAGCAATCCCTTCAGAGTATACCGACAGATTCAATCGACGATAATCCTTGCCTACACGATATGTTTTACTTGCAGAATCATAGCTTACAGGCATTTTAAGAACATCCCGCAAAAATGTGACCGGTACATACGTATGACCTTCAACAAATAACCCCTGCTGCTGCTTAATTACACCATTTAGCTTCAGTGTTACTATATTGCTACTTGAATTGGACACTACCTTCTTCTCAATGGCCGCGTAGCCCGTTCCTGCTGGGAAAATAGTTCCTCCTGCTAACAATCCTGCTGCCAATACAACTGCACTCCATCCAATTTGCCGTTTCATCACTTTTCCTCCTATGATACTCTAGCTGTAATTTGTTATATTCATCAATTTTAAACTCACATTTAATATTGTACCATTATTACTCGTTAATGGATTACAAATCCAATTACAATTTATTCTTTATTCATTGCTTTATCTAACATTTTATTAACCAATTTTTAACGATTTATTTCATAAATAAAGATAAAAAAACACTACCCAATATCGGTAGTGCTTCTTCCTTGTGCTTGGTGGCGTCCTACTCTCCAAGAACCCTTCGGTTCAAGTACCATCGTCTATTTCTCGATGTTTGAGCCACGCACAGCGGCTATAGTGGGTAATGTCGTACTATATAACAGTAGTTGATTGCCTGACGCTCCTGGTATTGAGTAGATGATTAGAAAAATCAGGAAAAGCCTGCAAAAGTGCATTTTTTTCTAAACTACCGACTCGTTTACGGAAAAAGCCTGTAAAAGTGCAGGTTGTTTGCTCCATCTTCTTCATTTATCTCATTTTGCGGTAAAATTACTGCAGATTCGCAGGCTTTATCTCCAGAACATTAGTTTGGCCAGGAAAAAAATGCACTTTCGCAGTTTTTTATTTTCCATTGATTGCTCCCTGTCCAATCAACTTCACAAATAACAAAAGAAGCACCGCCTAATATCGACAGTGCTTCTTCATTGTGCTTGGCGGCGTCCTACTCTCCCAGAACCCTTCGGTTCAAGTACCATCGGCGCTGGAGGGCTTAACGGTCGTGTTCGGGATGGGTACGTGTGGAACCCCTCCGCCATCGCCACCAAACGAATGACTTTTTCAGATGCTTAATCACCTGAAAACTGGATACGAAACTAGATTTGCGTATTAGACCTGAATATTCAGGAATTTGGATAAGCCCTCGACCGATTAGTACCTGTCAGCTCCATACATTGCTGCACTTCCACCTCAGGCCTATCAACCTCGTCGTCTTCAAGGGGTCTTACTAATTGGGAAATCTCATCTTGAGGGGGGC